>Ga0056128_1004013_pt1 | contig 18320 bp, 13 predicted proteins | sample WorMetLIZISLAND2_FD_71113 | JGI IMG/M metagenome (GOLD analysis project Ga0056128, IMG submission 71113) | Marine gutless worms symbiont microbial communities from Max Planck institute for Marine Microbiology, Germany - Olavius geniculatus... ... | reverse complement strand
GTTTTTCCTGGTCACCTGCTGGCCACGTGACCACGTGACTGTCCTGAGGCCTGGCAATTTTTGAGGGGTCCGTCCAGGAATCGAACCCAGGACCTCTCGCTCTGGTGGAGTTGACCTGAGCCCAACACTCTAACCACTCGGCCACCGAGCTCCATAATACCATAATAGACATACCACGCTACTGAGAAATGTGTCGCAATACGCGAAATCGATTACAGAGCAATTTTGCATAAAATGACAGCTCTGCTTTTGTATATAACCTCACAGATGAAGAATAATTAATAAATTATACAAAATTATTACTACTTTTGTTGACGCTTATGGACGGATCTTTCTGAAATGTTGAGGGTATGTCGGACATGGCATAAACTACCAGTGATTCAATTTTGGGCGTGATCCGGCAGGAATCCTGGATTCTGGATCACTTTGAAATTTTTGTTACCATTGCATTTGACGCTTCGACAACATCTCCTTGACTTCTCGCGAACGATTTTCTTTTTGACAGCATGTTTGCCGTGACGACATCTAGAGTATAATATGAGTATAGGCCTAAATTCTGGTATATTTTTTCGTTGGTGACTTAAGTTCATTGATTACAATGTTGCGTTTTCAGCGACACGCTGTACGAGACTCAGACTTCAGTATTTTCGTGGCCGTCAAAAATAACAAAGGTAAGTCCTGCGTTTTTCCAAAATATCTTAGCACACTGCCTAGCAACATTTTGCGACATGGCAACATCGGCGCCTCAGATTCAGCTCGCTGACATTGGGCGCCTCACAAGTTACTATATTATCATTACCTCCGCCAAGGAGGTTATGTTTTTGCCGGTTTTTGTTTGTTTGTCTGTCTGTCTGTTAGCAAGATAACTCAAAAAGTTATGGACGGATCTTTCTGAAATGTTGAGGGTATGTCGGACATGGCATAAACTACCAGTGATTCAATTTTGGGCGTGATCTGGCAGGAATCCTGGATTCTGGATTACTTTGAAATTTTTGTTACCATTGCATTAAAGGGGGCATAAGGGAACCGCTGGCAAAGTGAATGTGGTGACGCCACCTGGCGAATAACATTGCCTTGGCGGAGGTACCTGCGGGCTATGACTGCTTTCTAGTTATCATTTTAATGTTTAGCTGTATACAATTATGAAAAACGGTGCTGTGGAACAGTCAAATTTCTTGAGGCGATGTATCAACATATTCGGGGTTGTTTTATATTGTTGTAGGCCTATTACGTTTACAACATACATAATTATTAACTGTTGCATTAAAGCACATTGCAACTAATATTTTAATTTTAACTTTGGAGGAACTATAGGCGCAGTGGATGCTTTGTTGCCTTGTTGTAATGCGATATCATGTAAATGTATAAATCCTTAAAATCGCGTGTGCTTTAGAAACGTCTGAAGTCGAGCCTGTTGTCGAAACTCGGTTCAAACTTTGATCCGAACGATGAGCACGCTATTGAAAACAATCTTCTGAAAATGGACATTTACTATAAAGAGTTTAACTTTGAAAACATCGTCGAAACGCCCGGATATGAGGTTTGCACGTTTTAATTGTATTTTGTTTCGTTGAAAATCTACATTTTGAGTAAAAAGTAAGTCATCATTATTTGTTGTAATAACTATCGCTACCGCTGCAATGGATTTCCGCACAATGCGCTTCAGTATCAGTCTCCCGTGCAAATCAGCTGCCACTTCCAGGGCTGTAAAGCGCTATGGTCTTGAGTCAGACTCAATTTTATAAGTAACACAAATAGACCTATATTTTACATATTTTACCTACATTAGACAGTTTTATAGATAGATGTGTTGGCTTGCACATTACTGTAGTAGGTTTGATCAAATGTTTGTTTCGAGAGTTATTCTAGCATAGTTTGAAAATGTACAGTAGTTTGACTCGCAGAGAACAAGTTGTCAGAACTTAATCTAGAGATGCTGACGCAGACCGCAATCCACTCTCTTTTCTGGCACCAAAGAAAACAACAATGTTTTCCTGTTTCCGTTCGTCTGTTTTTCCGTTTGTTTATTCCGTTCGTATAAGACTACTCAAAAAATTATGAATAAATTGTGATGAAATTTCGTGGAGAAGTGGGGCGTTGGCGGTTATGTCTTGGGAGTCCAGAATTTGAATGCAGATTTTTTATTTACAAATACTAGGGCCTATATTGCCATTTGTATAGACATCCAGAAGTAAAGCACAGTTTTCGTCAAAGTTTTGCACTATGTAAGATTGTGTTTTAGTTGCTTGTCTAGCAACCGACCACAGAACGTTGTACAGTGACGTTTAAAGTGTGAAAAGAGCATTCACAGTTGAATGACGACGTGTAATAAATGTCACGGTGTGTGTGATGTTGACGTCAGCTGTTGCAGTACATCTCGGACTCTGGCGGTGTACTCGGTCTGTGGTTCGGCTTTGCCATCATGACTTTCATCGAGTTCTTTGAGTTCTTCGTCGATCTCATCATACTCACCGCCAAGAAACTCGCTCGCTGCTGCCGCTGACGAAACTGCCTCAGCTGGCGCAGTCTGCACCTCTCAGCTGAATTATTTCAATATAGCAAAAAACAAAACACGCCAGCACAGATGCACGAACAGATATATACCTGGGTTTTCTGTGAAGTATTTGTTGTCAGAAATTTTAACTTTTCATTAGCATGGATCGTTTGTTCACACATACACAGTTTTCGTCTGCTGATGCGTCTTCACCTACAGCGTGTCGTTTTTTCGGCACTGCCATTTGCGTCGATTGTGCGTTAGCGTACGCAGGTTATGTATACAAATGAACGAATGAATTTATTTTACGCTATCATGAACGGGGTTTGAACCCGCAAACTGTCCTTCGCGTATTCCACTGAAATGCGCTAATCGCGAGAAGGTGGATAACTCTATATGACGGAACTGGCATGCTGCGGTTCTGTATCGTCCCGGGAGAGTACGATGTACGGCGGTTTATCCAGCGCGTTGGAGCTGCATGCAGCGCGGACAAATCTACGAACGACGTCACTTCTGCTGCTGTCAGCTTCAGCAGCTGACATTTCCTTCATCAACATCAGCGCCTCGTGTATCACCAACTGACACAATAGCAACAACTAACGTTCATTCTGATTGATTGATGCGTGAAACTTGAACTAAAGGCCATGTAAACTTCTCAGAACGTTTTAGAACCGAATAGACAAGACACAGCAGATGATGACTGACGTACTATTAAGTTATAGGCCTACATTCAGGGAATAACAGTTAATGAATTAATGATAAAAATTAGTAAGTATAAATCACTGATGTATAACGTTGTTTATGCTAGAAACTTTAAGTTCGTTGAACAGAACTTAATCATAGTTGAAAGACTTTTATTGTACCTTGTTGTATGCTTGTGACTTTGCTGAAACGGCGTTATATAAAATAACTTTGATTGACAGATTGATTGATATAGTTTTTCACATTTATCATCGCTCGGTAATAATACAAAAAGCCCAGCTATCGCTAGAAAAAACCGACCGTATTTCCTACGTCCGAAGCCCAGTGTCCGACTTCTAGTCACGGAGAGAAAGCGATTTGTCAGAGGTGGCACAGTTCCATGCACGCTATGTTAACGGAACGCTGTCTCGAAAGCTACAATGAACGCTAGTATTACAGACATCGCACTGGTCATTTTGCTAGGCGACATGAATAGCTACAGTTTCATGCACGTGGTCATCTCGCCAGGTGATATAAGTTAGAGAGTTAATAAACCAAAAAATATTGGACGCAGGTTTTGCAAATATTTTTCACAATAAAAACGCCTTGCTCGGGAAGACACGCTACAGCCTATACAGTTCCTGTTGCAGTAGGCCTACTGATTTTCAAAATCATTTAAGATTAATTATTTTTATGTTATTTGAAATCCAATATGTTACTTTCTATTAATGATTAATAATAACCTAGGCTGTATATTTCACCGTTTCCGAGATGTGGCCAGTTTTCCGTTCGAAAACATACATTTATCCTACCCCCGCCCATTCAACTCCCAATTTAGAAATGTTTTCCTTGGACTAGACGGCTGAAATTTTGCATGCCCGAATTTAAGACCCATGGTTAATTATTCATGTAAAAACTTTTTCCATGTGCCCTACCCTTTAGCCACAATACATCCGTTACAGACGACGGACAGATGGACGACAACCATGACAACACGGTACTTGCCTTGTGCTGATCGTCGATGATCTGAGCAATGGCTTTAATGATGCGATACTCGTAGAATCCTGCCAGCACTCTCGTCGTGATGATGCAGCCCTGGTTGCTGAGGATTGTCCAGCCGAGGTGCATCAGTTGCCGGAAGACGACGAAGCAGACGACGCACGCGACCACGTTGACGACTCCGACTGCCAGTAACAGCCACATCCATGTCCACACTGCTCGCAGGTGAGGCTCGTGGACTGGGTCAAAGTGCTGCAGACGCTGGACGGTCCTCTGCACCTCGATGTACCCAGAGCGCGTGTTGATCATCCGCAGCACGACAATGAGCAGTGTGACAATCGTCTCGATGACAGTGTGAGCCAGATGAACGTGCTCCATACCTCCAACGTGTCGCAGGTTCAGCGCTTCCTGTCAGCCAGCCGTCAAACCCACATACAAACATTACGTCAGAGCTCAACAAGTACGTTAACCTTACCCGGAGAGTGACAGCAGATTTGAGATAAAGTGTCAGCAATGATACCAGCTTTTTGCAGTTCGACACTAAATGCAAAACCGCTAAAATCTGACCCCGCTTGTTAAAATTGTCGTAAGAATAAGCCTAAAAGCGGCAAATTTTATTACGTAGAGTATAGAGCATAGGCTACTGTAATTATGTCGCTTTTATAAGATAACAGAAAAGTCGTGTATTACAGTGAAAGTAGTGCAAATAACTTGCCTTGACGACGCCGAAAATAATCGTAGTGATATGCAAGACGAATAGCGTCAGTTCGCTTCTGAACACGTTCCAGATGCAAGAGACCGGACTTTCATCGAGCTCGATACAAGGAACGAACATTTCGCGTGCGACGTTCCGACACAGAGGCTTGGACTGCGAGTAGCTGTCAATGTAATGGCGAGTCACATAGATCGATCTGCACGTATGCACCGTTATATAGGGCCGTTGTTACCAAGCACAGTGTTTGCAAATCATCAAAACATTTTCAACATCATGAACACGTTTTGAGTGATCAGGCGTGCTAATAAAATGAAGTAAAACGTTTGCAAAATTGTAGTGTTTTGTATGTAACCATGTCCTGTTGTTAATCTAACATGACGTTCCAAGTAAAAAAGTTTTAAAGCATTTTTGCAAATATTTTTGTTCTGCGTGTTTTTTTATACGGCTTAATTAACTCTGGCCGACGGATAGTTAATTAAATATTTTTGAGCAGCTATAACGTGCTGACAAAACTCGTGCTTACTTGTAAATCAGCGAAACGTTTACTATCTACTTAAGACTCGTATGCCTATTCTTATATAGTTTTAATACTACAACGCACGGTAAAGATATTTTGTTCTTATGACCTTTGCTTCTTCTGCAGTTCGAGGTCAGCTGAGTCGACAGGACCGACTAAACCCAGCACGATGCATCCCGGCACTGGCGTCTCCCTCATCTCTTAACTTTTCCCCCTGCAGACTTGTATCGACTTCGCTACTGCAACGGAGAAAAAATAAACAACAAATTACGTAAAAATAAATCATACAAAGTTATTTTATAGTAGAAGTTAGCAACATGACATGCGGCCGTCCGTCTAACTATGCGTACTCACTCACCGCATTGCGAGTTCGCGCATAGTGCGCAGGGAGCAAAGCCACCGGTGCATGAGCAAACATTTACATGAAATATGCGTCATTTCTGGGGATTTTTTGACGTCAGGTGTCCCCGATCTCCTTTTAAGATGACAATAGCACTTGTAGTTCTGCCCCGGGTAACTTTTACGCCAATTTTTGGATTTCCTGTTTTTTTTGTTTCCGAGTTAAGAGGTAGTACGGGACGGACGGACAGACAGACAGACGGACGGACGGACGACTGTCATGACCTGTAATGCGGCTTATAGGGAAGGTCGCGAAACCTCAACTTCTGTGCGTGGTACGTGTCTACTATCTACGTTACGTCGTAATCTACTAATGCAGCTAGTTCATTTATTTACATTTCGGATACAGATAGTCCATACACATCTAGCCCAACGTATCACTTCCGTGCAATATTACGTTGCATGCACTTTCAGCAATAACTCGTACACCCCAGCTTCACTAATATCCTAAAAATCAAGCGATACATGGGCGATTTAAATAAATCAGTGAATTTAATAACAGTGATACATACCAAGGTACCACCAGATAATATATACCGACGCGTTTTAAACGTTATTTAGGCCTAATTCTGTAACAAATATCGCAAACAATACCATCCTATAATTCGCAGCAGCACTAAATTAGCTTGCAGTGTTGCCCGCGATAACAAGCATCGACAGCTGATGCACTGTGGCATGGTAGTTTATAGCAGCAAGCGGTCGAGTATCCATCCTCCTCAGGACGTTTGCAGCTAATTCGTCTATGCCGGTTGGCTTCTGCTTTTTGCTGCACAGCAAACTGATAATACACTGACTCGAACGCTGGACTCGTCTCTTGATGCCCAATAAATGCGCCAAACACAACGTAGTCAAGGGCTCTAGGCGCAGTCGCGCCAGTAAATGTCACCGACAACAAAGCGTAGTGTCAGCCTCCGGACCTCTGCGTTGGTGACAATGGTCGTTCACAGGAAATGCCCAGTGTGTAAAGAAACCCAGTTGAAAGTTAAATGCATTTTGATGTGGTCAGTAGGATGACGACATTTCAGTATATTTCTCTAATCCGCGATGGCGATGAACTCTTGGATGTTATATTTTCAACGATTATGAATAAATTTTCTACCAATGACAACAAACTACTTTTACACGCCCAGCGATAAAATTCGATATGTGCAAACCGAAGCGGAATCGTCTTATATCTACCGGTTAACATTAAATAACAGCCTTGAGCGTGCCCTTTGCCTTGTAGATTTGCTGATATCGCTAGGTTCAGTTATATTGTACAAAGCGTGTCGCCGATTTTCCCCAGTTTGTATATTGTAAGCTTAATAATACATTTTGCGTTGTGTGGTGTTATTGTTCATAAACCTACCGGCCTACATACCTTATACATAATGTAGCGCCGCTGAAGTCACGACCTATTGGTGCTATAGGCTTATAAATCTGATTATTATTGTTATTAGTATTATTATGCATGAGTTCCTTGCATTATAAAAATACGCAGTTTCTAATAAAAATGTAATGCGTTTTGTAATATAAAAATTTCGTCCACATCTGAAATGAAGCACAAAGTCTAATAAGCTTAATCGTCGAATGCATTTACAACACACAGCTAGGCCACTTTGATTAAACGATTTTGTAAATTTGCCTTGACCCATCCTTAAAGCGCTCTCAAACTGTGCATCTCATGAACGATTACTGCTGTCGGTCTGTTATACCCTGTTTACACGATCGAGCAAACATCGAGCTGGCTCGTCCAGCTAACATATAGCCAGCTCGTCGAGCCAGCTTGATCGTGTAAACGGGGTATTACGCTGTGCGAGACGTCAGTACTGGAAAACTGGAACAGTATCCCCGAGGAAACGCGGCCGTTAGTTTTCAGTGTTCCTGTGACAGCTGGAGACGGCTGCTATTCACGCGATTCTGTTTGCAAGCTACAGGCAGCCGATACGACTACACTGTGTCTCAAAAAACGTTTCACTTTGTGATTGTCGATATCTCCGTCAAATATTGACCGATTTTCAAATTATTTTACTGGCACACTCTGTAGACAAGTAGCAGTAGTGTGATTATTAAACATCCCACTACACCTTAACTGCGTCGCTACACTACCATGTGAAACTAAAATTGTCAAAATCACTAAAATTCTAATAATACATATGCAAATATTATCTCCTGAAACAATTTTCTACTAATTTTTATATTAAAAGGAAATGATGTTAGTTGTTGAAATACTTCTTGTGTTTCTAAACAAAAACAAAAGATATTATTGTAAATAATTATTTTTTAATGCAGTAACTAACGATACACCGGTAATGTAACATGCATTTTGCAGTGAGAACAAGGCTTTGACTAAATTTTTTATACAAGTTTGAAAAATACAGTTTGTAAAAAATTCTAGCGGAAATTTTGCGCATAAACAGCAAAAGAGAAAAACTGGACACGTTACTAAAAGTTTTGGAAAACAGGAAGCACCGATTAAAGGCATCAAAACGGCAGACTGATTCATACAGGTACTGAAAAAACGTGACCATTGTAGATGAACTGGGAAGCCTAGTAAATCACGAAGACCAGAAACAAACACATCGTTCAACACGCTAGATATCTACAAAAATAAGTTTCAGACAGCTTAGCGTCGTACAGATCATTCATCGCGATTTTGATCCAAAGTGCCTTTTATTTTCCAACACGCCTGTTGCCTATTATTGTCCGTTTTTTTCTTGCATTTATATTTCACAAGGTAGTGTAGCGACGCAGTTACGGTGCGGTGGGATATTCAATAACCACTTTATTTTTAACTGCTCAGAGAGTGTGCCAGTGAGAAAAAAATTGAAATTACAAAGTGGGACCTTTACGAGACACAATGTGCAACATTTGCACGATCGACCACACGCAGTCTGTCTGTCCTTTATGCTGCAGCGCGACTGATACGTAGGTCTACGTAGGTTTCCCGTCGACGAGATCACGAAGAACCACTTTTACGATGAGAGTGGTAGGCCTAAACCGACTGTCCAAGACAGAGACGACGTCCACATTAGTGACTACAATTCTCACGAAGTCTAATAAGCTTAATCGTCGAATGCAGCTACGACACACAAATCACTTTAATTAAGCGAAATTTGTAATCCTGGGATTCTGTTTCGAGATTAGGCTTACAGATTGGACGTTATATTGGTATACCCAATAAACTTATTATATATGATGAATTAGAACCCTACAAAAGGCATATGCAAACTGTGGAGAGTGACTGTGACTGTCAAAATACAAATTACAGTGCACAAGGAGGAGTAGGACTGTAGCGCGCATGAAATATTTTATTTCATTAGACGACTAAAATTGTTACTGTTTCATTATTTTAACACACGAAAAAGTACAATTTTAACAATTTGTAATCTCGATATTCTGAGATTGTAACGCCGCCAACCCCGGGATTAAGGATCCCGGAATTGAAATTCCTAGTCCACATCAGCTTTGGTTGTTCCGGCGACATGGCATTCTGAACTCGGCGTTGACCGTGCTAGTAGCTGTCATAGCAGCTTAATTATTCTGGAATGCGTCACCAAGCGACGTCCCCACTGCGACATCTCTTGCATCATTCCGTCGAAAGTTCTCAAATTTTTCTGTTCGACGTTTCAGCTTCCAACAACCGAGACTACGTGTGACTTTTTAAACAATAAGAAGATTCTTCTCGGTTTAAGGCGTTAAAAATTGGTACTTTCTAAAAGTGATTATTTTACCGTTGGCTCATCTAGCGTGTAAACGGTTGCAGATAGGCAGACATGTTGTTTATATTAAAACGCACTGATGACGAGATTTTTACGGGCATCAATATCGATGATCTTAAACGGTCGTAAATCTTCAAAATAAGGGGCTTTGTGTTTTTTTGCGATTTTCGGCTGCGGCGCACACTTTTAGAGTGAATTACGACATAATGGATGAAGATAGACCAAGACAACCTGCGAATAGGAACTAAGGATGTTGCGCGTTTCGCTGAGTTTTTTGTCCCAAGTAAACACTGTAACGAGTTAATTAGACACAAAATGCACTAAAATGTCAATTATTTAACAGAATTATAAATTTGTATGTATAACAATTTGCCTGCAAATTAAAATTTATGCCAAAGTGTGCTCCGCATACAAAAACGCAATGGCTTACACGCAACGCCAATGGTTGATCGCAGAATCAACGATCGACTGACCAAATGCATTCACTCATCGATTAGACGTGTTTTGAGCTCATCAGTTAGCTATTTTGTTGTCTGCTGTTTTCAGCATAAAATATATAATACCTCAAAATTAATTAACCACGTCGCATTTGATTAAACCTCTGTCGAATTGATGATGCAAAGGTAAGCCATCTGATGCAAATAATCGCCGCATAATGTAACAATTTGGACCATCCGTGTTTCACATGGTAGTGCGTTGACATAAACTAGGTGAGGTGGTAAATAAGTCCATTGTACATAATAATATCGTCTTGGCCATCTTCGTGCCAAAAATTATTAAAGTTGATGGAAATTTGACAAAGTTATGCCAAAAATAATTTTGACTGTTTTTTGAGACACGGTATATGTACCACGTAAAATTTTATCGTGCACGCTGCTGCTGCTGCTGATGATGATAATGCAATGATTTAGAAGTATGATTTGAAAAACTTAATTCGCACTGATAAAAATTTGTTTATCATTATTATTGTCACTATTATCAGTAACAGTGTCTGACTGTGTGTATCTGTCATTTTTTGGTTTATCGTCATAACACCTTTCGCTAGCCTATCTATACACTGTAGATCACTATTACTGCAAATTAATACACTCGCACATAGCTATGAGCATGAAGTCTCTGGTAAATATCCTACTTACTGCAAATAAACGACTTCACGCATGTTTACACTAAATGAGTGCTACAAAGTTCCAAAGTAAAACATTTAAATGTCGCACAGTAGTAAAGTTAAAGCGACAGATGTTATGACAGTCAAGATGCAAGCCGCGAAATCAGTTTCTGCGTCAATCAACCAAATGTCAGTGTCACGTGACCACTGCGTAGACATCATCACTGATTAAAGTCGCCTCTCGCCGTCGAAAAGCCACGGTAGGCCTACCTGACAAAAAGATCTCGCGAAAGAAAAGGCCACACACCTATGTTTGTCTGTTGTCACCGGATAATATTAGACCTATAGTTTTATTGAATGTAGCTCGTCAGAAAATTGCCACTGCACATCCATGGATCCGAGAATTTCAAAGAACTTTTACAAAACCATTACTGTAGACATCAAAAATAAAACATAATCTTCGACAGAAATGGGCCTATCCGCTTTACTGAGTGTTCTCTGTTTAATTCAGAAACAGCAATACATGTGTACAATATTAACAGGGTGGTGCAGAACGTGCATGTTTTACGCATCGAGCAATCGCACGGTGTTGGAAACGCGAAGATTTTCGATCATTCCAGGGAACGGTGGTCAATAGGTTATGTTCAAGTAATGTAAACATGGTATTCAGCATGCCTACAAAAACCTTCGGTGCGATAGTCGAGGCTAATCGTTTCCGAAACTGTCTGATTGTTCGATCTGCGCAAAGCATGTGTTTCACTTTTTAATATGCTCCATCCTGTATGTACGTAGGTCTACGTCAACCACGAAAGATCTTTATACAGGTATCGTAACGCTATGCCGATAACATTCTATAAAGTATTAGGCTTATGTAGCTAAGCAATCGTAATTTGTAGTAAAAAGCGATCTCTTGAAGTTACTTCAGTGACCAGTACTCGGCTGCTTAGTTACAGCTGATATGTCTTTAAGCAGTGTTTTTTAGTTGTCGGGGCTCGCGGTTTCTACCAGCTATAAGTCGGATAAGACTTGTTTTGTGGATCTCCTGGCGATGACACTTTGCTGCCTCGCCTTTGTCTTCAGCTGAGTGGATTACTGCTGCAGTGCAGCCTACGACCAAGAGGATCCCGGAAGACCGTGATTGATGTTTTACACGGGTCATTAATGCGGCTACACGCATCGTTACCGACTCTCGGAAGTAGGATCGAGGTTTGATTTATTTACTCTGGACGGACATTTTTCGATACATAAATTTTCGATTTTCTGTCCTTGGTAGTAGTGTAAAATACGAAACAACTTGTCTAAAAATCTGAGATATCCGGCGCTCTTATATGCGATGAATATATTTAAAAACCTAAATAGTTTAAAATTCTGCATGTGTAAAAACCATGTAATGATATCAGTGCACTAAAACAGCAAAAAATATTTTTGGGTAACCCAAGATGGGGCTAAGCAAGGAGTGTCTTTTTACGTGTTGTTTATCACATGCAAAGAGTTCGTTTTATCGCGCCTTCAACGCCGTCTTAGGCAAAGTTGCCAGTGCGGCATCTGAAATCGTCGTCGTCGAACTTTTAAAGTTTAAATGCCTGCATACTATGGTTAAGAGGCGTACCCCATTAACAAAGGACAGTATAACTCGCTCAACTTTGTACTACATTCTAGTTCAAAAAAAATCTTTCGAACTAAGTCAACAGATGTTGTTAATGACTGCATGCTAGTGTTTAATTGCTCCGGAGCAGAAGACGTAAAACTTAAATTCCTAGCTAACTACGCAAGCATAGATAATTTAATCTGTTATACGTGTCAAACGTTTGCAAACGCTAATATAGTTGCCTTAAAATGTTAATTATAAACTTTGTTGAGTGACAGTGTTAATTTCTGTTTCACACGAGTTTGATTAGCTCTTAAATATCGCGTGCTCATTTGTTCACAATGTAGTAGGCCTATGGTCTTGCGCATGAAGTATTCTGATCGCATTGATTGACATTCCGTTGCATGCGTGCCACGCATGTCTGTGTGTTTATTTTGAATTGTTATTATTACTGTTTATATTTTTGTACTACCAACATTAATTTGGTGAATAAAAATTGTGTACAAGCTGGCTCCACTCGGAATTCACTAACAGTCTGGAGCCTTCTTCATTTTTATGTTTTTTGTTGCATTATTTGAAATCGGTCTATACCACCACCATAACTGCAATGTTTTAGATAAAAGACTCGCGTTGTTTATGTTGATATATTTGACAAAAGTTTTACCGATTTTCGCAATTATTGGCCAATGTACACTAAAGAACGTTGCCGAAAAAAGTGTGCAGTGGAGGACTCTCATAGCTGGACCCTACGGTTTCTGAACCAAGGGATAAAATGAAAAAGAAGAAGACCGCCATGTCACGCCGCATAACAAAAAACGCCATAATCTGTTTATTACTTGCTAAGATACCCAAATAAATGTCAGTTTTAGCCTTATCGGATAACGATAAGAAATCCCACATAAATACGATCCACCTGACGAAAGACTGGACTGGCATTAAAATTTAGTCGGTTAATTTCTGGGGCACATCACGACTCACGCTTTCAACAAAATATTAAAATTCTTGCAGTTTATAGCGTCTTAAATATTTTGCATATAGACAGTCAAACAGATACACACATAGATATCGCAGTCGCACATTTTTGTTAATTGTATCAGTAAATCAATTTTCAACATTGATAAATATGTGGCAAAGATGTGAACGTGAATTTGGTGTCTTGTTCTTGACTCGCAATGCACATGCACAAAGTGTATAAACGTGTAATAAGCCTTAAGTATTTTTTTGTTTTAAGTTTGTGTAGTTTGTGTGTGCTTTTTTGTGTTTCTATATTTATATTTGTTTTGTGCGTTAAAGATTTACTTACTTACTTACTTATTATGTGTAACGCGTTCGGCGCTATTCAGCTTAGTGAACAAGGCCCTCATTTCATTTAACACCACTGACACAGATGCTACAGGAACTTGTTTAGCCAGTCAGCTCACTAACTGGCGTGACTCGTTCCTATAGTAATGTAATTACGATTCGACTAGTCAGCTCTGGCAGATAGTGAATTTCGCTGATGCAAGTTCCCTCCCACGCAATGCAGCAGCTCAATGATATAACAAATCTCCGGTGCTTTACCCTGACCATTCTCCGGGGTGTATCGACCGCCTGCCTGCAGCAACTACGGTGACGAAATGTTTTGTCCGAAACTGTGAAACAGACCCCGGGCAGTTCAGTTTGTTTACGATTCCGTGCAGCACGTTTCGCGTGTTCAGTATTTCGTGCAACCTAGTGGCGCGAATTTCTACGCGGTCGGTGATTGTGAACAATAATATTTCCAGTGCACACAGAGTCACAGACTACGACGTTAAGGTCTGCTTAGAATGATCAGTTAAAAAGCATATTGTGTCCATATTTTCAGCTTTTTTGCCTTTATGGCAATAGTTTTGATGCCATTTGTTGACTAAGACGTTTATCATATATTCTAATCTATGTTTTTCTTTTCTAATTTGAGAGGCAATTAAGTTGGATGAACTTGCATAGTACACGATGCTACATGGCCGCTAAGTAGCACGCCGAAACACTGTCTGCCGCTATTAATTAATTTAGGTCTTTGGACACAAACTTTACACAATATATTAGATGAACATGCGACGCCTTTTTTAAAGTCGACTTGCATTAAACTTTTGTTCATCAAAAACAAATCGTGTCTTTGTTTAGTCGGTTGCAAACAGAATCGTGACCAGAACTCACGTTTAGCTGAGAAAACTGGCATTGACCTTAAACGAAAAACAAATAACATGTGAAGAAGCTTTTTCGTTGCCGGAGTAACAGTTGAAAAGTTTGTCAAAAGTGTGAAACTAATGTCCCTTTCACGTTATCCCACAATGATATTATTTTTCAGGAATAGACATCTTTGTTCCCGGGTCGGTGTTTTGTTGTCAAGCAACATTATTTTCGCTAGCGGTCAGTGTTTGGCTGTAAGCTGCCGTTGTTTCAAGTTAATCTGTTTACCACGAAGCAGCTCGGAAGTTGACAGTTTGATGCAGATGTAATGCGGAACAGTTGACGGTTGATGGACACCAGTCGTGTCAAGGGTCTCCCGGTGCCACAACTAATGGCGCGTGTTGATGTGCCGGTCAACTTCAGTGACAGACAGAACGCTATTACGCACGCAAGCCTCCAGAGTCCAGATCGACCACTGTAAAACGGCGTGAATTACAGTTTTACAGCGAGCAAAGCCGTGCAGTGAACTGTCACTGACAGAATGTCGTCACTTGCTTGTCCGCAATCGCATTCAACAACGTAGCCGCTTGTGTTCACTCAAACTGCTACAGCGTGAGAAATTTCGAAAGAAACTAAGCTGTGCAGAATAGATTCTGACAAATTTATATATAGTTCAGAGTGAGATGTGCAGCAAAAATGTAACTGTGTAGTGGGCCTACACTCTACTGTGTCAGGTTAACAGGCTGCCCTTATAAATCAGCTTCATTCCGAGTGACCAGCGGTGTTAACGTGGCCATTTAGGTATGTCTTGTGCAATATAAGCTTTGCCGCACCTGTCGTGACCACTTACGTTAGCCACCTGCTTAAAGCTCATTATAGCATAGGGAAACCTTAGGCCTATGATTCTATGAGCGACAAACATCCGGTTCTAGCCGACTCATTCAGTCTGTCATTCTGGCACGAAATGTTTGCCAGCAAAGGACGCTGAACTCTCGAGTCTGTTCTCTTTCTCTTGATATTATTTGACAGTAAGCATATACTGTTGCTTTCGAACAGTACACCGTTTACTAAAAGATTCCACTATTTACGGGAGTTTTTGTTGCGGCGTTACTCGTAACACTTTAATGACGAAACTGTAAGCTAAAATGTCCCATTATTATTATTATCATTTTACCCTTGGTACTCCGTTCCCGAGGGAGCCTAAAAATTAACTATGAAATACAAAGGTGGGTACGATCGTCAGTCCGTGCAGTCAGCGGCCGGCAAACTGTCGTGCATTGAAGCGCTGCACCAAAACAGAAATCCTCTGAAACAAATAACTGGCCTCGCCAGTATTAATTGAGATTCTTCTTCCAAGATCAGCCAGGAGCTGGCGAGCTGATGCGTTGAAAACTCCCAAGGTCTCAATGGCAATGGGCTCAAAGATATAACGGGCGCCAAGATCAACATATTTGTTGAGCGGAATCCTGTGTTTGTGTCAGTGCTTATAGGGTAAGTAAGTAAGTAAGTAAGTAAATGCATATATTTGAAGTGTGCACAATGTCAGCCAGTGGCCGAATCTGAGGCACTTGTCTAAGACGCTATGGGGAGCAGTAGGCCTGCTAGAAGCAGTGAGTTTTAAGGAGGCGACGGAAAGTGTCTGCAGGGGTAAAACTGCGAATGCTAGATGGTAGTGACTTCCAGACTATGGGGGCTGCAATGCCAAAACCGCGGAAGGCAAAGGTAAGTAAGTGAAGTAAAGTGTAAATTTATATAGCGCATACTCAAAAAGATCTCTAATGCGCTGAATACATTTTGTCATCAATATTTCGCAAAAATGTATGTCTTCAGCTGACGTTTGAAAGTATCGTGACTCAGTTCTGGGTCACGAAGACTGTCTGGCAGCGAATTCCAAGGTAGTGCGGAGTTATGGGCCATAGTAATCTTCTCCAAATAAACGAACAGCAATGACTATAGGCTATATTGACACCGGCAGAAGGGGCAATTCGTGTTGTATAAAAAGCGGTATTGTGTCCATCAACCAGTCCAGTACGTCACCGTGCGTTAATTGGGTGTCGTCAGGATGCGGTCGGTTATAAAGCGTCCAGGCGGCAAACGTGGCTATGCATGTATGCACGTTCTCAGGACAAGCAGGCGCTAACACTTCCTGCTTGAGGCATCATTAAATACTGACCGCTTTAATCTCACAGCTATCATTTGCAGCACACCTACGCTCTGGTCGGTCATGTCTCTAGCTGTTTGAGATTAAAAAGATATTACCGACGTGCTCGTTAATATCCGACGACTTTTCTTGGGGCTCGTTGGACTAGCAGCATCTTGATTATGCTGACAAAAACTTCGCTTATGTGGCGAAAACTTCCACAGCTTAAACGTTTTATTGTTATTTCATTTTATTTATTTGTACTGTTACCGCGACACTGATCTACGTATAGTATAATATCTCTAAAAACTTTTTGTTCGTGCATGGCTACAAAAAAAACGGACCGCGCGATCAAGCATTACAAAGTCAAACCGAACAAAAAGACGTCACGTGAAACGTTAAACAACGTAAAAATACTCTTGGAGGTGAGCCAGTCAGTCGTCGGAAAACAATGGCTGGAAAGTGTGCATGTGACTTTTAAGAACGAGCAGCTCTGACGGCGTTTCAAGCACGTGAAAGCAACTGAACCGCTAAAACGCGCTGCTAAACGACGCTCAGTGCTCGACGCAGACACTACGCGACCATCAGCATGATTCAGCATCAGTATGCCTAGTCAATTCTATGATCTACTGTCTACATGTATGTCACGGTTCCGTGCTGTGCAGTCGCCCGGATCATGTAAAGTTAACGTGGTATATGGTGGCGTTTCGATACAATCCGATTTCCCGGCTGTTAATCAGAAGACGTGCGGTGGCATTCATAATAGACCGTAACCGAGATATCCGACGGCCATAGGAACTGAGTTGCAGTAATCCACCTTGCTGGCGTTGACGCATGGTCCAGTGAACGAGCGGAGCTCGGATAAAGCGCAGCGAAGCACACGCTGACATACTGTAGGCAAAGTCGTAACGTGCGGTCATGTACGCCTATACTGGGGCAATAATGCTATGCCAGCCAAATAGTCCTTATCGGCGAACAAGAATCATTTGCAAACGGTAGCTTTATCTGAATGACTGCTCGGATTAACGTGAAAATATCCAGAAATGTTTGCTGGAAAGTGGAGACATCATACTCTGTAATGGGCATCATGCTAAAGACCTTAAGTTATCTTCAAGTGTCTGATACAGAGTTAGCCAGTAGCCACTCTTGTGATTAACAAGAACCAGAGTAATTTGCTAAAAAGCGGAATCGCACTGTTTGTTTTAATTAACCAGCTGGCAGCATGGGACTGGCGGTTTAGCTGCAATTTGCAAATGCACTTTTTGGCCGAGGGGTTAACCGTCAAATCTTCTCTCTTGTTTTAGGGGGTCAGGAATCCAAACTGACACAGTGTGTCCTTGGATCTCAAAGAGTACTTGCCAAATGGCACCTACATCGGTCAAACGGCTGAAGTAAGGTGTACGAATGTAAAAGACGACAGACGGACCACGCTACGAAGAAATGTGTAGAAATATGCGGAATCACTTCGGCTGCATTATCCCAATAAATTTTAGCTTGTCGGCGATCTATCGGAAAACCAATAAAACTGTATGGGATAATAGTCTAATGAAAATCAAGTGATATTTTTAATGACATAAATTTCGGAAAATAAAAATAATAGTAACGCCATACAGCACTTCAGCTGTTTATTGGTCTACCAGAGTTTTGTTGACGTATACGACGAATATCCGGATATTTAGACATTCCAATGTTTTCTTTGGAGCTCCAATTTTTATGGAGCTCGGTGGCCGAGTGGTTAGAGTGTTGGACTCAGGTCAACTCCAACAGAGCGAGAGGTCCTGGGTTCGATTCCTGGACGGACCCCTCAAAAATTGCCAGGCCTCAGGACAGTCA
>Ga0056128_1004008_pt1 | contig 18329 bp, 13 predicted proteins | sample WorMetLIZISLAND2_FD_71113 | JGI IMG/M metagenome (GOLD analysis project Ga0056128, IMG submission 71113) | Marine gutless worms symbiont microbial communities from Max Planck institute for Marine Microbiology, Germany - Olavius geniculatus... ... | reverse complement strand
AGGATGGTCAGTACTAGGCCCTATTTTATAATGCCGGTCCAAAATTCTGGGGGGCACACCCCAAAAAAATTTCAGGGGCCAAAAACATGCAAAATTTAGCCCGATTTCGGACGACTTCGAGGTTCGGCGGCGAATATCTCCGAAACGTATGAAGATATTCGAAATTGGATTTTTACTTTATCTACCGCGATTCCTCCTGCGTTAGGTGAAACAAATTTGGTGAACTTTGGTCCAGTAACCTTGGAGATCTCGATGTGAACTCGTACCCACCTAAAGCACATTTTTCGGAAGAACATATTTCGGCCCCTTGGGGGTGCTGCCCCCTCCCAAAAAAATTTTTACACGCGCTAGAGAATGACCAAGTCTTACTAGCACACCTCCCACCGGGAACGGCGGCCCCCCTTACAACTTTTTTCAAAGGGGGGTCAAAAATTGGCTTAAAATGCAATAAAGGAGTGCTTATAACTTGGGAGTTAGGGGGTGTAGCCGGACGAAACTTTGGCACTTGACGTGTCTCTATGTTGGGGTGTTAACGCAAGTACAAATTTTGGGGGCACCGCCCCCCTTAAAATTTGGGTGGGCAAAAAACGTTCAAAAATCGGTGCGATTTACAACAACTTTCGAGTTTGACCGCAAATATCTCTGGAATCGATGAAGATAGCGACAAAACCTAAACGGCGTTGACGAGAACGATCTTTTCGGCGTTGAACCAAAAAAATTTTGTGAAATTCCGTCCACTATGAACAAAGTTATAGGCGCTCATGTTGACCTACCCTAAGTCGATAATGCGCGTTCGGCGTATAACAATGCATTTGAGTTCGGGCCACGTGACTTCGATGCCGGGAAAATTTTACCCCCTTCCTCTAATTTACCCCAATCGGACTTAAGGCGCCGGGCGGACTCACGTTGGGCTTTGCCCCAAATTTCTAGTTTTACTTTTGTTTCACTTGACGTCTGCACAGGGGCAAACAAAGATTTTCAGCAGGCCACAGCTATTGCCAGTGCTATGGTGAAACATTTCGGCATGTCAGAAAAGGTAAGTTATGTGTCTCAAAAGTCTTATTGGCATTTTTCAGTATTTTCGGTATGTGCTAAAATTACAAGTCTTTTGAAATGAAACTTAACAAACAGTGTTTTGAAAGCCTTGGCTACTAAGTGCATGATAACCTACGAACGTGTTTGTCAAAACATGTCTAATATGCATATGTCTCATGGCTTTGATGGCCTGTACTTTCTTTCCCAGCACCCACTTTGGACACTCTTTACTGGAGGCTGAATTGGTGCCTGCATAGTTGGTGGATTTCAGTTGATTATGACAGTTCTTGGCACCATGATCCATCTGACTACAAGTGGCACAGGTGCAGGCATTTTAAGAAGTTCTGCTGTCATGTCCAAATTTTTGGTAGTTGAGGCACCGCAGCAAGTTCGAAATGTATAGAGAAAAGTTCTGCGCCATGAATGAAACCGACCAACCAGTGCTACATTCCTCCCCTCCACTTTGATCATGCTGCCTTTTCACTCTTAGATTTATGTTTTCAGTCATCTCTTCTGTGTTGTTTACTGTGCTTGTGTTGGCTTCAGGTTGGTGTTCGAGTGTTCCATGAGGAAGATGTAGACACGGGTTTATCGTTCCTCAAACTGAATGAGGTCGGACCGGCCACCACGGAGATGGTTGACAACGAAATTAAAAGACTGCTTCAGGTGTGCACACTGCATGATAATTTTGCGGGCATATTTTGATTGCAATTCACATGTCATGATTTGCTTGGAAGTATTAAATGAAGTTAATTTTGCATGTTTGTAATTCGGTGATAAGAGTTCGATACCTATTACGATAGCGCTGCATGCTTTTCTATATCATATGTTTATAATTGTCTGGTTTCATGGCATTGTATGGTGGTAACACTGTTGAAGTCAACAAAGTTACTCTGTGCCAGGCCCAATTAGTACATGGTTGCCTGAGGGTCATTGGCAGTTGAACCATATCAGGAGATGCATTCGGGACCATTCCTTCATGGGTAATTGCAGTGAATACCAGCAACAGCTGGAATGCAAACAGGCACGTCGCGTGATGCCCTGTATTCGTGGTCTTGCAGTGTAAACCAGTGTCTGGCTGAGAGCTAATGAAACAGTTATCAGCACTGCCATGTGGACAGTGTGTCTCAGAAAGGACTACGTTTGATGTCAGCTCATTATACTGGGCTTTGAACTCAGAAACGATGGCCATTCTGTCAGGCTTTTTCAGTTGCTGGCTCAACAGTCTGCACCTCGTTAGCTGCGAACCTGAGATGACTTAGACGTGGCTTTTGACGGTTTTAGACAATTTGGTTTAGCAGCTACTGCTCATGTGACCAGCAGAGTAGAAGTTTTAGACCATCCGCACTATATAAATCTACATTATACTCACTTCCTTGCGTGATGTTTGGTGGAATTCATGCAGGAATCGTACGAGCGGTCGCGGGTCATTCTGAAAGCTCGTCAGTCGGAGCTGAAGCAGCTGGCTCAAGCACTGCTCAAGTACGAGACGCTTGACGTTGAGGACGTCCACGCAGTTATTGATGGAAAGCCGCTCCCCCGGCGCAATTCACAGCCGTCTAATCTCAGACCCTCTCTCACCTCGTATCCCTCTAATCCTGGTGCCTCTGGAGTCCCGGTGTAGTGGTTTGTTGCTCGCTGACAGTCATCTTTAGCAGTTACTGTAACAGGCCTCCCCTTTGTTCGGAAACTCTTCAAGTGTCCCGCACTAAGCAGATTTGCTCTGAAAATGCTGCAAATCTTACAAAATTGAAGAAAATTATTCTTGCAGTAGAAATAACGATGTTAATTTGTTCACTGTCATGGCGCACAGGCAAAGTTTTTGTAGTCTGCCGTTTATGTGATATCAACTGTGTAACTTTTCTGACACTTTCTTTTTTGTACATTCTATTTTATTTGCTCTATAAGTTTATTAGGAATTACGTCCTGACAGATGTTTTGAATTTTGAGGTTCTTTGTGTTCTGAAAAAGTTCTATTGAATGGGAGTCCTGCTGTATTGATGCTATTCTGCAGCATGCGATGGTCTTTTGTGATGTCATGCTGCAGAGTTGTTGTGGTGATGAAAATGTTGCTGAAGTTCAGAGCTGGATTTTTGACCATCAACGTAGATCGTTTGCGGCATTTTGTGGAAATGAGTGTGGCTGCCAGTCGCTTGACAGACAATTATTCATTTTATTTGGGTAGATAGAGTGCGCACAACATCTGCTGTGACATTGTATGAAGGAAATTTATTTTAATTATCCATCATGCCTTCTGTGTGGTGTAGATCATCTGACAACTTGAATCTTGATGCAGCTGATAAAATTTCCTATTACATTTATTTATTTTTAGTTTAATTTGCACTTCACTGATTGTGTAATTTTCAGAATTTCTTGCAGTTGCTGTCAATATGGAAGACAAATGCTGTCAGTTGATTGAAGTTTTCTTGTCATTCCCTTGCCACATTTAGTTAATTGGTCTACATAATTAGCAAACGTTTTAAAGGTCCATGGCCACGGTCAAACTCAGTTATAAAATTTATGTAGACCTCAATTAGACATTTCACCTTCCCTATATAATATGATGATTTAAGCTTTGTAAATGTATGAAATTAATGCCTGAATATAACGAAAAATGGCATTATGTTGCGTTATGCTGAAAATTTTGATCTTGGCAAGTGGCCGGAAATGACATCACCATGTGTACCCAGTCAGTGTTTAACAATTAATTTTAATATTTTTAATGGCAAAAAGTACTTTGTCACATGATTACTGCAACAGTACATACAATTTTATAAGGCTTATGTTTCTGAGCATATTTACGTTGACTACGGGTACACGCGGTGACGTCATCAGTCTGTCAACATGGCGTCTCATTTTCTGTGTCATTTTCGTAGATCGTCGATTTCAAATGTAAGTTTCGTCGTGTTGACAAAATGCTGGGTGCTGATATTACTGTCAAAATTCTCAGAAAATTGTGCTCTTTTAGGAAAATGGTAAGCTAATTTTAGCATCCATGCATGGACCTTTCACTGTTAGATGCATTCAAGACACAATTGTGATATATATCGACACCGAAAACTGCAGTTAGCAAGTTTGTAGTTCTGAAGTAACTGGCTTAGTGGTCTATTGCTGACACCCCCATGAACCTACTTGAAGATGTCAGCATACAGAATGTTTTCACTGCATGCATAATGCTCATCTTGAACAAGTGCATGCTTCACATAGGCCACCTTGTTGTCTGTCAATAAGTGAAGTTTAGGAATAGGCCACACCTATCTGAAGTTAACCTATGTAAGTTTTTTTAAAGACTGTATTTTGGAGAACAGAAAAGTTTGGACTGTGCAGCAGTGGTTACGATCAATATACCAGTCTTATTGGTACAGCTAATTACCACTGACATCTCCATTGCTTACTGCAAACTCGATTACTGTAATTTTTTATTACAGTCGTCCAAACTCAAACCTGAATAGAGTCTAACGCTCGTTAAACCAGAAAGTAGGATTCTCTGCAACTAAAGCTTAGTTTACGCCACTAAATTAATTTTTCTTACAACTAGTATTGCACGGTGTTGTGCTGCATCTAGCCACATATCACGCCACTCCAGTTCAGTCGTAAAATTTTGAGAGATTTCTTAGCACCAATTATATCGCCCATAAATTAACCTAACGTATGATGCGTCAACGTTATAGACCGACAAAGAAACAGGCAACTCAATCAGCGGTATCGAAACCGCGTTTTCCACTCAGTGCATTGCGCGGTAAAAAAGTCGACGAAATATCGGAATTGCCCAGCTTTAGCAAGACGTCAGGGAAGAATACTTAAATCTGTGTGATTGATTGTTTACTTTTTTTATGTGTGACATGGTTATGTAAATAAAAACTAGTTTTTGCAGAATAATGCATTTCTGCGATTGAATTTAACTGTCGTTTATGAATGTCTGTTGTCATGTGGAACTATGTGTAAAGTAATTTAATTGCAGTCTACATTCCCAGAGGAGCTGTCTGTAGTTTCACGTGGTTATGCAGCTGTGGACAAAAGACCTTGTTGAACTTTACTGTCTATATTTATGTCTCGTTGCTGTAGTGTGGCATAGCACTGAACAGGTTATGTGTTCGATTTGTGGGTAACAGTGATGTTGTCATCATTGACAGATTTGTCTGGAAGATTGCAAGGTGGCGAATGGTGCAAAATGAACGACTGTGCGGCCTTGGATGAACACAATGACGTTTCATGCTCAGAGAAAACCAGCAGTATGAATGAGAGATCTGAGCATACAGAGAAAGTGCTTTCAAGCAATGCATTGGTCAAAGATCTTGAAAACTTAGACAGTACTGAAGTTTCAGTAGAAGGAAAGTTTGACAGTGGATTCAGCTGGGTCATAGTCTGCGCATCTTTCATTAACTGCTTCACCATTGGAGTCATGTTCATCGGCTTTTCCATACTGTATGTTGAGATCAGTGAATACTTTGATTCAAGTAAAGCTGTGGCGGGCTGGATTGGATCTTTGTATATGGCATCGGGAAACATATTTGGTAAGAAAAGTCATAGTTTGTGTTTTGCTGTTTCAGCTGATTGCAGATGCTTAGGGACAATAGAAAATCACGGCAAAAAATTGGAAAAAACTTGGCAAACTTGTGTGAAAATCGCAAAAATCTCGGCAACAATACAGCATCAAATCACTGGCCCGAAGATTATACAGTCTATAAAACTCAACTCGTCTAGCACTGATGACCATTATTAAATGCAGTGCAAGGTTTTTCATATGTAAAATTTGTTTGCTGCGGAGCATCAAAATACATGTTTCTACGATGACGTCACACTCACATATTGCATTACTGCATTGTATCATTAATTTTTTTCAGTATAAGCAGTAGTTTTTCATTGGTTGGCAGGCTACTGGGAAAAGTATTTGGCCAAATAGTAAAAGATCACTTCTGTCTACTCTAATGACTATTCAGTAATAAAACTAGTAGCCAAGGTTTCACAAAAATATGTTGTTTCTGCTGTAACACCACTGTAGTTGGTGACATTGACTGAAGCCAAAATGGCTAAATTGTGACTACAACTGACTGGATATTGCCAAATTATCTTGGATTGTTTGGGAATTACAAGTATGTAGTGCTACTTATTTTGTTCTAGGAGCAGCTGAGTGATAATTATAAACTGACATATATGCAGTGATGTTATCAAGGACTTTGTGCTCATTGACAAGGCCAAGGACACGCTACCTGAGGACGAGGACAGGAACTTACAAAAACAGCAAGGACAAGGTCAAGGACTTGAAGCTGAGGACAAAGCCGAGGACTTGAGACCATGTTTAAGGCTAAGGCCAAAAAACTCAAGGTGAAAACCAATTACATCTAAAAGGTCCTACCACAACGACACTTCACCGTCAACTGGGGTGACTTATAGCAAGATTTTGCACATGCTGAATATCGTTAGTAGCATCATACTACTGACATCTTGTGACTTGCAATTCTAGACTTAGTAAGTTTAATTTTTGTGACAAACTTTCCATTATGTTGTATTTATGTACAACTTAAAGGTTGTAGGCCTTGAGACCAAATTGGTCCAGTGATATTGTTACATGACAATGCTGTTGTGCTGGTTTCGACAGTTGTCAAAAATAATGGTGTCTTTTAATTACACAGAAAACAGGGCCAAGCACAGAACTCTGTGTGATGCCACTAAGAACGTCAGACCAATGTGACATAAGTGAATGAGCTTCAATTACTAGCATCATGGGTTTTGGTATGTAAATAGCTAATGTTCAACATTTTTTCAGTTTGTCGGCAATAAATTGATAATGAACAAAATTTATTAAAGTTCTTGATATTATGGCCGAGGACTTTGTCTTAAGGCCAAGGACTTGGGATTCGAGGACGAGAACAAGGACTTGAGGCCAAGGACAAGGACACAGTTCTTTGTCCTTGAGGCACCTTGAGGATGAGGACAAGTCCTCAAGGACACATCACTGCATATATGCAGATAAGACAGAATCTATACTGTGTATATAGGGGATAGGTCACATATTTTTAGTTATTTGGGATGCTTGTGAAGTTTGTGATGTTAATCTGTGTGTCAGGAGTTCTGTTTAGTGTGTTGATTAATCAATATGGCTGTCGCATGGTGACGCTGGTTGGAGGAGTTGTGTGGTTTGCTGGTTTTGCTTCTAGTTCACTGGCACCAAATATCATCGTGCTTTATTTTACATATGGCATCGTTGCTGGTCTGTTTTATTTGTTACTATATTGGTTCTGCTGTCACAAATTATAGTAAATGTTGTTGTATTAGATTAGATTGTTTTCTGAACTTTTGGTTGGACAAGAGAAAGGACATCCAGTTAGTAACAAGAAATCTGAGCTAGTGCTCATGAGACGAGCGAGAGCCTATAGCAGTTCCTGTTCGCAAGTAATCTTGGTCTATCTCTATCCATTTCTTTGCAATTCACTCTTTTGCAGCCAAAAATTGCCAAAAAAATCTCTAAAACCAATATTTTTAGGGTTTAAGGTCATTTAAGGTCATTGAAGTTGACATTTCTAAGAAGCTTGTCGCTAGTGCTTGTTATGATAAGCTGCATGTCTGTGCATATCTGCAACTATTTTCATGCTAGACAAGCCAACAACGGATAAATAAGCACTTTTTAGAAGGTTACCCCTCTATGATACCCGCTTGCGCAACCCTCCTTGAACGTAGAGGGTTCAGACTTGGACTGCTAAAATCTACATTTAATGCTGAAAATTTCATACGCAGGTTGTTTTGGTCTATCTCCAGCCATTATGGCGCAATTCACTCTTGAAATGTGTGTCGCAGCCCGAAATCGCAAAAAAAATCACTAAAACCCGCTATTTTGGGGGTTCAAGGTCATTCAAGGTCATCGATGTTGACATTTCTAAGAAGCTCGACATCGTTGCTTGTTATGATAAGCAGCATTTCTGTGCCTGTCTGCAACCATTTTCATGTTAAACGAGCTTATAGCAGTAAAATAATGCTTTTTTAAGGGGGGTGCCCCTCTTTCGCCCCCCGTTCGAAGGGATCCCCTTTACCCAGCGGGATGAAATTTTGTCACGAAATACTAGAGACAATAGGCTATCATAGTGCCTCCACTCCCGTGAACTAATTATTACCCTGCACCGGGCACCATGGATCTGTCTTGTCTGCTCTCTCCCGCTCCCCCTCTTCTCATCAGCGATGCGATGTCGCTCGACCACCCATGTGGTTTGAATTTAGCAGCGGGCGTGCACGTTATCACTAGACATCTGTTCGCAGCTGGTTTTGGTGGTGGTCAAAAAACCGAAACTGACGGAAGCCGTGGTTTTTTCCCCAAAACCCAACTGAAATCAATTGATCTCGGCCAGTGTGAAACCGTAACAACACTATTATATATTATTATCGTGTCTGCGGGTGTCAATAGGTATGGGATTCAGCATGGTGACATTAAGCGGTTTCGTCATAATCCAGCAGCACTTTAAGAAATACCGTCCGCTGGCGGCAGCAATCAGTGCATCTGGTATCTCACTTGGGTCCCTGTGCTCCGGTCCGTTGCTGACGGCAATGCTGGATGCATTCCAGTGGCGTGGGACCCTGCTGCTCATGTCTGGGATGGTGTTCAACTGCTGCGTGTTCGGAGCTCTGTACCGTTCGCCGCCGACCCAATCACAGAATGGCAGTGTTTCGTCCCACCAGCTGCTGCGAGACTTAACCAACTCGTCCATCTTCTCAAACACACCGTTCACGCTGGTCTGTGTCGGCTCATTTCTGATGAATCTGGGACTGATGGTGTTCATGCAGCATACGCCTAGCCGAGCCGTGGTGATTGGCATTAAGCCCCGGCTGGCCTATCTCCTGCCGACCGTCACTGGCGTGGCCGTGTTAGCTGGCCGGCTTATTGGTGGGTTCATTGGCAATCTGCCCCGCATGAATCGGGTGCTTCAGTTCGGTGTCAACATCATTATCTGTGGTTTCCTGCTAGTCTTACTTGGCCAGATCTTCAGTTTTGCTCACCTGGCTGTATTTGGAGCTGCAGCTGGTCTCGTCACTGGTATGTCATGCCTGGGATCTTACCAATTTTTTTTTCTGTTTCTTGTTAGATATAAGTTAAATGTTTTTGACCGCTTATGGTGCTGAATGGCTTATTTGTGCTGATGTGCTGTTGAGAAACTATTCACTTGCTTGCATTTGTCATTTGTATTTTTTAATATAGTTGTGATTTTAGTCAGTATTTGATTGTCTTTCGCTTAGTCTTGGTTACCAAAAATGTGTAATGTGTACTTGGTTGTCAGTCAATTATAATGTTGGTTATATAGAATTTTTGTGTAAAAAATTTTTATGTTTTGCATTTGTATTGAAATTTGTAAAATTTTGCTAAATGGGTGATTCTAATCAACATTTAATCATTATTACTAAATTTTTGTCAGTTGTACGTACACAATGCAATAGGCTTAATGCAACCGATACAAACCGACTGATGCAATGATCGCTTCTATTCGTGTGTTTTGGCTGTTGCATCAGCTGCACTTGTTGCATAATTTTGTTGTATCCATTGTGTTTGTTACGTACTTTTCTTGTCTATAGTGTCTGTTAGATGGAAATTTTGCTTTAGTAACATTTCTATCTTCTTAGTAATGATGATGATTTGTATTGAAACAATTACAAATCATAGTTCACTGCTAACTGTGTGAACTCTGTGTAGTATTTACAGGGTGTGCCAAAAAATGACCCAACCTGTTTTTGTCAGAACTTCGTCAAATCTCCACCAAATTTGATAATTTCTGGCACACAGATATCCAAGATGATAAAATTATGTGAGATACACTCATTGTCCACCTCACCTAATTCATGTTAATGCACTACCGTGTTGAAGGCAGATGCTCCAAATTGTTGCATAATGCTTAGTTGTCACCGTAAAAGTTCTAACAACTTAGGGCTGGTTTCTGGATCTTTTAGTTAACTGATCAGTTTGTAAACCGTCTGTTAATTGTAACTTGCTAGTTAAGTTTGTGCACATTTCTGAACAAAACCTTGACTGGCTGTCAGCTAACTGAGCGGTAAACTATAGTTGCTTAGCAATGATGCACACAACACTTATCACTTCCACCTAGTGCAGGCGAGCATCATGAATATTAATGAGTGCGAGGTCTGTGCGTCAGCCATCCCATGAGCCAGCCAAGCAATTGCGGACAGCCATTTTGTCCATTCATGAATGGGTTTTGTAGTAAAATTTGTAACAGCAAACATTTCCTCGCGCGTTTTGAAGACATTGATATATGGTAAAAATCGTTTTATAGTATTACATTCTTCAATTAACCGCTTGCAAAATGGTACAAAAGTTGCGTTAAATACGATAACTACGATCGACGGTTAGCTAACTGGCCGATTTCGGCCAGTTAAATTTTTGGCCATTTTGACCGTTGGTTAGTGCAACGAGAAACGCGAGTTATGCAAATCTGCCAGTTAACGCTAACTTGACCGGCTAGTTAAGATTTAGAAACCCGCCCTTAATTAAGCACATGATAAACTAAAATGTGATTTATTTAGCAGAATTATAAGTTTGTGTAACAGCATGCTTCCAAATTTTTAGAATTTATGCCTAAAATGTATACAGTGGCTTAGATGTGATGCCGCAGCATTAACGATTAACTGATGAATACCACAGCACTCATTCATAGATTAGATGTGTTTTCAGCTCATAAGTCAGCTATTTTGTTAACTTTTTTTCATCATAAAATATTCAATACCACAATATTATTAAATCACGTGGCACCCTCTGTCGAATTGATAATGAAAAGGTGAGCAATCTGATACCGATAGTCACCGCACAATTTAGAGCATCTATGTTTTGCACGGTAGTGCATTTACATAAATTAGGTGAGGCTGACAGTGAGTGTACCTCACGTAATTTTATCGTCTTGGCTATCTGTGTGCCAAAAATTATCAGATTTGGTGGAAACTTGATGAAGTTTTGACAAAAGCAAATTGGGTCATTTTTTGTCACACCCTGTACACTGTGATTTGTGGTTGATTGAATGAAATTTTGCAGGTTTTTTCTTAACGGTTCAGTCGACGATGCTATCTGATCTGGTCGGGGTAAAGAACATTGCTCGTGCTCAAGCCTTCCAACTGCTGTTCATTGGTGTCGGTGCCCTGATTAGTGTTCCGCTAGCAGGTGATTTTACCATTTTTAATTAATATTAATTAATGTTAATTTTTGAGCCTTCATCAGTTGTTGTTTTGGCAACAACCTGAGATTTTAGAGTGTAAAAATCTTGGAAGAGTAGGTCTCCTGTCCAGGCTGAATGATTTTTATGTTGAATCTAATTGTAAGCGACTACCATTGACATTGACATTTACTAATGCATGGTCTCTTATCAGAATCTGTTCATTCTGTTTTTAACATCATCAGTCCGTATTTGTTATAAGGTTTATGTAGTGAAACTGTTTTATAGCTTAGACTGTTGCCTGGTAGTTTATTTTGACAGGCTCAACAAACTTTTACTGATATCACTTGTTATTTTACAGTAATTATATCAAACTATGTTTTTATTAAAGTGTAAACATAGTGAAAAACTAAAACTAATTTGAAGTCTAAAAGCTAAATGAAAACTGGGAAGAGGAAATAAATTACAGCTAAAGCTGTAACTGCAACTAAATCCCGTTTTTGGAGACTTTGTAAAAACCGTAAAAATTGTAGCTAAAACCAATTCGTCACTGTCGAATGCTGACACTGGTCAATCGATGTTGCAGGCATCATTCTGTTATGGTCATATGGAAATATTGTAGCTCTTGATATGTGCTCTGTTTGGTCTGCAGGATTTTTGTACGATAAGACGAGGAATTACAGCATTCCGTTCTACATGGGTGGTGCTGTGCAGGTGCTGGGAGGTATTCTTGTCGTCGTTGCTGCTGTTTTGAAGCGCCTTTCCGATGATTAACTTGCTGCAGTAGTACTCTGTGTGTTATTGTTACTTATGTGTCTCGTCATCAATTGTTAATTTCTGGTTTCATCAGCTGGGTAAAGTTTGTTGTTTCACTGTTGGCCAAATTTATAGAAATTTTTACCATGGTTTTTTTCGCTTGTCTTGCACTGTAAAACAACACTGATAAATGAAATAACACATTATGTAGATGTATTTCTATTGATTTCTGTGTTTGGAGAATGGCGGGGCACCCTGCCCATTTCTAAGAATTGAACCAGAGGGAGGCCTTGCTACTGATCTCATTAGTTTCCCAGTCCCAGGGTTGGGATGGGGACAAAGGGTCTCTGCTCTCTCATTCTCGGTCGAGTGGTGGGTCACTGCCAAAATCCGTTCCAGGAAGTCCCGGAGGCGTCGTGGATCGGTTGTAAAAACACAAACAGATGCCTGTGATGAACTCCCAGGAACCAAATCCTGGGGGGTTGCGTCACTTTGCTGAGCTGGTGAGGTCGGAGATGAGCGACAGGCGACTGTTGCCACTGGTCGCCGGTCGCTCGGTCATCGTCGGGCCCAGACGCTTCCATCTGCTTGACCTGTGCCCACTTTTGTTCACTTGTTCTTTTCTCCATTTCTGTTAATTTGGCCAACAGTTTACTTTTTGTCTATCTGGTATTTGACGTGTATAACGCCTATATGGTGATTTCAATACATTTTGACATCTTAAACATTTTTGTTTCTGTTAACGCTTTACAGCAGTCTAAATACACATGGTCTGTTCCAGGAGCCTAGCTGGAATGGAGTCGAACTTACACAGCTCACAGCCTGCTGTTAAAAATCATGCAAAACTCGTTTTTCAATGGCAAGTTAGTAGCTGTGATACTGTGAATTATTGCATCTTGTCTAAACTTTTTCCAGAAATGTTCTCTGGAGACTAGATAGATCGTATGCACTAAAACTATTTCTGGCTGTTTTTTAGCCCCACTGATAGAGATGTTTATGTAATCTTTGGGAACTTTAGTGAATACTGCACTTTATTGCTGCTGGCAGTATCCTCGGGATCTTATTTTGGTGCTTATTTTCTCTTGTAGACTTACTTTGGCTAGGCAACTGGTTTTTTGTCTGCTTAGATGAAATGGCTGTAATGTGTTTTTGTTATGTTCCGTTTTACTTTCGGCTGTTGTGTCACTGTGCTGTCAGCTTGTTTATTAGTACCAGCTGCTAAAAGACTGTTATGTTTGACCGGAAATATTGTTTGCAGATTGACCACTCTATAAGAAAGTGATGTAATTATGATGTAAACCAAAGTTTCATCAAGTGAGAAGTATTGGATCACTCATGGGGTAATTTATTTGTTGTATTTGTTAGATTTATAGCGACATGCAGTTTCACATTTTGTTCATATGTAGGTTATTAATGTGAAAACATGAAGTCCATCCCAAGGCATAAAGCTTGTAGAATGGCATCGATTTCTGTTTACTTGTTCCTTAGCCAGGCACTAGTTTACACTGCGATACAACAGATACGGGGCTAGTTCTTTATGCAATGAGTCTGTTCATGCCCCAGCTTTCTCTGGTACTCTTTTTGCCTACTCACGGATGGATGGCCAGGCTGAGTCAACCTGAGTGGCTTGTTACATATCAAGATGGTTTACCCATCTGCTGATGATCACCCATCCAGGCACTAATTTGGCTCAGCATAGGGCAACTACTTGATCGGACTGGTTGCTTCGACCGCGCCACCATCACCTATGAAAGCAAAGTCAAAATACAGAAATAAATAATAGGCAATTAATATCAGGTGTTTGTTATGTGTTGGCTGTGCGTCGTTATTGTGGCACTGTGTATTTCTCAACTTATCTACTGGTTGGTGCTTTCTATTATATCGGCGTTGTCCAGTCTGTATAAAACTGATGTAATTGTGACATCTATGATATAATCTATAATTGATATGTATGCTAGCTATAACATATGCTGCATCCAATAAAAGGGACACATTCTGTCTTCTTACATGGCTATGGGAAAATGGTACAAAATTTTGAAAGACCATTGTAGACAACAGCACTGAACATGCCATGAAGATGATGTGTGAATATTAAAATGTAGTTTGTCTCTCTGTTAAACGTTTTTACTGGCAACAAGAAATTAAGGGCATCGTTGAAAGTAGGAACAGTGGAACTTTACGTTGAAGAAAGCATTTGATTGACTGGCTGTATGAGTTAGAAATTGTGTATTGAAAACAAAATTTTTCTTTTTAATGCTACATGACAGAAGATGAAGTCTGGTGGCCTACATGTAAATATACATTTAATAACGTCAGTGTGAAATATTTAACTTTGTTGATCTGTGAACTTCACAACAATCAGTGTTGACCTGTAATATTTTACTGCTGTGAATTATAATGATGTGTGTCTTTAGTCTACTAAACCTCCACTTTCTGACATGAAATATCCTAAACAAGCATTTCAGTCTCAACTTTCTCTTATTTCAATGATGTAGTCGTGTTTTTGTACTATTACTGCAAGCAAAGAACACTTAACCAGCTTTTTTTAAATTTGCAGACTTGGCATGGCTTCTACCACAGAGTGGAATTTTTATTCTTGGAGGTTTATTTTGTTTGGGGTTTTCCAAGAAAAGTAATGTTTTTCCATACTGCATACTGCTGATGAAGATCAATGCCGTTGTTTACTCTCTAGTTTTTGTAGCCATTGTAATCCGTATTTATGTTTGTACGCTGTTACCGTATTGAATGATTACTGATGTATATTGTGTAACTGTAGTCGCAGTTATAAGTAGACTTACATATACGTAAGTGAACCGATAGTCACGTGTATTTTCACCAGTGATATTATATACTACATGACATCTAATTCATCAGCTTTTGTTATCAGTGTCATGTTTAGTGCTGTGCAGGACTCGACAGTTTTTTGGGTTGCATAACATACTGCAGGCCCTGTAGGAGAAAAAATTATTGCAAGTGTGTTTAGATCGAAAAGTAAATTAACTAAAAATATATGCCAGCCCAGGGCTGACATAGTGTGCGGCCATTCGCCTTAAGCTGTGCAGCTTTAACCCTCATCTTTTGAACTAAAAATTGGCACACCTGTTGCTCCTTGCCTGGGGAACATTTGCACCAGTTTTTATTTTCTACGCTTTTTTGTGCTCTGTTCACCTGTGGGATGGACAGACACGACTCGTAATGTGGCCTGTAAAGTAAAAGGACATGAAAAGTCCTGCATATAGCTGTATTCATTAAACATGGCACCAGCTGTTGTAACTTGTGAGTTGTGCTATATCTGTGTTGTTTGAATGTCGGACAGTTGTTTTTGTAGAAGAAGAAATGTCCATATCATGTTAGTTGTCAAATACTCAAATACTCATTGTGTAAAAGTTTGGATAGGCTACACGTGCAAATATTTACACCTATTTATTGAGTAATTAATCAGGTCTTGATATTTGATTGTAAATATGACAGTTGGAAGTCATATACACTGTGAAGCATAAAAATGCACACCAAAATGTATCGATCGTAACTTGAAGATGGTTTAACAGATTTTAATAATTTTTGGTATGAGTATTCCAGACGCAACTGGCCATTAAATGACCACTTACTTTCTTACTTCACCAACCGTTTGTTTCTGCACTACTTGAGGAAATTAGAACAAGCAAAATATTACATTCTTATTTAATACAGTATGATTATTTGATTCATATAATGTATATTTACCACATTTTGTTGTAATTTTTTAGCACTTTGGCTGACAGTTTATGCAGTTGTCCAGTTGTGCAACTACTAATGATAAATATTTGATATAACGCCATTTTGAGTAAATGCAGGTGCGTTATCCACTTGTTGATAGCAGTGTTGATAATGTTCTGCTCCAGACGACTTGAACCAGTCGTTTCTTGAGTTCATCAAACTTCCTTAACAGCGTTTGATGGACTCACTGATGCAAGACACTGCAAACGTTGTTGAATGTCTGAGATCAGAGCTGTTGGGGTTACATTTCTACAAAGACGAAATTTACCCATGCTTTTTCTTCATTTCAACTCAAGTTTTGTTTGTTCTGTTTTTTCCAGGTAATGCAGAAACAGATGTAAGGTGAGCTGGGAACTTGAACGGCTGCTTGATGGCCAGTTGTGTCAGGAATATTCATACCATAAATTATTAAAATCTCATTATCCTTTTCCAAGTTACAGTAATTTGATAATGTCACGGATGTTTTTGACATTTTTTTTTTCCACCTAAATGCCTACTTCATCTGTTCTGATTTTCTCAGGTAGTGCAAAAGCACAATGTCATGTTGGGTCAGGTGGGGACTTGAATGGTCCTTTGGTGGTTAGTTGTATCAGGAATATTTGCGCCACATATTATTGAAATCTGGCAGTCCACCTTCAAGTTATGATCGATTAATTTTGGTGTGTTTTAATGTCTCACAGTGTAGTAACTGTATTGTTTTGAAATTTAATTATCACAAGTTAATTCAGATAATGATTTCATTTACTGCTCAGAATTACTCACTAAATCCTTCAAGGATATAAGGATTGTACCAGAAATAATGTTACGGACTGCAGTCATAAGTCTTGGTCTTAGCCGGGGTCTCGACTCTCGACTCGGAGTTTTTGGTTTTGAGATTTTGAACTTGTTTACATAACTTGCTAAACATTTTCTGGATGTAGAAGAAATATTCTGGTTATATTAGTAATTAGTGTGGAATTTTCAAACTGATATAGTAGTTACGAGCATATCTTTTGGCCAGGAAGGCTTTGTAAACTTTTCCTATACTTTGTAAATTGCTCTTAGAGAAGGCGTCAACTGATACAACTAAGCAGGTAAAATGTAAAAAAAGACAAGACTGGCAGTTAAGGAAGAAATTGTGAAGGCCCGTACAGAGCAATGTAACTGAACTGACATGGTTTGATTTTTGATGAACGGACAAATGGGCAAGCAGTAATGCATTACAGTAGGCACTGTTTTACGGCGTCGGTGATTACGCGACGTACACGTCAACCAATGACCAATAAAAAGCTGAGTTGGCCTGAACATTTAGTAGTCCATCAACGTTGCTTCAAAATGAGCTTAGGAACACGGAATATGGAAAAAACACAACAGGGTCACTTAACGCGTGTACTAATTTTTTACTTATTCATTTTGTCGAGCACCGACCTCGTAGTAGCTATTCTTTGGCGTTGTCATAACAACATTTAGTAAACAACGATGGCAGAGGAGCAGAAAAGTGAGTATTGCTGTTTCACTGTAACGCGCATACAAATTACATGCATTAGTTTATGCATGTGCTTTGTAATTTTGTTTACCCGTTCTGTTACTTAAGTAGTAGTACAGTGAAGACCAAACCAAGTTCGTAAAGTCGATTTGAAACAGTCTACTTTTTCAGGATGTCTAAACTAAAAAGTGAAAAGTTTAACATTAAATTGATATGCCAAGTTAGCTGTTTTTTCTGGCATATTCTTAGAATGCAGTTGAAATTTAGCAGTAAAAGTACGTGTGTGTCTTTTGCGGCTCACAAAAAAAGACGTGTCCCCTCATAGACTAATGTTTACAGTCTGCAGGATAATAACATAATTATTTACGTCTAAACTCTTAGTTTTGTACTTTATCATATTTAAGCCAAGATTTTGCAATACAGGCCAAAGCTATTTTGCTTTTAAGAATCTTTACAACTTTTTGTTTTTCAGTGAAAATTATGATAAACACTGTAAAGCATTAACTAACTAAGCGAATGCAGCCTTGATGCAGTTATGGAATGAATGAGTGTTTCACAGTATGTGCGTGGGTGTTGTCACGCAGCCACAGTTAATGCTAATTTTAGTTCAGCCTACTTTCACTGAAGCTTCACGCATTTGTAGTATCAGTAGTCGGCATCTTCACTTTACAACATGTATTTGGTTCACATTTACAGCAGTTGTATATGTAGCTAATTTGTACTATATTAAACTAGCTCTCTTCTGCTAGTTAGTCCGCCCGTAAGTGATAGCTTGCAGAAGCGAAATTAAGTTTTGCTGTGGTTTATTTTTTTTCTTTTTTTTCCCTCGCATAATCTCCGAGCTCCGTGGGCCGATCGCTGCGAAATTTTGCACGATGCTCCTAAGTATGTTCAATTTTATAATCCCAGGCCGAAATTTTGGGGGAGCCTCCCCCAAAAATTTGTAGGGGCCAAAAACATGCAAAATTTGGCCCGATTTCGGTCGACTTCAAAGTTCGGCGGCCAATTTTTTCGGAACGGATGAAGATATTCAAAATCGGTGAGTTACTCGTTCAACACCAATTCCTCCCGCGTTAGGCGAAACAAGTCCGGTGAAGTTTGGTCCAGTAACCTTGGAGATCTCGATGTTGAATTAAACCCACCGAAAGCGCATTTTTCGGAAGACCATATTTCGGCCC
>Ga0056128_1004007_pt1 | contig 18330 bp, 11 predicted proteins | sample WorMetLIZISLAND2_FD_71113 | JGI IMG/M metagenome (GOLD analysis project Ga0056128, IMG submission 71113) | Marine gutless worms symbiont microbial communities from Max Planck institute for Marine Microbiology, Germany - Olavius geniculatus... ... | reverse complement strand
TTCGATGACATATAGTCTCATTAATAAGTGTGCCAAAAATTATTATAATCGGACATTCATTGTTCAAGTTATTGCAAAAAATGTAGTCACATGCTTTTTTTTGAGACACAGTGTAGTATTTGAAAATGTCGACTAATTTTTTCTGTTTATTTTCACTTTTTGTTGTTGTTTGTTTGTTGTGTGTTTAGCCAAATCAAATATTTGAACCATTTCTGGACATATCACTGCCTATAGTCGATAATGTGGTAAGGTGGTTGTGTCATGTTACTTAAGGTATTAATGCTGACTATTCCAAAACAATATGTTGGAGGAGAAAGGTATTTGTAGTTTATATAAGTGGAATTGACAATGATGTGATTTTGCATGCAGTTTGCCGGATGAGGGAAAGTATGACTAGAATTTAGTTGGATAGTTTTCAGTGAGACACATTGTCTTTAGATGTTGACATATTTCAGATCTTTTGCTCCGAAATGCCAGCATCTGCATCTGCTTATCCTTGAGTATCTGTAAAGAAGTAGCTGAACATTAATAGTATGACATTCATTTTGCTGCACTGACCCTGGAATCATTGCCTTATTGTTAATTAATTGGATTAATGTTGTCAAGTGGGAATTTTTGTTCTACAAACTCTGTTCAAATAGAGTGAGAAATGTAAGATATGAAACAACTATTCTTACTGTTCTGTTGCTCAAACTGATATAATATGACACGGTATTTGAACTAATGTGTTAACTAAAATAGTTACACTAGTTAATAACCACACTGTTTACAGTAACTAATTTATTCATTCTGTCTTGCTTATCAAATGATGAATCTGTCTAAGTAAACTAACTGACTTAATTAATGAGTTTAGTGTATTTGTTGTTGTAGAAACAAGAAGACAGTAAGTTAAGTCATCGACCGTCGAAGTCGTCTGTCACAGCCTCGCAGTCGGCTGATTCACCGTGTAATGTTGTGTCTGAGCATCATGAAACATCATCGCCTTCAGCTGAACCGGTACGCAGCAAACATCAGCAGCGCAAACAGAAAGCTGCTCGGAGAAAGAACGCACGGCATCAACAGGTTGAAACTGCAACTGTAGATTTTCTTGACTAGTCAGTTTTAGGCCGACTGTTAAGGTCGAGTCTTTGCTACATTCTTCTGTCTGTTGTCTGTCTATATGTGATGTATGTATTGTGGCTAAATGGTACTTCTTACCGGAAAACTGTTTGAACGAGTAAATAAGGTTGCCTGATGATTTGCAGTACTCTGCAGTACCCAGTCAGACCCCCTACAACTCCCCTATTTTTCCCAAATAGGGGTACTGAATGCACGCTAAAAACTTCCATTGTGAATTGTGGCCAGATCGCTTTAGGTAGAGGCATGGTTACTGTTGACAGCCTATAGGAACTTGTCATTGCCTCATTCGACAGTACCGTCATTGGTCTGCTGCAGACATCTATTTTTTCCAAAATAGGGATCCCAATCCCCAAAATTTGCACAGCTCATTATGGCCGAACTGTATCAGAGCAGCGGTTACTACTAACAGGCTACAGACATTTGCAAATACCTTATTTAATGCCTCCATTGTCGACCCTCCTCTTTCTTCCAAACAGAGGTACTAAACTGACCATTCACATTTGCTGGTCTTCAGTCATCCTTCTCTAGTTGGGCTTTGTTTGAACTAGCTACAGGTTAGGTTAGCTAGGTTCCTATATTAATGCAAAGTTTATCGATCTTTATTAGCTTCCTAATTTTCTCAATTGCTGCTACTATTGTACCTTCGCATTCTTGTTACATTACACTCAAATGCACTCGGTATTTGTTTGGCCAGCCCACTTTGTGGAATTAATGCAGATAAGGCCAGTCATCATAAGGGAACTTTTATAAGTTGTTATGAACGTTGTTACATTACATTACGCCATTTCTATCTTTTTTTTCATTTTTAGTATGCAAAACTGCAATAAACATCAGACTAATGTAATTATCTTAGCCTTATAATTAGTAGTAAATAATTTCCGGCAACTTTGATTAGAGAATGTTAACGGTTTTTGTTTTATCAGTCTACTAATGTCAGAAGGATTACCTTATTGCATAGGTTTCTGCAGGCTACATGACATTCTAACAGTGTCGGAATAGTGAAGGAGTTCTAAGTGCAGTTAATTTAGCAATGTTTACCATGATACGCTTTTAGCAGTGTGTGTATGCATATACATGGTGATTCATAATTACGGGAACCCTTGTTTTTTATTGAATAACTCTGTGAAACATTGGCCAATTTTGATAATTTTCTGAGCTGACGCATATGCCACAGAGTATGAATTCACTGTTGTAAATGGCCAAACTATGAGTTCTGTATTTCACAAGGTAGTGTAGCGACAGTATTAAGGTGAGGTGGGCTAAACTACAGTCATTTATGTCAAGTTTCTTCATAATGTTGCATGCTGAAAATTACCAAAATTGGCCAGTGTTTTACAGAGTTATTCAATAAAAAGCAAGGGTTCCCACAATTATGAATCACCGTGTATTTACAATACATATTTGGTTATTGACAGCAAAAGCAGAGAGATGCATTAAAGACTTGTACAGCTGGCGCTGGTGTTGAAGATTATAATGATAATGCGGATGTTAAGCCATTGACAAAGACTGTCTGTGACAACGTATGTATGCGCTTGACTATTGTTTTAGTGAAGCTAACGTACATTGTGTCCAGATTAAACAGATTGGTGACTGGTAGTTCATAAGAAAAGCACTAAATTTGGCTTTTTAAAATGTTAACCATAAATGAAGAAATTCAATACTTGCATCTGGGAATTGTTCTCAGCTGATTCTCTAGACAGCCAAGAAATGCATTGCTCTTTGTAAGTATGAACAGTTTCAGTGTTGTCTAGTCTTGGGACAGTTTTATTCAGAACGGTGGAAATTAATGCCTAATCATGCAATCGATTACTCACTAAAAATTTTCGATCAAAGGCACTTCACTAATCGTGCATTATGAAGTAGATAAAATTGACAAGCATTTGTGAAATGATAATCACATTTTCCGGAAGTGATAATCACTTTTTCTGGTTAAGGTGATTGGATAAATCACACACTTCAGGCCTGCTGCTGATAGTACAGATCTGTTGTTGTCTCAGTGCATTTGTGACTGCTATTAGCTGAATAACTTATATAAAGTTCATTAAATCATGTGTTGTTCTTGGACAGTAACCAGTGTTAGTTTTAATCGGAATTGATGATTAATTAATTTTTAATTTTTGAACAATTTACTGTTTAATTTTTGTTGATTGTTGTCTTTTCTAGTTTTATGCACTGTTTGTGTTATACCGTTTAATGATGGTGTCAGTTGAGTGATACGTTGATGCGTGTGTGATAGATTGGTGACCAACGTAGCAATGCATCTTTGTCATGCGAGCTGGCTGTTGTCAGCGAGGTGGCAGCCGATGAAATTACTGACGGATTGAGCAGGTTGGAAATCATGTCGGAAGATGCAGAAAGTGCACCTGATGCCGGCACTGAAACTGTGAACTCAGGCTCTGTATCCACAGAACAACAGTGCAACAGTTACAGTGAGGATGCAGAAGTTGAAGCTTGTGATAGAATGAATCACTCTAGTGGAAGAGTCGCTAATGGTCCAAGTAATTTCAGCGGTACCGAAACATTGGATATCAGTGTTGTCGCTACAGACAAAGACTGCATCAAGGACGTGGTTATTGCAAATGGCACGGATCAAGATTGTGATGATGCAGACTTAGCTTGTGATAGAATGGATCAAGCTGATAATAGAGTCGCTAACGTTTCAGCTGACCCCAACACAGCTGAAGCGTCAGATGTTGATGCTGTCGTTACAGATATAAGACACGACAACGGTTCGGTTATTGCTGACGATGATATAGGTGACGATGATAATAACATTAATGAAGATGGTGAAGTTATCATTAATGGTGATAATGATGAAGACAATGGAGTTGAAGATGAAGTCTCTGCTATCAGTGGCTGCATATCTGTGCTGACTCTGGACTCGTCATCAGCTGCCGTCAGTAATCATATGAGTGATGTGGCGTCAGCGTTTGAAACCAGTCACCGTGATGAAGTTAGAGAGAAGGGAAAACAGGACGCTGACTGTGCATTGACAGAGATGCTGCGGGAAATGTCCATGAACGGTGGAACTGTGGAATCAGCAGCCGAATCTATTAGCTATGTGACTGTTGATGAAGCCAAACGTTGTCACAATCAAGACAGAAATGAGGGAAAACAAGATGCAGACTCTGTATCCGTCACTCATAATGGCGATCATCAGCAGCTGTACAACAGTGCCAATGGTGGAACGACAGCCACATTGTTAGCTAATGGTTTGATCAGCAGTGAGTGCAGTCCGAATGGTCAGATTAGCAGCAACATGTCCCTCAAAGTCGAAGAGGTTGACAATCAAGAGCTAGTGTCAGGGGCATGTAAAGATGATATAATAACGGCAGAAGAGCGTTGTGAGGCTATGCTGGCAGCAATGGACGTCCAGTCGGCACATCGTCGGGGGTCCCCGGTGGGGTCAACAATGTCGGTGGAGGCGTGTCTGGCTCGGTTCACCGACCGAGAGACGCTGTCTGGTGCCAACATGATAACGTGTGAGACGTGCAGTCGTGCTGCTGCTGCTGCTGCTTGCAACGGTGACGTTGAGGCTTGCGGTGCTAGTGATGACAACAACAATGCCACGGCAGACAGCAGAGGCGATCACCTGGCATCGTCATCGTCTTCAAAAACTAGCGGCACAGGTAGGTGTCATGTTTGAAACTGCACTGTGTTTGGAAAAAAATAACTCCCTAGACATTGTATAATAGAAATGTCAAAGCTGAACGAATCTGAATCTGGTTATTTTTTTCCGGACATGCTGTAGTAGCTGGATAATATGAAGAATCTCAACCTTAAACACAATCTTCAAAAGTAAATAAATAAATGGTAATAGAACAACTGTCGTTTAGATGTGTGGCATATTTTTATTACAAGAACTTAACACTGTGAGACGTTTTGTTCATAGCTGTGTGACTGTGTTGCATTGTCTGTTGCATTTGTTTCCTTGTATCACACTGTTAGCAACCTCCGTTGTACAAAACGTTTAGCCCAGGCAGGGTCATGTCAGATTTAATAATAGTTTCATGATAGCTTAGTGCACGTACCATATTAACTGTAGCAGTTGTTACCAAATCTTGGTTTTTTGGTCATGCCTAATGATCACGTCCATTAAGCTGTAAATAAACTCATCAAATTAACAATTCTTTGTTACTGTTGACGTTTCGCAACCACTGCTGCCTTTAGAGGATGATGATGATGGTCTGTCTGTTTGTTGCTAGATGTCATTGTTTATTTTATTTCTTTGTATGTATTTCCTTGTTTATTTGTTTTTCATATTTTTATGCACTTTTTCATTTGTTCATTTCTCTCTGTGTTGCCGATGAATAGACGTGTCATTTGCAGTCTTCAGCGAGTTGTGGATCGTATCTGTGTCTGTATGCTGGAGGTATAAAGCGATGTGCTACGAAGCAGATGTTGATATATGCGCCGCCGGCTGTACTGACACTGCATCTGAAGCGCTTCGAGCAGGTCGGCCCGAGTCTACGTAAACTGAGTCGACATGTTGAGTTCACCGAGTTGCTCGACCTGACGCCTTACTGCAGCAAACTCGCTGAGGTACGGAACAGCGGCTTTTTTATGCTTTACTATATAGGGTACTCGACATTTGGGCGCCACAATTTTGGGTATATTTTGCATAATTTATGCCCAATCTCGGGCAAAACTTTCATATCCTGTTAACGGCAGTATCACAGTTTAGCATCCAAACGGCATCGCCCAAGTGTCCCCATGTCGCCCAAATGGTGAGCGCCTAAATGGCGGCGCCTAAATGGCGGCGCCGAAACGGCAACGTCTTGATGTCTCGCTCTATACTGCGTGATTTTGCATAGAGTAAATGTGGGAAAACTAGTGTGCTTGGTAGGCTTGTGTGTTGGTGAAAGTTGGACATTTAAGTAAGCGTGTAAGCTTTACTCTTTCAGTAGTGAATGCTGCTAAATTAGTTACATCATGTTAAAAATTTAGCATGTGCAATACAATATTATACACGGTGGATAAAAAACTGACTAAAATGTTGATTTTCTTCTGGAAAAACAGGTGATTGAAATGATTGTAGATGCTTTTCTTGATGTCATTACAGCTGCATTATAAATGATTTTTTTATCAAATTTTTAACAATTAAAATTTCGTTGATCACTAAATATTTATAACAATTTGTCACGTGACTTATTGTTAATTCTCACGTATGTACTTATTACTGCTGCTGCTGGTGGTGTTACAGGGCATGCGGTGTGCTGTGGATAGCAACAGTCCTCAGTTACTTTATTCGCTGTACGGAGTGGTTGAACACTCGGGTACCCTGCGCGGCGGCCACTACACGGCATACGTGAGGCTTCGGTCATCAGACACTACAACAACAGCCACTGCTTCCCAATGTCCACTGGAGTTTATACAGACTCTGTCACCTAGCCAGATGTCTGTCAGCCATCTCGTAGCAAAGTTACGCACTCTCTGTTCGTCCTTTAAGCTCCGTCAGCTGCAGAGTGATGTGATTGGGTCGACCAGTGAGTTATTGTCTGATGAAGTTCCATGCCAGCTGGGTAGCTTGAGTCTGCCGTCATCCGATGGACGCTGGTTTCACATCAGTGACGCGAGCGTTTCGCAGGTCAAACTCACCCAGGTCCTGCACTGCCAAGCCTACATTCTCTTCTATGAGCGAATAGCTTAGATCAGTCATGCTGTTTGTCGACATTCCACTGGATGATAGTACCAGTTAGGCCTATTTGAAACTAGAAAGTATGTCGGCCCAGTACTGACATATTGTGCGGCCGTCCGCATAAAGGTTAAAGGTGCAGATTTGTATAACGCATCGTCGCGCGTACATGCCTCTAATGCGCTTTTGTCACTGACCAGAGCCGCCGGCCGCCCAGCCACTGCGTGCAGCCTGCAGACACAGGCTGGCGCAGTGGCTGGCCAGGCAGCCCCAGTCAGCTGTACTAATGTCCCCACCTTCTGTAACCCATATATAAATGAGTTACTATTCATTTAACTGACCCCGGAGGGATGGCAAGCTGAGTTGGCCTTGTTGGTTGACTGATAGCGGACGCTTTACCCACAAAGTGGTCAAACAGCCATCCATCAGTCTAGTGCAGGATAGGGAAAGTTTGCCAGCCAGAACTAACGTTCTAACCACTATGCTACACCAACTATACACATGGCCCTAATCATGTATTGTGCCTTTTGAACTGAAAATTGGCACACTGCACACCCGTTACTCTCGCCCTGAAGAGCTTTGACACTCATTTTGTTTATTCTGCACTTTTAGTTAGTTTTCCAGTTAGTTGTCATATGGGACAGACAGAATTGAGGTGGACAGAGCCCTGTAGTACGGTCTGTTAGAACGACCGCACAATGACGCGTCTGTGATCATTATTTTATTGTTATACTTCGAGTCTTTGCGTTATTGCTGTCGTTAATATCAACGAGAAAGCTGTCAAGAGTTGTTTTCACCGTGTTTGTCATTCAGTAGCTAGGCCTCTAAAGCCTTGTATGAAATTTCTATGTACACAGTCAACAAATAACTTTCACTCATTTAAGTTGCAGTTGCAGACTGTGCCGTCTGTTGTTTTTTTGTTCTTCAGCGGAAGTTTTGCAATACCAAAGCCGTCTCGAACTTTGAAGCTTTAGCAACGCCTAGATAAGCCTCCTAGACCTCTGTTTTATTCTTGAATTTAAAGCTGTATGGTTTTGACTGTGGAGGACTGTTAGTAAGCTATAACTTAGTGCCTGTGATTATTGTTCACTGAAATAATTTTTCATCAGCAAGCTCGACAGTGAAAACGGGGACATTCATACATGGGTAAAGCGCCAATTACGAAATGCGAAAGCGTGAAATCTATCCAATGTGAAGTGAGAAACAAAATGCGAATTTTGCATTGCATTTTAACATATATATTGCGTAGGCCTAGTTAGTGTTTTTCAACTTTTTTGCTGCCGCGGAACCCTACACAATCGTAAAGGTCAGTCACGGAATCCAATGCATTGATCCGTGAGTCCAGCGACGTATGCGAGGATGAAGCTACATGGTGTCTACGGACTCATTTCCCTAGCAGGGCACTGAGGGCAGAACCGTCATGAAGACGACAAAGCAGACAAAGATGACCAATATAAAATTTGACCGCATTAGTAGGCAGCTTCAGTATGCTGTTGTGTTTAACCAAACACGACGGGCGAGGGGGTCGTCGACGGCCGTTTATTATTATTATCCCCGCCACCAACATAGAAAATTTATCACTTGGACGCCCTCGGAAAAGACAGACCTACGCTTTTTTTTAATTTTCTTTAGCTGAGTTTTTCTTTAAATTGAATTAACTAAAGAAATGGTCGAACGATTTTGTAAACATAAGCCTAATCAATACGTTTTTGTTTTCTTCTTCATTTCCGATAATGCCTTGGAGTTGAATAATGTCGTGCGTAGGAAGCTTACGTTATAATATAGGCCTAAAATGCAAATATGCTCAAATTTTACTAACAACAAAAATGATTCAACACAGTAAATCTATGCAAAAAACGCGTATAAACGCAATTTCAAGCAAAAAAAATTGATGCTGAGTATTTCTGCTACAGTGTCTGGTGTGATTTCGCAAGCTAGGTCAATTTTACTGCCCAGCTGCGGAACCCTTGGCAGATGCTAGCGGAACCCTTGGGATCGGTTGTCATAGATGAGCTTTTTAAACACATATTTTCAGACAGCAAGAGTAAAGCTAAAGATGATGCACATTGTAATAGTAGAGGCTAAGGCTGTTCAAGGCGGTGACCGGTCAGATATCCGGCTCTCACAGGGCTGGATATTTGACCGGTCAAACATACGGCCATCACAACCACGGATGTTTGACCGGTCGTGACCGGGCGCGTTTGACCGGTGATCAAATTTGACCGGTCATTGTGCCATTTTAATATATGGTATTCATAAAATAAGCTTAGTTTTTCTTCTATAGGCCTAGGCCTATTCAACCTTGCAGAATTTATAGGCCTATATGCTAAAATAACGTGCACGATAGGCTTGTGTGTTAGTGGAGGTTGGACATTCAAGTTACTAATTATAAGACATGTTTGCGCAAGATTTTTTGCTTGAATAGTGCGCGCTTTGAATGAGAATTATGTGGCCAAAATTAATATAAGCTAAATATGTTGCTTGTTCTTTGGGACCCTTACACCACTGAGCAAATAAATTCACTTGATATGGTACAACGGCGAGCGGCACGGTTTGTCAAGCGCGACCGCAGGAGGACGAGTATGTTGACTGAACTCAGACGAGAGTCTTTACAAAGAATCCCGATCCCGCTCTTGGCCTTTGGACTCGATTTTCGGCTTTCGGGCAATCGGGCCTCAAACTGTTCCTCCCAGCTGCAATTTCTGACTATGCTATGCCTAATTGGAACTGAAATAAAAGTCCCGCTCAGCTGTTTTCGTTTAAGTTCCTTTCAGTTCTGTCGCTTCTTACGCTCCTTTAGAATGCATGTAGCGGGTACTAAATTTATATGGTTTTACTGCATAAAGTATTTACAACGAAAGTTCGGAGTTGGGGGGTCGCCTCCCACAGCCTCTGTTTGCGCCACTGATAGAAACCGGCTGTTCAACATTCAACGAATGCGGCTGTAATGTTTGAGCTTAAGTTTGCACATCATAAAATCTCAAAAGACACTCGTGAGCGTTAGCGGTACTGCGGAAGGCTGCTACATAGACCTATAAACAGTGCGTAACCGAGCGAGCGAGCGAGCCAGGCAGCTGTTTCTCATTCCGCAGACGCTTAGTTCCTTTGAGATGCGGCCACTATTGCACGGCATGCCAGCAAGATGGTGTCGACTGCGAATAACGACGAAGAACTCAACGTTAAGACTTCTGATAAAACTCCTCGTGTGACGCGCAACGTCTTGTTGCTGACGATCGGTTTCGCGACGTTCCTGTCGCTCGTGTTGTTGTTCGGCTGCGCGTATTTCAGTCTGAGATGTCAGGTCCAGCAGCTGCGAGCGGACGTTGACCAGCTGAAAGCCGTCTACTCTTTGCAATCCGTTGGTTCAGGTCTCCGTCGTGAAGCTTCGAGTCCCGGACGTAGTCGGTCAAAGCGAGACGATGCGTTCAACGAATCCGCTGCTAATCGTAACGCTACTTCGGAGAGTCGCGGGGATAACGAATACGACGATGATGATGGAGGCTCGGGTGAAGTCACCGATCGCGACAGCCAATATCCCGGCATTTGGATGGGAACGTATTCTCGCGTGCCGGTGAGTAGATTGATACACAAATTATACTACATTAACGTTTCACTTTGTCAGTAATATAAAGAAGCTGACAAAACTGTGCTGATGCGGCATGTACATTGTACATGTTGGCTATGCTAGCTGCATCGCGGCTTTCCCTGTCTGTAGGCGCGAACAATACAGTGTGTCCACCACAATGAAGCGGCCCCTCTAAAGTATCTGAAATAGCACCAACGACGAGCCAGCACGGAATCAAATTGAATTTTACGCACACTTACATCGCAAAATGTTATGAGAATTCTTTGCTTTTTTGATACTTTTTTTTACTTTTTCAAACTGCTCTCATAGATCTGCGTTTCTAGCACGACTGTTGTCATCAGTAACGTCGTAAATACTTAGGCCCTATAGATAAGTAAGTTAAGTAACTGTGCAAAAATATTGTCCAAAGAATTACGAAGTTTTATCGAAAAGCTCAGAGTTGAAAAAATAGATAAAAAATTGAAGTTCCGAGCAAAAATGATCTTTTACTTTTGTGAAACGCTGCGGAGCGCAAACGCAGCAGTGGTCGACGTTGCACGAGTTAAGAAAAGGTTCCGGGAACATAGGCCTACAGATCGCAAGAGAAACCATATCTACGAGAAAAGGGGGCCACTTTAAACATCTGATTTAAATGGTTGAACAGTTTCGACTAATATTAGGCCTAACTAGGTGGCTTGGTGCCTCAGCTGTTAGGGCACTGGATACGAGACCGAAAGGTCCACGCTTCAATTCCCAGCCTGTGCACTAGCAAGTAACAACTATGGGCAAGTTGTCTACATCTACTTGCCTGTGTAGGTGCAAGTGGTCTGGTGGTTGGTGTCGACTCGTAACTTTCAGGTTGCGGTTCGATTCTCACTGCCGTCAATTGCAAGCAACCTTGAGCAAGTTGCTAACCTACTATGTGCTTAGGCCAACTCAGCCTCTTACTCTCCGTGGGACGGGAGATGAGTAGTAGCTTAAGGGCTTGCGAAGGCCTAGTGTGGCTGATTGGGGCGGTGGTATGTTTGCTAATTGCAAACCGCGGGTTTAATTGTTTGTTTACGAGGGCCAAGGATGGCCGCATAGCGCGCTGCGGTATCATTAGCTCATGCCTATCAGTTGTCACTTCCGAGATTGTCAAAGCGCTTCTGGTCACGAGTTCGTTTCATTTAAGAAGCGCTATAGCAAGTACTGAACTTTGCCTAATGCCTTTACCTTTAGCTGTAGGCCTATTTGAAAACTTTTTGCATTCTGCAGTGTTATTTGACATTTCAGATATCTGCAAAGACAAGGCAGATTTCTGTGAAGCTACACTGTAATAAATGTATAAAGTTTCGCGTTATAACTTCAAGCGGTTGCTCGGAAAATGGCAGACAACTCTAAGGGATACTTTTTTGCCGCACCCTGTCAGTGGCGGTTGCCTAGCTCTCAGTTTCTTCAGGGGGCACGGCCACATGGCGAGCGCGGTAGCGCAAGCCTATAAAGGGGTCTGAGAGCGAAAGCCCCAGCGGGGTTCTGGTGAGGGGGTCAGGGAGCGAAGCCTATTTTGGTTTTTGGGCATTCACTGGAAGCTGCAAATTTGCCCACTTTTCTAAAATTTGGTAACGCAAAGAAATCAGATATTTGTGTTATTTTTGCAAAAAAATCATGGGTGGCCACGGAATTAGGGGGGAGGCTGGAGCAATATTGGGAGGGGGCTGTGTTCCCCGGCCCAGACCTAAAACAGCCACTGCAATCTGTATAACTAAAAAGGTGCAGTGATAAATCGCGAGCCACGCCGGATGGAGGATACATGCTGAGCGCATTGCTGGAATGTCAATTTGGCTCAGTAGGCTTATCGATGTCGTACCATCCGGAGACAACTACGAATTATTTCCCATAACTATTGTAATTTGATTCCAATATTTAGCAGCGCACTGCCGACGGCGAACGACAGTGTAACGCTAACACTACATGCATATATCGTGTTACGACGATGATGATGACAGTGATGACCAAAAAAATTAACTTTTTTGTGTAGGGATAATAAAACTAACAGCTTTTGTCTTACTGTTATTATTTCGAAACGTTGTTACCCTTTGTTCCTGTGGCGTTTTTATTCAATTTATTATGCCATTATTATTATACGGTTAGCAGTAAGTGGTAAGTGGTGGGGTGACGCTCAGGGGGGGGGGTGTGTAAAATATACATTGGTGTAGGCCTATGGCTTTATGCATGCTGTTTTTTGTTGCTGCCATATCAGCGGAGAATAATTATAGGAGTAAGCCTTTAGTGTGGAACCACTAAAGCCGAATCTGTTCAGCAGATACGATGCAGCAGACATGTTTACATACGCAGCATATGATGCCTAGGATCGTTGCTACTACGCATGGATTGCATTTAATGTGACTGATCGATTTAACGCATACAACAGCAGCCAGAGCAGCGCAGTCGCATCTACGTTTATACGCGGTGGCTGCATTCGTCGTAATACCAGGAACACCTAGTAGCTCTGACTGATTGACACTGCTTCGCTGCCTGCTGCGCTGAAAATGCACAGATTAGTATAGTAGACATTGCAATTTGCATTATTGCATTTCCAAAACTGTCTTACCTATGTCGAAACCAATGAAGAGCTGAATAAGTTGAATAACCTAGCCAGTATCATCTTTTCTGGGCATGCAAGAAAGCAACAATAGAAAGCCATTTCATATTTATTTTTTGTCAAAGTTTGTTAATAATTTCATAGTAACGATTTAGTGAGACAGGGTAGAATTTTCCAATAGTGTGTAGAAGAGACAGTAGCTTATACGTACGTTTACTAATAATTTTCTACTTCTGGTGAACCACGTTGCGTAGGTGACGAGAAATATAGGCCTATGACATCAGCGTGAAGGAGTGTCAGCCGACTCCGCTTTCTAGGATTTTCTGGAGGCTGTATTTGGGCATTTGCTCAACCCACATTTTTGTCTAACCGAAAATCTGCTAATGCTACGTGCACCAGATTTTAAACATTTGTAGGGGGCATCGAGGGCTACCCACGGACAAATTTTGGGTGAATACGTCGAAGGGATTTTTAGGGAGTGAGGGAAAAATTTCTCTTTAACCCCTTATATCTCCCCCATTAGGGGAACTAGGGGGCTTAATTTTTTTCTTTAACGGGCCTCCGAGGGAGACATGTTCTTGCAAAATTTCAGCCCCCTCAATTGAACGAGAAACAAGGGGGAAAATGTTAAGTAATTTTTTCGAATTTTGGGGGTCAAAAAAGTTGACGTCAGCTTTTGGAACTTATGGGATTTACCAATTTGTTTCGTGCACCAGGTTATCAGGGAATAGTTTTTATACGTCATGCGGGGGTTAAATCCCAATTTTTACATCCAGTTTTTGGCTCAGCGCCAAAATTTTCCAATTATGTATAATTCACTCCCCACAAGTTTTCTCAGCCATTTGAAGGCCGACTGTCAACAAATTTGTGGGAATTGTAAACATTACGCTTCTCTAAAAATTCTTGGCTTTAAGCCAGATTTGCAATAACGGTTTGGCCGCTAGGGGCGCTAATCGAATTTCTTTGACTTTTAATTTCTTGCTTATTTTTGACAATATCAACGCAATTTTTTTCTGGCTCTTTAACTCTGCCAAATTTCGTCTGTGAACTATTTTTATTTTCCCCGCCAGGAAGCGCTAATTTTTTTTGTTTTAAAAATTGATATCCGCATATTTATTAACCGATTGGCGCAATTTTTTTACCATATTGTAGGCCTTAATAGGTGCTTTAAGTGCACCAAATTTCGTTCATTTACTCTCTTTTATTTCGAAGATAATGGGGAAAAACTTCAAAGCCCTTCCTTTTTGACTCCGAACACGCTGAGTGCAGTATTATATTGCGGACCGACGACCGAACAACGACTAACGACCAACGAAGGTTGTTATGATCATTTTTATTATCATATTTGCTGCTGAAATTGCAGCAGAAAGCAATAAATTACGTATTAGATCGTTGTGCTGAAATTTCACTTATCTGATGTTGTAGATGTCGGCAGTAAAAGAATACTGTTTGGCAATGACAGAAAATTGTCCTCCGCCTATTCCAGGCAGTCAGGGTATGCAATACGCTTCGTCTTTATGACTGCTTGTGTTACCGAGTCTCATGCACGCTTATCATGAAACTTTGCATATGTGTGTAACAGTTATTTTTATAGGTTTTTGTAACACTTATGGTTCTTACAAGTGGATTACTAGCTGAACTATGAGCGTAAGTAATTTTTTTTGGATTCTGCAGAAAAAAGACTCATCTAATAGTTATCATGAGCGTCTACATGTTTAGTCCAGTATAACATGCAGTCTTTCATTTTTCAGTTGTTCAATTATCAGGGTGTACATGTTATTTATCTTGGCTATAAAGTTGTTTATCTTATATTTTACCACCTTTATTTCAACTATACTTAAATGAATTTTACTGAATTCGTTGTGTTTTTCTTACCATTAATAAAATGTGTTTATTTTTTTCGCTACTGCTAGTATATTGCACATAATAAAGATGTACATGCGCTTGTGCCAAGGTCCGCCGGGAGAGCGCGGTCCAGCTGGTGAGCCTGGTGTACTTGGTTCTCGTGGTTTACCAGGCGTGAAGGGTGATCGTGGAGCAGTGGGAATCAAGGGGGAGGTTGGAATGAAAGGTGCGCGCGGTGAAAAAGGTGATAAGGGTGACATCGGCCCTCCTGGAGTCGAAGGTTTATCCGGCAATGACGGTACGCTTATTGTTGTTTATTTATTTGATGATTTATATAATTTATTTTAGTTAAACGTGTTAATTTTATTTAGTTGTTTATTTGCGTGTTCCTTTGTGTATTTGTTGGTCTGCTCGTTCGTTTGATCGTTTGTTTATTTATTCTCTTACTTACTTATTTACGTAGGCCCTACTTACTCATTTACTTATAATTTAGTTCATTCATTTTGATTATTATTCATGTTTGCTTAAACGCTACCCAGTGACACAACTCTAAACTTTCAGGTGACGTATTAATAGTCTTATTAAATCAGAACTGCTAGAACAGCGCGAATGAATGTGTCGCGTGTAGGAGTGAACGGGACGAATGGTCACAGAGGTCGACGTGGTAAACGTGGTCGACATGGAGTCACTGGAGCTAAGGGTGAAAAGGGGGACCGAGGTATTGAAGGTCCACCTGGACAGCTCATCCATGCCGATACAGGTACGTCGCTTACCTTTCATGCCGGTTGATAATTTGCAATACTTACTTTTAGTGTTGTACCTCCTCGGTTTTCCACGTTTTATTTTTTTTTATTTTTTTAAGCCGGATAAAATCGCCGAAGCTTAGTAATGTACTTTCTGGAGGACAACTCTAATACAAAAAAGTAACTTTAACACAACTGATGAGCTATTCACAGAATAATCAAATTGAAATGAATTAAATGAAACATATTTTACTAACCGTAAGACTCACTTGTTCTTCTGCTCTTTTTCACATCAGTTAACTATTAACTGACTGTAGTGCCACAGGCGTTTTTTCATTCAAGATTGTATTGCATTTTGTTTTATTCTATTGCTCATTTTTAGCTAAGTGTGTCAGTCAAAAAATTTCGACAACCACTGTTGACGGCACTAGGCCTACTTGACAAAATGTGACAACAGAAAACTCAGTGGCTTTACTGGCTTACTTATTAAACCACCCGATATGTTTACAGTTCGTCGGTAGTTTCAGTTTTTTAGAAGAGGACGAGAAGAAGAAAAAGAATAAAAATGTTAGTTTGCCAAAACATGCACGCAGTTGTATCACAATACATTAAAAAAGGCGGGCTAACAGAAAAACAAACGTTCATCAACGCTGGCCACTGCCACTCGTAACTGCAGTATAACTACACTGTGTCTCAAAAAAATATCTCCAACATTTTTGATTGTAACTTGAAAACCAATTATCAGATTTTGATAATGTTTAATACGAATATTTCTGACACAAATTGCCATCAAGCGACTATTTAGTTTCCCGCCTCACCCAATGTATGCTTTTGCACTACCAAGGGAAAGCAGATCAAGCAAAATATGTGTTAAGATAAACAGAAAACCTGAAAAAAACATCCCTACATTATCGATCGTAACTTGAAGAAAGATTAACAAATTTTAATAATTTTTGGCAAAAATATTTCTAACACAACTGGCTACTAAATAAGTGTTTTAGTTTTTACCTCACCCAACGTCTGCTTTTGCACTACCTGGGGACCAAGCATAATACGTGTTTAAGTGAATGGAAAAACGTCGATAAATTCCATCTATTCTAATCTGTGAACCCCAACAGCCAGTTTATTACAAGGTTTGACGGTCATGCAGCAGTGAAGTTTCGGAATGTTTGTAAAGTCAAGAAGCGACTGGTACAGCCTGGATTAGTCTGGAGCAAAACTTAATCGATACTGCTATCAATGAATGGAGAAAGCGTCTCCTTGCCTGTGTTCGCATAGTTAACAAACGCTTCAAGCAATTTTACTGGAGGCAGTTGAAAAATGGACAACTGGATAAAATGTCAGCCAAAATGTCAGAAATGCGAACAAAATGTTTTTACGCGTTATGTTAATTAAGCAATCATATCGCATAGGGTAAAAAAGTGATATTTTGCTAGTTGTGTTTTCCCAAGGTAGTGCAAAAACAAACGCTGGGTGAGGTGGGAAACTGAATGGTCATTTGATGGCAAGTTGTGTCAGAAATGTTCGTACCAAAAATTGTCAAAATCGATTAAATTTTTTTAGAAGTTACAGTCGAAAATGTATGGGATGTTTTTTGAGACACAGTGTATAACTAAAGCCCGATGTATATATCGTGGATGTTGTTGTAGCGCAACTAATACGAGGGCCGAGAGGAATGCCCGGACCCCCTGGTTTACCTGGACCGAAGGGCGATCGAGGCGAGCCGGGTGGTGAGTACATCACGATAGTGCGTAACACTGTTGTAAGGGCGACTATTAAAGTCAATGGAAAACCCCAGATTTTGGGCACCCGTAGCTTCCAAACACCTGAATCAATCGACTTAAAATTTGACTTGGCACTGGGCGGTCTGACCCTACTTGCCAAAAATGGCACAAATAGGCAGGGTCGGCGCGGCAAAGGGGTGAAATATGATGTTCAATTAGGTATTTTCAATTTAGGTATTTTTCTTTCCTTTTTTACTTTTCTTGTCAAGCTCTGGAGAACACATTTTTGGAAGTATCGCCGCATTTTTTGCACTGGATGACATGTTTCGACGGGGATTGATTTCCCATTGAGTCTCAACATTCATCTTTCATATTTCCTCTTTTAATCCCCAAAACCGCAAATTTTAGGCCTATTTTCGAACTTTGTAAAATTACGACTGAAAATGCTTAACAATGGAGATGCTCATCTACAAACTACTCTTAATCGTCATCGTAGCCCCATCAAAGTGACATAGTAAATAGGCAATGTGGTTTCGGGAATTCCAAATATGCGGTTATTTTGGCCCACTGCCTACAGGTCACGTGACACGGCGCATGCGCAGTGAACTTTTGGCTTTTAACATGGGCAAATGCAAGCTTGAGGCTTTATATTTTCCTAACGGTGCAAGATAGACGCATGGTCACAATAGACCATCCATAGGAAGTCACACACCGCGAGTCGTATGATTGGGTTGGGTCACATTATTGCTTTTAACTCATAGTTAAATTTGCTAATAAAACAGCAAATATTAAATATAAAAAACTTATCAGTTTACACTACTGTGTTCAACGTCACGTTACCATTCGACTCGGCATACGTGGTTTCTTACTGGTAGTTCAAGTTTTGATACTCTTCTACACAACAGTCGTATTATTTTCCGGCGTACTTGGTGCAAATGTCCCAATATACTGGTGTCACGTATTTGTTAGCTACAGCTGTGTTTTTAATTGTGCTTTTATATTGTACAGCTTCTTAGTTTAGTTTGGGTTAGTTTGGTTCTTTTTATGTTTTCTGTCTGTCTGTGCTGCTTTGTCTGTTTCTATGGGCCTCGGCCTGAGTCAAATAAATGATTGAT
>Ga0056128_1004004_pt1 | contig 18335 bp, 13 predicted proteins | sample WorMetLIZISLAND2_FD_71113 | JGI IMG/M metagenome (GOLD analysis project Ga0056128, IMG submission 71113) | Marine gutless worms symbiont microbial communities from Max Planck institute for Marine Microbiology, Germany - Olavius geniculatus... ... | reverse complement strand
CAAGCGGGGGGGGGGGCGAGAGCAGTTGATAGGAAGATTAACTGCAGACAGGCCTGAGGCATACCATGAGCCCGTAGCGTTCGAACACCGTAGAGAGTACGTGCACAGCCTGCCATGACGGTATCAATGTGTTTAGTCATGGAGAAGTTATAAGATAATGTGACACCCAAAGCTGTTATATGCTGCACCTTGTCGATTCCCTTAACAGCAGGTGGAGGAACATCAATGCATCGGTTGCACCTCGGTCTAACGAAAGGCATTTCGCAGGATATTTTTGGTAATTAAGTTTGATGGCTTGCCGGCCCAACCTTCAACATGTTACGTGAGGGAACGATCTATAGTCTTGACCACTTGCCTATCTGGTTCTCTTGCTAGTTGGAACTTGAAATTGCCTGTGAACTTGTTGACAGTTGATGACTGATCAAAACACGTCATATAGTTTTTGATAGATTCTTTAACATGAACTAAGAAATAACTGGTACGGCTGCGCATGGCGGGGCTTGCAGTCTACGGCAGTCTATTTTGGATACTCTAATTAATTTTTTTCCGTTAATTTATTGACTCCAGGTAGACTTCAGGCAGTCGAAAGCAGCGAGCGCGCGTCAGGCGGAGTCAGCGATGGCTGCCGGTCGGGACGAGATGGCGTCAGATCCTGTGAAGCACAGATACAGCAGACGAGTAGATCAACATCAGAGAACTTCGCGCCACTCCACTCACCATCAGCAGCAACACGCATTTGCACCTGGACCTGCAAGCCCCGCCATGCGCAGCCGTACCAGACCGGTATGACATTATCACAGAAACTACATCATCATACCGGCATATCATTATTTAATACTTTCAGTGTACCGCTGAGAATAATTATTATACAGTACTTAACAGATTCCACTGTCTAATAGAGAACGACAATTATATTTCTTGACGTGACGTGTGACGTATACTGTGAAGTTGGAACCTGCTGTGCACGTGCGCTGGATGGTCAGGTTGAAGTACACCGTGTCTCAATAAACAAGCCACTTTTGGTTTTTCTTAATTTTTAGTTACGAGCCCGGAGAGCAGAGTTCAAAGCTCAGAGTGGTAAGAGCTGGGGTGTGAATCAACTTTCCCCCAGCTAGAGGGACTTGGGGATCGTTTTGATGCCCCCAGTGGTCAGGTACGTGATTGGTAGTTTTGTGCTTCACCTTTTGTGTCCTGCATAAGCCAACTTGAATTAGCGGGCCCCTGTTCATTGAACAGTCTGAATCCCCACGGTTGCTAACTTGCTAAGTTGCTATGCCACTGAGTGACCGATTCTAAGTGGCATGCATGTTGGGTTGGCGTGTATTGGCTGGATGCAGGTGTCTCAGCACAAGTCGTCGTCACGACGTCATCGTCGACTGCCAGGTCTTCACGTCATGACGTCATCGTCGCGTCGACCTCGCGACGTGCCGACTCAGTTCGAGTTTCGTCGCGTCAGGTCCGAGACGTCACTCACCGCGCGCGGCACTGCAGGTGATCATCATACAGCTGCAGCAGCAGCAGCAGGCAATACAGTTGTGAATACTGCAGGTGCTGCGAGGGGACTGCCAGTGTCCAGACCTGTGTCGTCAGCGCGATCGTTAACAGGCGGCGCCACCGCTCAACGACGTCGAGTCTACAGCATGTCCGATCACAGACGCGTCTATTAGTAGCCTACAACATCAGCACCAGTCGCGTCGTGGCTCATTTGGGGAGCAATTTTAAGCCGTCGGAAGATTGTGGAAAAATCTTATTCTTGACGGAAATTTTTCGTCCAAATGCAAAATTTTAAGCTGAAATAACCTAATTTGGCGAACATTTAGGGGCAGAAGTGTAATTTTGAGCACCCATAATCTGCTCTGTCGAATATATTTGCAGTGTCTGTCGGAAAATTGAAACTTTCTCTTTTGCCTACTTTTTGAACGCACGACGCGACTGATTAGCAGTTAGCACTTAGTTTATCATTTCGCCGCGATATTTCGATTGGTTCGGAACTGGAAGCTTATAGCTTATAGCGGCGTCGTGCCAGAGGCCGTGGCAATTGTCTAGTGCTCCCCTAAATTTTAGCCTGTTTGGAAATGTTTTTGGTCCAAAAATTTGCTTTCAAAACTACAAAAAAATTGGGGCTGGATATTACCATTTTGGGGAAATTTTAAGACAAAATTTAAATCGAGCACCCAAATGTCTTTTCCGTTGGAAATTTGCAACCGTCTACCGGAAAACTACCGGTAAAACATTCTGCCACTAACATTTTAAACCCACGCACGACTCCGTTGTATATAGTCCTAACCAGTGGCGTATTTAGGAATTGGCAAAGGGGGGCATGGTGAGCGCGCAGAGCGCGAGCCTATAACGGGGGTCTGGGGCGGAGCTCCCAGCGGGGTTCAGGGGCAGAGCCCCTGGTTGGGGGGTCAGGGGGGCTTTGCCCCCCTGAAGCTGAAACACTTTTTGCTTTTGAACGTTCAATGGAAGCCACAAATTCGCCCATTTTTTCTAAAATTTGGAAACGCAAAAAATCACAGATATTTGCGTTGTTTTAGCAGAATATAGAGTTTAGCAAGCTACAAAACGTCGTCACGGATTAATATGAGTTATAAAAAGGCAATAAACTTAACAATAGGCACAGTAGGCCTACAGTACAATAATAAATGGGTCGTGCCAAACTCGTTCTGTCGTCGTCAGAATGCTTGAAACGTTGATCGTCGCCGATGTCGTCGCTCGCAAGCGGTGCGCCGTGTCTTTGGCGTTTGACATCGTAAAACGTATGTGGTCTGACGCTTTGCCATTGTCGTCTCCACTCGCTAATGACTAAGCTGAGCTTATAGTTACGTTTTGCCTATCTTTTCTTTGGCTTCTAGCTGTTCCGTGTGCGAGTGGCAGGCTGACAGCAAATGCTGTAGCCTACATAAGATAGCGGGCGGGCGGGCGTGCGTACGTCCAAACTGTCCATCTCTCCAGTGAAATAGAGCACTCTGTCGCTTAATGACATTATGATATCATGACACTGGCATACGGAGCTTGGTTTTTTTATGGGATTCTCGTACTAATGAGTTCTGATAGGCCTAACGTCGGCATACTGTATCCATGATCGATGCGATGCCGCTGTTATCTGAGAATAGGGCGTGTCACAGTCTCAGGGCAAAGGAACGCATCTTACGAGCGTTGCCATAGTCGCGTTACGTGCAATAATAGGCATATCTCATTTGGATGGGCTTATATTTCATTTGCTGTAGCCTATGCAAGTTGTGGGCGGGTTCATCTCGGGTTAAACTCAGATCTGACATTTTAAAATATTAATTATCCACCGCCCATGGCGTACGCCAGCCAACGCCGACTGCCTTGCTGTTGGTTCCATATGTCAGTGCCGTGTCACTCACCCATGGACACTGAACCCGGCCGCCGTGAAATATTATAGGCCTATACGGCTTGCAGCTGGTTTTCAAAAGCGTTCCGCGACGTCGGCGCGTCATATCCGATGCAATTTCACATGGTCATTTTAATCGCATATTGTATCGGTATGAAAGAAGACCATCAAACATTGTTGAATTTTTGCAGTTCTTGCTGGAAAATGGCAAAAAACGCACCTTTTTATATAAAGTCGCCTGTAAAACATTTTTTTATGGTCGGGCCAAAGGGGGGCATCGCACCGTGCCCCCCTTAAATACGCCACTGGTGTCCCCACCGCATGGGAAAGGGGTCTGGGGAGGAGCTGTGCCTCCTCCGCAGAAAATTTTTGATTTTTTCTCATGAAAATGATATATTTTGGTGCATTTTTGGCACTACTTTAATTAAGTAACTGAGTAGGCTTCTGGGGGCACGTCCCTCAGTGCCCCCCCTTCTGGGGCTACGCCAGTGGTGTTTTCATCATCATCGTCGTGTCGAATGTCGATTGCTGGGATCGGTGAGCTTCGATTGGTTCGCAGTGGGCCTTCGTATGTGCGCCGATGTCGCGCGTTCTCTTGCGTTAGCTGGGCTTTCTTTTTTCTGCTCTAACAAACTTTCTTCCTAGCACTACTTCGGGGTCGGATGTAACCTGAATTTAAACTAATGTTCAGAATTTTCTTGTTGGCTTGGTTTTTCCGTTACGTGCTAGCACAAACACTTCTGTCATTTCTGCTAAGCATAATGTGCACCATATTGACGGTTTTTGTTATTGTTAATGCTATTTTTTGTGTTTGATTTTGTACTTGGAAGGTTTTGAATTGATTTGTGACAAAATATTCGTCGTACCGTTTTGTAGCGTGTCAAACCGAAGTGTCTGACAACCTGCTTCTGTTTGTGCAATAAATTGTTAATTTTCACTATTGTGTTTTTCCGTGTATATAATGTATATCAGATTTTTTTCATGTTTTTATATTACAGGTATGATTTGTTAAAAATATGTGCAACTTATGTAGTGTAATTTTACCGGACTCAGAAGGAAGTCCTAATACTCGGTTTCGAGTGTAGAGCCCAGAGCTAAAAATTAGCACACCCGTCACTTTTGGCGGGGGAGGGCGTTCACGCAAATTTTGGCTTTTATATATTTTTAGTTCACGATTTAGATGCCATGCGAGACGGACGGACGGACGGACGGGCATGGCTAGTATTGCGGCTCATTAGGATGGTTACACAATGGAACTGTGTTGTATTCCGTATTACCAGTAATGTTAGACGAGACCGGATTCTCGAGATTGAGGACGATGCCAAGACCAAAACCATGAGATTAAGGCCGAGACAGAGGACAGCAATATGAGGCCGAAATCGAGGCCGGGGCCAATAATATTGTTCAAGGCTAACTCCAAAACCGAGGTAAGGTAAAGGTAAAGGGAGCCATGCCCCAGCTGGGGCGTAGGCGGGGTGCTCATGTCCCACTCGCGGCCGTTGAGCCCGTAGGTGGATAAACCACTTGAGTTTGTGACGCATGGCCAGTGCGACGCAGGCCTCGGGGCATCACCGCCCTTTGACCGGTGCCAAATTATACTGCTTGGTGACAGAGGCACATGTGTGTGAACAACTTGCCTAAGGTCGTTACCCGGCAGTGTCCTGGTGCGGAGTCGAACCTGCGCCCATGTATGACCTCAGGATTACAAGTCCGGTACGTTACCGTTAGACTACCGAGCCACACCAAGACCGAGGCCAGATGGAGAACTATAAAAGCGACAATGACAACATAAGCCATAGAATTTTTACGGTCTTAACAAGGACAAGGCACTAAGACCGAGGCCAGGCCGAGTCCAAATGCTTAAGGCCGAGGCCAAGGCCGAGACCATGGTTTCCAGGCCAAGGTCAAAATTTTGGAAAACGCTGGACAGACAGATGGAACGACAGATGGACATCGTTTTAGCAGACCTGAGAGAAAAAGAGAAGATGTATAAACGACAACCTCAAAAGCAGCGCAGTTTGATGTCAAAGTCGACCAACATAATAAAAACACGATTTCAAAACAGCCTAGGAGTTTGCATAAGACTCAAAACGGGCAATATATTGTCGCATTGTCTGCACCGCTCAAACAAACGTCGCTCATTCTTAACTATTGCGCTGTTTCGTTGTAGTTCCCGGTCAGCCGAGCAACTTGCAGGGCGTCGCACTATCAGCCAATGCCATTCAGCTGAGCTGGGACCACCCAGATGGCGCGGTCATTGACAACCTCGTGTCGTATGAGCTTTACTATAACGACTCGATGCTACGTCGCAGCGTGCACGTCACCATATCGCCCCCTGTCAACACGCACCTGCTGACAGACCTCAGTCCCGACACTGTCTATCATATACGTCTGACCGCCAAGTCACTGCGTGGGGAGGGCGTGCCCACAGCCACCATCCAAGTCCGCACCATGGAATACGGTATGTATACACCCGCTTCGATTTTTCATATTTTATTCACCAAAAACACTAATACAGAGAAACTCGTGAAAACGAAGCTCGCAAGACATATCAAGCTCGGAACAGTTTTTTATGGTAGCCTTAAACTAGTAGCCTATCATTGGAGGCTAAAATAACGCTAGCTCATGCAAGTTAAAATCATGAAACAAAATTACATCATGCAGTAGACTTCAGATATACTGTACTTGGAAGAACCCAAGTAAACTGGATTGTATATATCTAAAAAGTGATCTAGGCCTATACAGGAGATACAGAGATTCAAATCATCCATTATTGTGAATAAAAAATGTGTTAGGAAAAAAAAAACTATAACTCAGTGTCATGTAAAGTCGTCTCTGTAGATTTAGTGTTACCGGTTTCTTTGACTTAATAAAGGTTTTCATGTGTTTTACCATAAAATGTGTTTATACCTTAAAACAGTTCGGGAAAGGAGGTCGAAGTTTTACTGCATGCGTGTAGCCTACATTGCGAAGTCCACAGCGTAAAGTGAACAGTTTCAGCACTTCGTTCTAAAGCCATTTTTATATCATGGACAAAACCCTGAGAATAACTTATCTGAAAAATTCTCAGTTTTGCAGCAATATATAATTACTCATAATAAAATCTATTGTAAGGGTGTTTGTTTGCCTGTCTGACGAACAAATTAGAGCACGCCCCCTGGTGACTGTCGATAAAACGCGATAATAAAATCATGGTCGTGTAACGTATGAATGTTTAACTCTAAATATATTTTCGCATTGATAAAAATTCTAAAACAATACCGGGTTTTTTTTACAAGATAGCTTTACACATTATTAGCCTACTGTCTGATTTGGTTAGCAAGAAAGCAGAAAGATTATTTCCGAACGTCCGACACCATTACAAAGGTAGAAAAATTTGCCCTAAATAGACCGTCAGCAAGGTTTTAGCTAGGTTCTGCTATTTCAGCGGAACAAAGAGTGATGTCTATAAGCGTCGATGGCAACTTGTGAAATTTTTGTAGGCCTCAGTTAGACATTTCACCTACGGCCTTTTCGCAGATCATAGATTTCAGAATAGTGTAGGTTTCTCCGAGTTGACATAACGCTGGTTGGCGATATTGCTATTAAAATTATCAGAAAGTTACGCTGTTTTAGAAAAATGGATAAAATGTGTATTATGTTAATTTTGGTGTCCACGAACCTATAAGTGTATCTTCAAAATTTTGGTTGGGTGCGTGTTATGTAGTTGACATACGATTAGTTTAGTCAAAACCAGTGTTATTAGGAGGGGGGCTATCTGTCGGTTTGACCACGTTAGAAAGGAAAAAAGTAGCCACTTACTTGAAAATAAGTTAGCTGAATCATGTAATTCTCAGTTTTGCAGAAATATATAAATACTCATAATATCTGTTGCTGTATACCACACTTATGTTATGCAAAGCTTGTTCAGTTTACATTAGGTTGCTAAAGGCTATTTGTGTTTATTTTCTCAGTATTTTGTGTTATATTTAGAGCTGTCACAATTGACGCGTTAATTAACGCGTTAATGCGTTAATAAATTAACGTGCGTTAAAAAAATTAACGCGCTTTAAAAAAATTAACGCACATACGTAAATTTATGTTAATTTACTAAATTTTGTGAAGCAAAAGTTGAAATATTCCGTTAAACTGCGGTTATTTGACATTCAAATGAATTCGAGTAACTAAACTGTAGTTTTCGTTCCATCACTACTGTAAATAAATAATTATTTTGATTTCGATGACATGCTAATACATTTCTATGCTACCTATGACGTCAGTTATTGTTGATTATACGTTTAAAAATGTGTTTCTAACTTTTTATATTAGACAGGCAGGGCCCCTCAAACGTCGGAAGGCCTGTGATAACTTATCCCCCTACTCTCCCTCTCGACGGGACTGGGTGCGTTAATTTACGCGTTAATTAATGCATTAAAAAGATTAACGCACTGCGTTAATGCATTAAAAAAATTAACGCCTTGACAGCTCTAGTTATATTGTTTCTGTGTGAATTATTTTAAATTAGTTTCTGCATTAATTTGGTAATGTGTAACAAAGCTTTATTTCTGGCATCGCATGCAATAGATAGTTTAAATGTTCTAACTTGGTTTAGTTGTATGCTTATTTTGGGTCCATTTTGTTCGATTTTGGCAAACACAGATTTTCATATTATGATTATGCAGATACCGTACTGTATGGACGGAAGGAAGGATCTTTTGTCACTGTGGTCCCAACGCAGCTGCCGCTCAAATTAGGCCAAATTGGGTATACGCTGCAACCTGCCACAATATTCTGCCTGTACTTATAAAATTGCAATATTAGGTGTATTGTTAATGGCTCCTGACATATTTTTTGATGCAGTGGCGTCGTAGTTGGGGAAGGGGAGACATCGGACGGGGGGCAATTGCACCCACGCCCTAAATTTTGGATCGGCGAAAAAAATTTTCTTGTCTGGAAATTTTTTTTAAGAGTACCAAATTTGTTGCTGGAATCTTTCAGTTTAATGAAATTTATGAGCATAATTGAAATTTTTGTCACCTGCCTGAAATTTGCCGCTGTCTGTCGGAAAACTGCAACTTTTTGCTCTTCTCCAACTTTATACAAGAAATTCAAGCCAGTGCTCACGAGACGCATGAAAGCATATAGCAGTTCCTGTTCGCAAATTGTCTTAGTTTATCTCCATATATTTCGTCTGAATTTACTCTTGAAGTGTGCGCCACAGCCGAAGATCGCAGAAATCGATAAAACCACTTATTTTGGAAGTTCAGGGTCTTACAAAGTCATCTATGTTAAAACGACTAAAAAGCTCGTCACTAGTGCTTGTTTTGATAGGCAGCATGTCCATGGTGATCTGCAACCGTTTTCACAACAGCGGTAAAATAACGACTTTTATGGGGGTACCGCTTTTTGATGCCCTAGTGCGCAGGTTTCCTTGAACCTAGAAAATTGAGACTTGAACCGTCGAAATCTACGTTCAATTGTGAAAATTTCGTACGCAGCTTGTCTTGGTCTAGCTGTATTGATTTCGGCGCAATTCGCTCTTGAAATGTGTCTCAAAGCCCAAAAGCGTTAAAAAAATCATTAAAAAACTCTATTTTGGTGTTCAAGGTCATCCAAGGTCATTGAATTCGACGGCAATCGAGAGCCCGTGTACGACTTCCTATTAGTGATTAATAGTAACCTAAGCCCTATCTCGCACCGTTTCTGAGAAACAGCGACTTGTTGGTTGAAAATCGCAAATTTTTTCCACCCCGCTCTTATTTAGCGCCATCGCTGGGAGTGACTCCTTTCGCATTTATGGAAAAGCTTTACGGATCTTGAAACTAGAGTCAGTCGAAGGTGAAGATTTGGTGACCCTAGCTTGCACGGTTTTTGACTGCTCCACCCATGTGACGGACAGACGGACAGAATTGCGACGGCTAAGATGCGCTATATGCTTTCGCGCGTAAAAATCACACTACGCCGCTGATTTGACGAAAAAAAACGTTATAGGCTACTTGTAACGGTCCATTCAGACTCAGAGTCAGTGACTCTGTCACCAACTGAGCCGGAATTAGTTTAGTTTGACAAATTGACACCGCACTGTGCCAGAGGAATGAAAACTGGTGTAAAATTGGACAGACAGATGCGGATGGTTCATGTCCGCCGCAGGCCAGTAAAAATTTCACGAGGCGGTCTGCCTCCTCCGCAGAGTCTAGTGGCGACTTTTTATGTCGGTGAAAAAAAACTCGCACCGCCTGTGTGAGATTGCCAGAATACCTCCATTGGGTTAAGAATGAATTGGATTTTTTAAAAGTAGCTTGAGTATAATACTGGGTCCACTAGAGACAGATTAGTGCGGTTTGGGACAGTAGTCAGGAAGAGGAGTTGGTGAAGTGTTAAGTCGCTGCCGACGGTTACGAAGATGTTGATGGTTATTCTGCGACAGCTCCTAGCGGCGCGCCGCAATCGGTGGAAGCCAGTGCCGTGAACACATCCTGCGTGCGACTACGCTGGCAAGCACCGCCCCAGCGCCAGCGCAACGGACAGATTGTCGGGTACCGTGTCATCTATGCGCTGGACCACCCACCAAGCACCAGCAGCGACCCACCGCGCGACGCCACCACCCTCATGATGACCGGCACCGACCGGTCGTGCCTAATCGCCGGCCTGGCCACGTGGACCGTCTACCGGGTCTGGATTTCGGCCTTGACGCGCGTCGGAGAGGGCCCGCACTCGGACATGATAGTGGTTCAGACCGACGAAGGCGGTACGTCCGCTGCTGAAACAAAGTGCTGCTTGCTGCCGGCGATAAAATACTCGGGCCAAACTGTTGTGGTTGGGTATAGGTTTTGTAATCAATCTGGTGGTTTGGCGTAGTGTTTAACACGTTGTATCCGATCAACGAAGTTAACTGACGCCAGGCTGAGTTGGTAATTGGATGGGTGACCGTCGGCAGACTGGTAAACCATCTCGGTGCTCAAGTGAACTCATCCTGGCCGTCCCCCATGGGTAGGTGCAGTGAGTACCAGCGAAAGCTGAGGGGTAAGCAGGCACACCATACGTTGCACTAGCCTCGTATCCGTGGTCTGGCAGTGTAAGTTGGTGTCTGGCTGAATTGCTAAGAATACGCTTGTCATCGCTGCCCTTATGAGCTTTATTGCTTGGGAAAGACTTTACGTCCATTACATTGAAAATTTTAGATTATAACCTTATTGTAAGTGTTTCTGATTTTTGCACAGTTTCTTTTGCACTTTGATTTTTTTGATTTGATATTTTTTTGTTTATCATTAGTGTTTGAATAGTATGACAGCATGTTGAAGTATGATTGAGTTCGTGTATTAATTCTTTTTTTATTTATGAATAACACAGAACATTGAGTTTTTCTCTGCATTAAAACACTTCAGTTATTTTATTAGTTGCGTTTCGTGTGCTGCTGTATTTTTCTGTTTTTTTCGTTTTTTGCTTGTAATATTCTAGTTACATTTGAGACGAATTTTGCATGCAGTATAATGACAGTGGTACTTTGCTGCTGTCGTCTCAGAACTTTATCTTCGAAAATCCTGACCTGAAGTGGTTGTTAGACTAGACTGACTACTTTATAACTAAACTGAACGTTTTAATATTTTTAATATTGATCTTTTGACTTGTGTCTTTTGTTGTCTTTTCATTACATGTGGAACAAAATCCACAGATTATTTGTCTCCCATTTAGTTTGGTTTTTCTCTCGCTTTCATCTTTTCCAGCTGTATTCTTATTTGTTTCAACATGCTGTTCACACGTCTTCTGCATATTTCTTTTGCATGTTTTTCGGTCTTCTTTGCCCAGACTCTAGGAACTTGTGGAATTGTGGTGTCTATTGTGGCGCTTATTTGGTCATGCTGTCGTCAATTTTATTTTGATAAATGTACAAAACATCAGTTTATACACTCGTTAATGGCAACATTTAAGGACTTGCACATCGAAAACAGCAAAAATTACAATTTTTTAAAGTATCTGTTGATCAATTCAATAAATAGCTGCTTAGATCACTTTATAAACTTCGAGTGATCGATTACTCACTTCGAGTCGATTGATTAAGTTGGTGTGTTGATTACGCTACAGTACCGGGAGAGCCTCGTCGGCTGCGGTTGCTAGCGGTCAACTCGACTGCGGTGAGCATCCAATGGCAGGCGCCACACGACAAACAACTCAACGGCGTCATACGAGGATACCAGATTCACTACTCACCGTCACAGCAGGCCAACAGCGAGGACAACAACGACAACAACCGTGGCAACGACGACGACATCACTGGACATCCCGCAGCGTCGCGCGGCGGTATCTGTTATTTACCGTGTCTCAAAAAACATATCGCTTTTATTTCGCTCATAACTCCGCGAAATATTGGCCGTTTTAAATATTTTTTGGCACGCAGCGTCGCGAAGTAATCTGATCGAATTGAGTACAGTTTTGCCCAGCTCGCTTTAATGCTGTTGCTACACTACTCTGTGAAATTCAAAATCATAGTTTGGCCGTTTACAACGATGAATTCATACTGGGTAGCGCATGCGTCGGCTCTTTCTACTGGCATACAGAGCGCGTTCGAGGTTATTACAGTTAATGTGCTGTTTAAATCGCTTACTTACTTGGTTACTTACTTGTGTGGAAGCAGGTATTTACGATACGATGAACGGGTCGGTTCATGATGCTGTGGTCCTCGGCCTGGAGCCTGAGACAGAGTATCGTGTCTACGTGACGGCGTACACGCGTCGTGGCGATGGACTGCCCAGCAGAGTCAAGCGTGTCCGCACCAAGGGCGCAGGTCTGTCTGATGAATGATTATAATCGGAAGCAGAGATGGGACTAATAATGGCAGTTTTTCTGATTAATTAGAGGTGGAATTAGTTTGCTGAAAATGTCAATTGAAATTGTCGGTCCGTGAGGAAAATTCTGGAAACTTCTGCAATGGTTGTGGAAAATATTGTAAAGTTTTGACATGATTTTACCGAGTTTAATTGCGTTTAATCGGATAACCAATTGCAAGTCCTAACTTTGTTCTAACTTTGTGCTTAAAACATTTTAAGCCAATGTTATAACGGTAGATAAATTTTTTTGCGTTCACCGATTTTGTCGGGTGATTTAGACCAATGCTCAAAATCAAAATCACAGTATTATGGTCCTGAAAAAATCCTGGAATTTTGTTTTTTTGAAGTCCAAAAAGACCCGGTAAACAGTGTTGGCGTGTTGGTGGTTGTGTGTTGCAGTGCCGAGTGCTCCAAGAGATCTGTCGCTGCGGCTAGTGGAAGAGGATCCTCCGGTGGTCTACATGTCCTGGTTGGCACCAGTCATCATGCACGGCACGCTGACCGGTTATCAGCTCATCTACGGCGTCAGCGGTGACGAGATCGCCGAACAGCGACACTTCGACGCCGACAAACAACACTTTACCACCACCTTTCTTGGTATTACACTGCTATAACTCAAAATAGATAAGTCAGAAGATAACTCAAGATAACTCGCAAATTTTAAGAACGGATTTTGATGAAATTTTATGGAGTGGTGGAGAGTGGCCCACGATTCGAGTCCTGGGTTTCTGAATCCATATTCAGGTCAAGGTACTTTTTAGAAGGATCTTTAAAGGATAGCTGGTGTATTTGTGACGGAGTTTTGAAACCTCTAATCGTTTTAGTAGATTTACTGGTTATGTTAATCGAGGTCACTGTATTATTATTATAGTCTAAGCAGAATCGCAATAGCGGAATCGCCTATTGCAACGTTAAAGGTTGCACGTTTTCGGTGGTGTGGTCCGTCTGCCTGTCGTCTGTCTGTCACAATACGCACCCTGCTTAGACCGTTCGATGGGTTTAGATGTCATTTGGCAGGTACGCTCGTAACATCGGACGACACACATGTGTTAGATGTTTGTCTGGGTCGACTGAAAATGGCGGACATGTATTTGACGGACGTGAAATTGACGGATCAAGTGTTTAGGCATGAAATTGATGGACATGAAATTGGAGGACATGATATATATCGTTTGATAATAAATTACAGTGCAGTGTGCAATTCTTTTTTTAAAACAACGGCAGAACATAAGTCACAGCAGCAAAGTAAGTCGTACAATATGCATATGTATAATATGTTGAAATGCATAAAATGTAACGAAAACATTAACTTAAAATTAGCCACAGGGGAGCAATGATAAACCGAAGTCTACTAAATATAGGCTTATTGTTCAGCCACTTGAAACACGTCTTGCATTTTCATGTTTGTTAACTTTATGTCCGTCAATTTCATGTCAGGTTACTTCATGTCCTGCCAATTTGTGTAAATTTGTCCTCTATTTTCACGTCCGTCATTTTCAGCGCCCCTGTTTGTTTTCGATCCGCCAGGAGAAGGGGAGATTTGGGTCAAACCTCCAACCAAAACATGACGTTGCAATTTACTGCTGTCACCTGACAGATAGAAACGAAAAGCGATTCCGCCATTTATCAAATTACTTTGGTGCTTGCTTAATGTTGCTCTGCTGTGCTTTTCGTCGTGTAGTTTCCGTTCTTGTCTAACATTTCTATCACGTGATATTATTGTTTTTTTTTTGCAGAGCGCGGCGCAGAATACGTATTCAGTTTACGAGCTCGCAACGCTCTGGACTACGGTGAGCAGGCAACCAAGTCTATCGTCACCCCGGAAGGAAGTGAGTCGAGGAATCTCATTGGTCAGCCAAACCACGCCTTCATTCCATTGGACCGACTGCAGCCAATAGGAATTTTTCTCCAAAGAAATTTTTTTTGGCTTGCTAATCAGTGTTGTCACATTGGTCGTCCATTAGTAGTCAGTCACCTTTGTAGCGTTTTATTTTCATTTTTATTATTTATTTATTTTCTTTTCTTATCACCATGCCTGCCATTTATACAAATCATATTTGTTGTGAGTCGTAGATTTTGCTTTGGTAATCATACACTTTGAGTCTGTTGTAATAACGATGTTGTGTAGTGGCGTTGTCTACCTTAGCATGGATGTTGTATAGTGAATGCACGAACAATGTTTTTAATATGTTGTTTTTTTAATGTTACGCGCGTTTATACTTGCTAGTCGTTTTACTGGAATTTTCGTCCCTCATTTGTTCTGCGTTTCTTTGCAGCGACAATTTTTATTCGCAATTTTTGGCCACTTTAAGGAGCGTACGCAGCCACAGAACTGAACCGAAATGAAACGAAACGGAATGGAATGAAGCGTGCACTGAAATGTAAACCGCACGCTTTCAGTTTATTTTCAGAAAGTTCAGTCCAGTTTCGTTGCTTTGTATGCACGTTAATGTTTTCATGCTATCGCTGTGCAATGCTCTGTGGCACAGTACCTATACGGTGTGGCTTGGTAGTCTAATGGTTAGCGTGTCGGACCCAATTACCGCGAGGTCGGGGGTTCGACTCCTAACCATTGAACTATCAAGTAACAACCCTGGGCAAGTTGTTCGCACACAACAGCCCGTCGTTGCGATGCTTTGGTTTGGCGGCCCTGCCGACCAATAGGGTGTTTTTACACGATGAAGCAAACATAAAACAAAGTTATTGAATATACACGTGCACTGCACGACGTGTGCTCTAAGTTTGCTTCATGTTTGCTTCGTCGTGTAAACACTCCCTAAATGTCCGGCTCCAAAATCCAAAATGCGGACTATTCGATGAATCTGTACAGCTTATTAAAGCTTACGCTGGTATTGATTGCTGTATGCTTTCAGTACCGACGGGTTCTCCGCAGAACTTCACCGCAATCGGGCACAGCTCCACGTCGATCCGTCTGCAGTGGGACGCTCCGCCGAGGAAGCACCGCAATGGCGAGATTGTGTTATACGAGGTGCTCTACCATCAGCAGAGACCGTCCACCGTGGATTGGACCACGAACACCACCGAGCAGTCGGTCATGGTGGAGGGGCTCGAGACCTCCACGGATTACAACTTCATGATCCGCGCGTACACGGCCGTCGGACCGGGGCCGTGGAGCAACCGTCTGCCGTTCCGCACCTTCCCACATCGTGAGCACCACTCGCACCCATGTTTGTTAGCCGATCCTGTTTGTTAATATTTGGCTTGAGGTCAGCAGTTATGGACTAGGATTGAGACACACGGCAAATACCACCAAAACCTTGTCGGTTTTATTGGGCACATCCACCTTAAAACCGGCCACAGTCTTACTGCAGTAACCTACCTCTAGACTTAGTCCAGTCTTAGTTTATCGTTCCACCATTTCACTACGCTTAGGTTTTTTTTAATCGGTCATTATATGAATTTACGAGTATTTGCATTTTTACAGGATTCGCAATCAAACCAAGAAATAATTCGCAGAGCACATTTTCACTGGTAGTTTAAACTGATCAAAACTTTGATTTTACTTTCAAATTATTAATGCGTGTACAGAGCAACATAACCGAACTGAACTGACACGGTTTAGTTTTTGTTGAACTGACCATTGAGCAAACAGTAATGCATTATAGTAGGAGCCGTCTAACGCCGTCGGTGATACGTGACGCGTCAACCAATGACCAATGGCGCGCGCTGCTCGTCGATTGGTCAGTTGGTCAACAAGAAATCTGACCTAATGCTCATGAGACGCGCGAGAGCTTATGGCAGTTCCTGTTCGCAGGTAATCTTAGTCTATCTTCATCCATTTCATCGCAATTCACTCTTTTGCAGCCAAAAATCGCTAAAAAGTCACACAAAATCAATACTTTTAGGGTTCAAGGTTATTCAAGGTCATCGATGTTGACATTTCTAAGAAGCTCGTCGTCAGTGTTTGTTATGATAAGCAGCATGTCTGTGCCTATTTGCAACCATTTTTACGTTGGAAGAGCCAATAGCGGCAGAATAACGTCTTTTTAAGGGGGTGCCCCTGTTTCGCCCTTTCGTTCGTGGGGACCTCCTTTACCCAGGGGCATGATATTTTGTCGCGAAATACTAGAGGCATTATCGTATCATACGGTGAAAACCCGAAGTCTCTATCTCACCTGGTCTTAGAACGGTACCGGGACGTGATGGACAGACGGACAGACGACAGACAGACGGACAGAATAACCGTAGCTAATACGCGCTATAGCTAGCTAGCTAGCTCTCGCGCGTAAAAACTAAACCGTGTCAGTTCAGTTCAGTTAAGTTACGTCGCTCTGTACGCGCCTCTACACAGCCGCATGTATTGGTAGATCACAGTACGTCATGGACGTCTGGTCCAACTAACGTTCAAGCTCGACGCATCGCTCCCACGGTACTGGAAGTGACGTGGGACAGGCCTCCGTACGATGCCATACTCGGCTACCGCATCTACTACGACGTCTACCCGGAGAAAGACATGGACCAGTGGCAGAGTATCGAGGTATAGGAGGATGTTAATTCAGTCACTCAGTCAGTAGTCTGTATTTCAAAAAAAACTATAATAACGCAAAAATGTATGATTTGAAACTAAGAAGAAGATTAAAGAATTGCAAAGAATTATATAAACTATTTCACATTGTTGTGTTCTCTTGATACATGTATAATTATTTTTTGGTAGTTATGAGTTATTTTTTGTTTTCTGCAATTAAATCGGTATATTTTTGAACCAGATTTAAACATGTTCGAATAGCACCAGCTTAGTGCTAGGCAGAATCGCTCTTGCGGTTCATGCAATTTCGCCTATTCTCACCCATTTCTCTTTGGGGTCGTTTGTCGTCTGTCTGTCACAGTCGTGCACCCTGTTTTTACCGCTAGGCGGATATAGATGCCATTGATGGATACACTTGTGTAGTCACGTGCCACGCTGTGTTAGATGGAGGTCCCTGGTCCCTAGGGAAAGGGAATATTCGGGGTGCAACTCCTAGGCAGAATATGCAATTCAAATTGCCGCTGCCACTTGTCGAAGTTGAATAGATTTGCCAGAGCGATTCCGCCTTTTGTCAGATTAGTTTGGTTCTTACTGTATATCACTATAAGACGTCTGACGATGCCGATGTTATACAGGTTGAGCCGCGAACGGTGCATGAGATCCCCGATCTGGAGCCGCACTCCGACTACGCGGTCCGTGTACGTGCTAAGCTTGCCAACAATAAGTACAGCAACTTCTCCGAGACGGCCGTCGCCCACAGAGCTGACCAGAGTCAGTATTTCGAACTACACGAGTAATGTTGCTGCATCTGTTGCAGGGGCGTCATTTACGGAGGTTGGATGGGGGTCTACAGACCCATCCGGAAGAATTTATGATTTTAATTTTCATTCTGTAAAATGTAAATCGCACCTTTGAAACAGTGTTACTGCTGCAAGAACAATACGTTACGTAGACTGTTACCCCTCTCCCACAATGATTTGCTGCTCTGTTGTGATGAGAATTTATGTACAATGTACACACTAATAAATTCAGCAAAATGGCCGCGTGGTAACTGATTTTTTTGCCAGATACAATTCAGTCACGCGAGTCGTATTTGCACCATGTCTCAAAAAACGTGCCATTTTGTATTTTTTGAATAACTCCGTGAAAAATTGGCCGATTCTAACAATTTTTGGCACGCAACATCACAAAGAAACTCGACGTAAATGACTTTAGTTGTGCCAATCTCATCTTTATACTATTGCTACACTACGTTGTGAAATGCAGAAGTCGTATTTTGTCCGTTTACTACAATGAATTCGTGCTGGGTCGGCTCAAAAATCATTCAGACTACAATAATTGAAAATCGGTTACTTATTTAACATTAATTGTAAACATTTCAAGATCGTACGTCGACGCATCAACAGCTAATAGTGGGCCGCGCCGAGTCACGCAGTTATTGAACGTGCTGTTGGCGAGTAGCGTCAACGTCTACACGATTGCGTTCGTGCTACTGCTGGGGGGACATTTTGAGCACATGCTGCAATAAGGATGGTAATGATGAGACACATAAATGACTTTTTGAAAGACAATATCTAGGGACCAACCGAATTCACGGGAAAAAATGCATGATTTCACGGCAAAATTTTTAAAATGTGTCAAATTTCACGGAAAATTCACGGAAAGAGTTTCGGAAATTCACGGG
>Ga0056128_1004003_pt1 | contig 18338 bp, 12 predicted proteins | sample WorMetLIZISLAND2_FD_71113 | JGI IMG/M metagenome (GOLD analysis project Ga0056128, IMG submission 71113) | Marine gutless worms symbiont microbial communities from Max Planck institute for Marine Microbiology, Germany - Olavius geniculatus... ... | reverse complement strand
CGTTCGTGGATTAATCTTCCCAGCTCAGGTGGGGAAAGCTAGGGGGAAGCTTTCCCCCTGACTTAAATTGGAGACAGTTTGTCTCCATCCCCCCTCTGTGGAAGGCCCTGCTTACAAGCTGACTTTAGTTGGTAATGACTGACATAGTCTAAAGCCTTCTTCATTTGATGTTATTTGTCGTATTAGGCCTGCTTGCGTTTCTATCACAGATAACTTATACTGCGCATATTAGGCTAATAGGCCTATTGTCTTGCAAAAACTGACGTTTAATAAGTCACATCTTCTAGCATGCCTATAGTTACCAAAAGGCACTTTATCACCATCAACATTTCTCCTGAGGGGCAGAAGGGCACAGCAAGGGCACAGGGGGCAGCTGTTTCCCACGCTCCTTCTCTGGTGCCGTCCATGAATAGGCCTAAGTCTGTACTGTGGTAATGCAGGCCTCTGTGCTGTATCTTGTGTGTGTTTTTAGGCTTACAATTGCGCGAGCGGAGCGAGCGAAAAAATCTTCCCTTAAAGAATTTTTCAGACCTTTTAACTGAGTTAAGTTGTGAGTTTTGTGACTACGGTATATAATTCATTTCTAAGGCGATGAAATTTGGTTAGATTGATCGATCGATCCATTGTCCGTTGCGGCGCCTTTGGGGCGCGGGACCCTCGGCACAGTACATGCCACGGTGCCACCCTTCTAAAGACAGGCCTGCTATTACGTCTTGCTGTGCTCTGTAATTTGTATTTAGACAGTCACAGTACGGAAGGTAGGCTATGTCAGAACGGTCAACGGTGTAGGGGGGCCAAAGCACCGCTGGTCCGTACTTGTTTACCACATCTTATGCATGAAATAAGTCTATTGCAAATATGCTTACCAAAATAACCACCAATCTGTAAGCCTAATTTCGAAACGGGATCCCGGGATTACAAATTTCTCTATCCCGGATTTCGTCGACGACAGATGAGGACTGAGGAGAATCGAGTACTTACAGACGAAGTCAAAGCAAACTGTAGGTCGCATTTGCGGTTTCTTCTGGTAGTTAGTACGACCGTTTCCGCGCCCAGTGTTTTGTAAATGTAAACAAATTAATAAAATTGTCTTTTTTCCTTTCCGTGCACATTAAACATGATGTTGTCTGGAGCTGTTGGGACTGCAAAAAGGCGGGCAGCAAATGTGCCGCCGGAGGAAAGCGATCAACTAGTGATTAAGCCGCTTGGGGCGGGCCAGGAGGTTGGCCGGTCGTGCATCATGCTGGAGTATAAAGGCAAGAAGATTATGCTGGACTGTGGTATTCACCCAGGAATGACGGGCGAAGCTTCGCTACCGTTCTTTGATGTGGCTGTGGCTGGTGAAATCGACTTGCTGCTCGTCAGCCATTTCCACCTGGATCACTGCGGTGCTCTGCCGTTTTTTCTCAAGACGTCCAACTTTCGAGGCCGCTGTTTCATGACCCATGCTACTAAAGCCATATATCGGTGACTTGCTGTGTGTTTTTACTTGCTAAAATGAGATGTGATTGTCTGTAAATGTTGTATCAGCCATCAACTGATTGTTGTTTATCGTATAAGTTTAAGTTTAGACTCGTTAGTTTTGACTGTTACCCAACCAAGGGTATGACTAATTGCCGCAACGGACTGCAACAGACCACAACGGGACCGCAACAGACCACAAATGAAGAAATTAAATCTAATGTCATTTAATTTGTATCTGTTTTATGTGTTCATTTGTGATGGATTTCTGTAACACTTTTAAAGCGATTTAGGATATTATGTTAGTTTAATAGGTGATAGGTCAAATGTGGCTTCATTGTGGTAAGTTAACATTTCAACCACAACGGATGACAATTGACCACTATGGATCAGAACAGACAACAGACCTCAATTAGGCTTAATTTCTTCATATATGGTCTGTTGCGGCCCTGTTGCGTTTTGTTGCAGTCTGTTGCGGTCCATTGCGGTAATTAGTCATACTGCCGAACCAGCAGTGTCAAATCAAAGATAATGATAATGACGTTGGTTGATTGCGATAGTAGCAATTTAGAAAAAATATAAGAGAAATTTATTAATAATATATTGGGCAAAGACGCTTAATGTGACTGTCATTTGTGCGATAATTTGATTTTGTAGTTTATTTCTGTAGTCAGTAGTGACACAAGGTTACATTCCACCATATTCCGATTCTGGTCTTTTTAGTCTATTGGTACTATTATTGTTGTTGTAGAATTATTAGCATTGTGCCACAGAGGCAGCAGAATAACATGCTGGATCTGTGTTTGCTCTTGTGTTGATTCAGTTGGCTGCTGTCGGACTACGTCAAAGTGAGCAACATTGCTACGGATCAGATGCTGTACACTGAGAAAGACATCGAGGCGAGCATGGATCGTATTGAGACGGTCAACTTTCACCAGGAGACTGAAGTTGGTGGAGTCAAGTTCTGGTGCTACAATGCTGGCCATGTGCTTGGAGCGGCAATGTTTATGATTGAGATTGCAGGAGTCAAGGTAAAACACTTTTCCAGTTTGAATGAAATGTATGTTATGTAGGTAGACTGGTAAAGGTCGATGATTGCTACATGAATGTTTGTCATGTGACCTAATCCAAGGTCAAGGTCACAAGAACTTTGTAGTTGGAAAGTCTTCCATTTTCAAAGTCTGTCCGCCGTGCCATTTATAAGCCATTTTGTAAACTAGACTCTGCCCACCTATGACGTCACAGGTCATGAGGTCAAGTAATATAAACAAAGCCGTCGTTCTGTTGCTATGGTTGCGCTGTAACACTATTATTCTGTCCTGTTAACAGTATAATTGTGTTTTTAAAATTTACACAATGTTTATTTAAGAGTATTTGAGGTTTGAAATTGTGGAGGCTTGGACTGTGGAAGCATTAAAGTAGTTTTTATGAAAGCCAGGGCTGTGACCGTGTCTGGGTCGAAGAAGGTAGGCCCTATAGTCCTGTATAGGGCCTAGTATACATGTAGGCACTAATGGCTGGATTTAGCAGGAAAGGGGGGCAAGCGGGCCATGCCCCCAACATGCCAAAGTTTGCCCTTTGCATTTCTTTGCCAATGCAATGCATTATAAATTTGTGCAGTAAACTAACAAATTTATACCGACTGCAATCATTTTTAGGGCTTTTCATACCTGAAAAGCATTTGCCGCCGGGGCTCCATCCCAGACTGGCCTCTCCAGTTAAGAAGCCCACCCTGCTAGCAGCTTCTGGCCTCGACTTTGAGCGTTTGGGGCCCTTGTGTAAAAACAAGTAACAAGTAACAATAAAGTAGGCCTATAAGTAATGTATTTTATGTACTTTTTTGTCACAGAGAAAAACAAAACTTAGCATCTAAGAGTCCATGAAAATATGCAATTTTGATGCTAAAATGTCAAAAATTCTCTGGTGAGGAGGCACTGCATTCTCTCCAAAACTGTCCCACTTTCGATGCTTGACCTGCCCCCAAAATGAAAGGCTTGGAACCTGGATCCACCTATAGTGCATCATGGGGGACGGTTGCTTCCCGGTGTGGGGTGGTAGACGTTGCTGTTTCAGACTCTGTTCTGGACCACCGTTATATAGGACCTCCGTTACAGGCTCCAGCCACCTTGCTTGCTCCGCTTGTACCGGCTTTAGGGCCATCACCACGCCCCTGGCTCAGCCCTCATCCTCCAGACAAGACTTGAGCACACGCCAGAAATGCACTGAATTTGGTCGTCTGATTTTTAGGAAAATAATTGTTGCCAACAATGCTGGGAGAGCTTGTGGTGCTCCCCAGACAGATAGTTGGCTTTTAGTGTATGACTTCTATTTATAAGGATAGGGGAAGGGAAGAGTGGAGGAAAAGAGAAAGAAGGGGAGAGAAAGGGAGGCGAGCCCCACACCCCTATCCACATTTCTGGCTATGTACCCACTGGGCCCCTTTTTTGCTATTTTTATCTGATGGAGAAATGCCCCACCCAGATGCCTTCATGGCAAGATAGTTGGACAAAAACCAAGACATTCTCTATCATTTGCGTAGCCATAGGGGGCACTGGGGGCCTAGTCGGTTACTCAAAATAGTGCCAAAAATGCACCAAAACACATCATTCTTACACCAAAAATCCAAAAAATTTTCCGAACCCCAGACCCCTTCTCCGTGGGGAGGGGACACCCCTCTTCATACCCCACCCCTCAAGTGCCCCCACTACAACTAGATCCTGGCTACGCCACTGGTCTCTATGGCAGTGATTTAAACAAGACTTGTTAAGACTGACACCAAGACTAAGAGTGTTTAAATTGTCCCCAAGGCGCCAAAGGTCTGTGGCTAGCTCCAGCCATAATCCATGACATTGCCGTGTTCCTGAACAGGCATGCTGCAGTCACAGAACATGCATTCATCCAGAGCTGACTACAAAGAACAAAAAGCTTATCATGATATTTCCAGCTGTAGGATCTAACAAATACTGTTGTGTAAAAGCAGAAGTTTGCCCATCACAAAGAGTCACTAGGATTCTGATAAACAAAGAGACTGGTCTATGTTTCAGTCACTAATAGTTAAAACAATTTTTTTTGTTCACTTCACTCATCAACAGGCCTAGTTAGATTAAGCCAGTTTGTTCTCTTTCCGTTGTTCTCAATCTTTGACAGTTACATTAATTCAATTTATCTAGGCCTTGTCTCCAGTATTAATTGAAATAAATTGAGGTCTGTGTAATATCCTGTGTAAAACTTCTATATTTCTCTGTCGTGTGCATTTCTGTTTTGAGTTGGAAATGGAAACAGTTTGAAAGTTGAGTCACATATAGCATACAAAAACCACATCCTTTGCTGACACTGTGAATTTGACAATATTTCTCGCTTCTGTCTCTTATATCTGTATGTCAACCAACCACAGCACATTGTACTGATCACATACGGTATAGATGGTTGACTAACATTCACACAGAGCTTCTAGCAAACCACCTGCGCACAAACCTATCTGGCAAATCAGCAGTGGTTACGGGATGAAAGTGAGCAGCGCTTGACTGCCTATACTGTAAAATTTCAAATTTCCAACAGAAGCCATATCCCAAATGAATGCTAGGTTTCGGATTCAGGCCGATACACCCAGGGTCCCCAACATTCCGAAGAGCTGCCATTCCAAAAGGCCACCGCAGTTAAGGATAGGGTTAGAGTTAGGGTCAGTGTTAGAGTTAGTTTAGCATTTAATATGTATGGTTTCGTCATCTACAGATTTTGTCTAAATCAAGTTTTTAACCACCCGTCAAAATGGCGGGCCTTCAGAATGGTAGACCCAAATCCCCAGATACAGACTGGTGTGACAAAAATAGCAGTGTACCGGTATACTGTGTTACGAAAAACTGCACCGGCTGTATCAACTCACTCAGCACATGACAATAAATGTGATCAGATCAAGGGTTGTTGGTTAGGGTCAGGGTCAGGGTTGGGGTTAAGATTAGGACTGGTTTAGTGATCTGATCTGATGTTAGTGCCAGCGTGGTCGGTGTGGTGTTTTCGTGACTCCAGCATTATAAGCTTATGCCACACATAGGACACAAGTTTCCCGATACTTTTAAAAATAGGTTGAAATATGGTAGGCCATGGGGGTCAAGGCAACTGGACCTGGATAATAATTGCCTCTCTCCTGCTGGATATTGTGGCAATGAAGTATGCACACCTACGGACTGAGCTGGCTTCTGATGGATGGTACTGATCTAGCCAATGAGATGGTGGAATCTGGTAGTGAATTCCTCTAGTGACTAAGCAATAGTACTCAGAGGCATAACGAGGTATCTTGAGCTTCTGTTTGGTAGTAGGTCCTCTGAGTGTCAGGTCTGTCACACAGAACCAAATCCAGATCATTCATCCATAGGCCTACCACCTGATGGTTGATAGGCCCTATCGTGCCATTCGGCAGGTAGACGTTATTGCATGCTAATTACCGTTTGCTGTAGAGCCTCATGAGAACTATTTTCAACTATACGTGTTGCTTTCATACATACATAAATATATACAACTTTCTTCAACTTCGTATACAAACATTGACTGCCAAAAACCTGCGTAAATGCATAGCAATACCGTGTACCTGCCACGCCCCCTGCTTTGTTTACTTCACTTGACCTCCTTCCGAAAATGGTGTCACGTTTACGAAATCACTTATTATGGGAGCTGACAAGTGACTGCTGATTTTTAAACTAGGAGATAATATCTAAAATTGATCTTTCTGGATTTTCGATATGTGGCTTAGTTTTTGTGTTATGCAACTTTGAACTTTACTGGTCTCTGGTTATATGCAAGTTGACAACATTGCAAAATCAGTATGCTGAGGCCAACTGCAGTCATGTACAGGGCTTATATTTTTTACTATTAGCTCTATTTTTCAATGACTGGTATGTTGTGGCCATATTTTTGGAAAAATACAGTGATAGTTATTACAGGTGCCAATTCTAACATAAATTACTGTGAAAACCGCCTTGGTATTTTACGTGTGTGTGTTGACTTTGTTCGTTGCTGCAGATTCTGTACACTGGCGATTTCTCACGTCAGGAGGACCGACACTTAATGGCAGCTGAATTGCCGAACGTTCACCCGGACGTATTGATCATCGAGTCAACGTACGGCACACACATCCACGAGCCGCGCGAAGAGCGAGAAACTCGTTTCACGACATTAGTGCAGGACATCGTGAGTCGCGGTGGTCGCTGTCTTATCCCTGTGTTTGCTCTGGGCCGTGCACAGGAGCTGATGTTAATTCTTGACGAGTATTGGGCAAATCATCCCGACCTGCATGAGGTCCCCATCTACTATGCCTCGTCACTGGCTAAGAGATGCATGACAGTCTACCAGGTGTCCTTGTTGACTTTTTGTATAATTAGACATCAATTTGATATAACTGTTTTCATTCATTGACTCACTAACCGCTTGACCGGCAGTGGGTTGTTGCACCCTACAGACATAACGATTACTGGGCATTTCCCTTGCAGCATTGCTTATTTCTAATTATTTGATTACAATTTGCTGAATGTTTGATATCTTGGTTTCCAAAAGCATCATTTTCATCATTAAATTTGATGTCATTTGTTGTTATTAGTTGTTATTATTAGTGTTATTGCTACAATTGCTTTAGTCAGCTATTACAGAACTTATTTTTATAATGTGCTGCACAAGTTAATTTAGTTGAACTGTCGAGGGCTTTACCGAAATCTTAATTCGCTGTTGTTCGCTTACTGCTATTAGAGATTACTGTATCTGGTTTTCCAGTTGTTGAATTGTGGCTTCTAAAGTTGACATCTGTACTATTAAAATAGCACATTTAAGCTGCTGTGAGAACGTCATTGTTGCAGTTTTGTATCAATTTATTTTACTGAGAGTTTACAAAAGCATTTTGTTGTTTTTTTTCTGTTGGCAGACATACATAAATGCCATGAATGAACGAATTCGACGTCAGATTTCAGACCGGAATCCGTTTGTCTTCAAGCACATATCAAACCTAAAGAGTATCGACCACTTTGAAGACATTGGACCGTCAGTCGTGATGGCTAGCCCCGGTATGATGCAGAGTGGTCTGTCGAGGGAGTTGTTTGAGACGTGGTGCACCGATCGTCGTAATGGCGTCATCGTCGCTGGATACTGTGTCGAGGGAACGTTGGCAAAGCACATACTCTCGGAGCCGTCGGAGATCGTGTCCATGTCTGGCCAGAAGCTACCACTGCGTTGCTCGGTGGACTATATCTCATTCTCCGCTCACACCGACTACCGACAGACAAGTGAGTTTGTGCGAGCGTTAAAGCCACCACACATCGTTCTTGTACACGGGGAGCAGAATGAGATGGCGCGGCTGCGGGCTGCGCTGGTGCGTGAGTACGAAGACGCACCAGTTGAAGGACGCATTGAGGTGCATTCTCCGCGTAATTCACAGACGGTTGAGTTGACATTCCGTGGAGAGAAAATGGCAAAGGTTGTCGGCTCTCTGGCTGTTGATCGACCAACATCCGCTAATCAGCAGGTACCAGAGCTGTTCTGTCGAGAATTTGAGTGCTTTGTTTAATTGTATGCATACAAAATTAGCAGAAAGAAAGTTAAGAAACATCAGAATTATTTGTTCCTGGCTGATGTCCAGTCCAACCTGTTAAGTTGACATTTGAACTTTGCTGTAACTGTGCTCTTTGCTATTACATGTAGATTACTTCACTCATTTCTGCAAATTGACTCACGACTTTCAGACTTTCTGACTACACTGATTGATTAATGTAACAGTAAACATGACTTATTGCTATGTGTTTTTACGATGTAGAGCATTTACATAAAATGTGATGCAAGGTGAGTTAATTGCGTATCCCCTTGTTTCAGTTTCTCTCAATGTAGATTTGCCAGAAATTGTGAAAATCAGCCGACTTATGTCAAGAGTTTTCCCCCTTTTTTCTTTTCAATCTTTTTATATTGTACTGGATGTACAATTTTGATATTAAACAAATAAATATGCTTCCAGACCCAGCTTAGTGTGTAATTGTGTACTTAAACACATAAAAAACATATTATTACTTATTTTTTCATCTGTTCAGCTTTTTCTGTTCAGAGTCTCACATTCTCTGATTTTGTTTGTGTTAAATAGGATCGAAAGATCTCCGGTGTTCTTGTGAAGCGCAACTTCAACTATCACATTATGGCTCCATCGGACCTGCCGACGTACACGGATCTATCCATGAGCACGGTGACCCAGCGACAGAGTGTGGCGTACTCAGGCACGTTGAACCAGCTGCAGTATTACCTCAACCAACTGTCGGCTGACGTCGAGAAAGTGACAACAGGGGGCAGCAGTGTGCTGCGGGTGTTTAACGGTGCAGTCTGCGTCTCGATGGAACAGCGCTCGGAGGAGAAGCCGCTATTCGGCAGTGCAGCTCCGCGTTACTTGGGAGAATGGTACGTGATAATCGAGTGGGTTGCAAATCCGGTCAATGACATGTTCGCTGATGCTGTTCTTGCGGTTGTCCTGAAAGCCAACACCGAAGGGCCGAAGGCTTACATAGCACCAGTGAAGGTAGACAAGTCGCACTTCAACGAGTGTCTGATGGAGCTTCTTGCAGAGATGTTTGGATCATCTTGCGTCGATAGGCTGATCCGCGGTGAGAGACTGAAGTTGGTTGTCGATCGCAAGGACGTCTGGATTGACCTGCGCTCTCTGAGCGTTCAGTGTGACGAAGATGAAGTACTGCAGCAGATGGTGAGCACGGCCGTCACCAAGCTGCACCGTGCAATAACACCCGTCAAACTGTAAATGCTCGTCTGTTAGTTGTTTCTTCAAACGTTCCATAGGTTTTAACAGTTTTTGCTTCGAAACATTATGTTGTGTACAGTTTGAGACAGTCGAGTTATTCAGAAACTAATGCAATGAGGCTTGTTAACAGTTGCATTAAAGTCATCATGTCAAACAGTTCCAAGATGCAGTAAGTAATATTTTTGCCAAAGCCACAGTGTCAGAAGTGTTGCAACTTAGAAATAAGTGTTCAAGAACACCATATGTTTACGTTTAACAAGTAGGCCTAACTACAGGTGCGTACAGAGCAGCAGAAATGAAATGAAAGCTGTGCTGTCCAGCTTTCGTTCCAAGTTCATTAAATTCAGAACGCCCAACTTAAATTTAATTTCTGTTGCTCAGTAACGCACTGTAAGTGTTGGCTTACATTATTTATACTTGTACAAGTTACTACAGGTACTGTTGTGCGATACCTTTGATAAGCTTATCTAGATTAATATCATGAGTACCGGTACCAACGTTTTGATACCAGTGTCGAAGAGGTCTCGATATATTCCGGTGCCACGATATCGCCAAGTATTGTGACATGACGATACCAGTTTCGATACCATGCAGCCTTAATTGAATTGCTTCGTTGTTGACAACTGCACAGCAATGAAAAAAGCACGGACCGTATGGTGGTGTCTGGGGAGCAAGCTAAAATATTGAATACATTCGTGCAGTCAAGAAAACAAATTTGTTGAAAAATCATTGCAACATAACTGATGTTAGCTCAATTTAGATGATCAGTTCTGCCGTCAAAACATAGTAAATATATTCTTGAGCGATGGTGGGGCCCTTCAAACGTCGCATGACCTGGAAAAAATTACCACCCCCTCTCGATGAGCCTGTGAACTAATGTTATATATGCAGTTGCACTTCTGGTATCACGATACTCGATACCAGACACGGTATCATTATCGTGGCTCCAATTTTAGGTGTCACACAACACTAACTACAGGATGAACTATCTTTTGGTAATTATTGGATCAGGACTTATGGGCCAGTTCACCACTTGCCCAGGCAGCATTAATTTAGGCAATCAATTGATTACTAATAATACACTGTGTCCAGAAAAAGTAAACCCCTAGACATTGTACAATAAAAATGTCAATTCTGAATGCATTTGCATAAAGTTTTGTACACCCAATCCCCAATGAATTGCTGAAGTGATCACCAAATTTTGTTGAAAAATGTTATTTCTTAGCGAAGTTATCAATAACTGAATGTCGATAACAAAATATCTTATTACCAATATTGCGTTACAGAGCCTACTGCAGTCACATGATTGGGACATTTGATGCAATCAATGTAAACAATAATGCAAACAATAACAAAATGCTACTTCCTGCTGACATAGTGTTTCAATTAAACTGTTAAAACAAGAAAAGAGTATGGTGCTGAAAAGTTTATCACAGAATTTCTCAGCAAGCTGTAGATATGTTCAGGATTAAACAAATGGTTGCTTAACACTGGACACTTCACATTTTGGGGTAACCTCACAAAAGCCACTGTAACCATTGTTTGCGTTGGCAGATTTAACTTAAGTTTGACAGTTTGATTGCCAATAGACAATGCATTGTTGATGAAGAATTTTGCCAGAATCAGATGTTTCTTGTTGGAGTATGCAAATGTACAGGGATTTACTTATGTAATGCCACATTGGCAATGGATATACAGGATGGGCCAATAAAACTGGACCTGTTTGAGCGTTGATAACTCAGCGATGGTTACCTGTAGAAAGGCGTGTGATATGTCAAAAGTTTTAGAATGTTATAGACAAAGAGGGCCGAACTTGCATAGCAAATCATTTAAATATTCTTTGCCTAATTTGCCTAAATCTTCATTACCCCTGAAATTAGGCATATGCCTGCACTCCCATGTGCCTGAGTCCATTGATTCAAAAACTCACTGCCAAAAAGTCCAGATTTAAATTTTGTGAATTATCTAGTGTGGGGGCATTGCAACAGATAGCGTGGTCACAAAATTTCAGTAGCTGACCAGCTAAAACATGTGCTAATTGAATGCTGGGCTCAGCTGATCCTGAACACATTGACTCCAGCGATCGATCAGCGGCCTAAAAAAACTGATGACGGTTATGAATGCAAAAACTCGGCAACTCCCTATGTCGAATTTCATCTAAACTCAACGTATGCGTTAATGATTGTTAATATTTCACTCTATGCTGAATGAAAATCAACTTAAATTCATGTGTTACCGGGTACTGCCAATTTAGCATGATTTTAGGGGTGGGGCAGATTTGTGTAAATGAGGCAAAGAATATTTAAATGCTGAATAATGCAAGTTGTACACTTCTTCTCTACACAATTTTGAAACTTTTGGCATATTGCGCATCTTTTCATCAATAAACATCGCTAAGCTGTGAAAGCTCCAATATCCAGTTAATATCCAGTCAAATCTGGCAGAATTTTGGGGGTGATGAATATTTATGCAAATTAGGCAAAAAATATTTAAATGCTTTATTGTGTAAATTTGTCGTTTATTCTTTACAGCATTCTGAAACTTTTGATGCATCACACGTCTTTCTACCACTAACCATCGCTGAGTTATCAATGCTCAAACAGGTCCGGTTTTTTGGCCCACCCTGTATATATATTTGTTATCAGTATTTAACAGAACTTTGCTACTTTAAGAAATAATATTTTCAATGAAATTTGGTTATTCTTTTCTGCAATTTATTGGAAATTAAGCTTATGAAATCTTATTCATATTCGTTCACATTTGACATTTCTATTGTACAATGTCTAGGGGTTTCCGGACACAATGTACGAACTTGCTGGATCCTTCACAGAGGGATTAGGTTCAAACTTGACAACTGCAAATCTCTACTACTATCTTCGAAATCTTGAATAAATCATCAACAGATCGAGAAGAGAACTCCCTTACTCGTGCTGTCGAAAAAAATACAAAGAATGTTTACGATGGACACTTCAGTAGCATGCAAAGGGTTCCTACGTCTCCTAGGAAGTCGTGGATTTTTTCTTGAAAATTCCAGGACATGAATGTGTCCTGTAAAATCACTTTGGTCCTAGAAAAATATTCTTGAAAATCACGCATTTTTTCTTAGGTTCAAATGGAAATCACTTCACTCACAGATTACTGGTAGTCCTCTAGTTTTAAATTTGTGGCGCTAGTTCATTATATTTAAACATTTGTGAGCTATGAAAAGGTTCTGGAAAATTTTTCATGGTGGTTCTGGAAAGTACTAGATTTTTTTGTCATTAAAAAAGTGGGAACCCTGCATGCAAATTTTAATGAGTTAAAAACTGGAAAAAAACTTTCTTGTAACCTTTAATCATCCAATTTTCAACCTGAGCACACACATTATTAATCCATAATTTAACAAAGCAGAAATACACAAATTGCACTTGGCAGTGCAGCATCGTTTACAATATATACGTACAAAGTCTTGTTTAATTAACATAAATAAAAAAAACATCTTTGTAACATTGGCTAACAGGGATATTATCTTGGCACATATTTGGCCGTAATCCATAAACTTAATTTACTTGCACATGTAACTACTATTCGTATTAAATTAGGAGACTATTGATTAAAAGTTCATTAAATATTGCAAACACAGAGAGCCTATTTTTAGTTCGACTTTACACAGCTTACTAATTATATTCACCCACACATGAGTTCAGATACATTAAATACACACAACTTGCAAGAGGCCAAAGCAGTTTCAGCCAAAACAGAACATAACATAATGTTCACACATAAACTAGATGCTTTATGCTATCATATTGTAAAAACTCTGGAGTCTCTATCTCACCTGGGCACGATTCGGTACCGGTTGTGACAAACGGATGGATGGACAGACAGACACGAGGACTGAATTACAATAGCTAATATGCGCTATAGCATTACATGCTGTCATGTGTAAAAAAGTAGACAAATGACAAAAAATGTGGAATAAAGATCTCGAAAGACTACTGTGGACACAGCAGGCTTGAGGCAGAGATGGAAAAGGAACAGGGTTCAGCAACGAAAAACAAAGCTGGATGACTACAATGTCCACTTTGAGTTTAAAAAACCTAAACCTTACTCACTCACTTATTGGGTGATAATATAGGGGCAAAATGCCTAAAATAACCTTACCAGAAACACATAACTATCTTAATACAATTCACACTCAGAAAGTTGAGGTGGCTGGCACACTACAAAAATATCTACAGACTTGCATGGCACTTAATTAACTCAATCATGATTAAATCATACAAAAGTTGAAACGGAACTCACTGTAATGGTGCTTTACAGAATTGCAACAAATTCACTGTTCACTTGAAAAGAGACCCTGGCAATGCACAAACAATTCCTGTACTGGTACATGTCACCAGTCTTTTACAACACTAACTGAACTCAAACGAAGGCCACACGCAGTCCATATTTTGCACAGACCAAATGGATGGTGAAACAGCTACTTGCACCACTTATGAAGCTATGTCAGCGAGATGCCTGCTGACTATTTACTGTCTGTCAACATAATTCCGTCAGCATCTGCTGCCAAGTTGGTGTCATCGGTGAGATGTGACAGATCCTTGGGAACCATGCTCCATACGCTTTGAACTACACACACGCAATGCATCACGACAGCATTACTCCGTTTATCATCAAAACATCGTCAAAAATGACTCAACTAGTCACCACCACAGAGAATGTTACTCACAGAATACAACATATACCGCTTATTCTGCACTGAAGTTTCACAGAAATTTCCCACATGCTTTTCACAGCGGCTGATTGCCAGCAATAACTATCACCAAATGTTAACAACAATCTACCCACAGAATACCAAAGACACTGAAAAAAGCCACAAATAGTAGTAATGCATGACTGCTTGAAAAAAATAATTTTTAGAAGTAACCTTTATGGCTGTTAAATATAGTCAATAAGTGACTTCTGAGCTAAAGCTAAAGCTGAATGCTAAAGTCTGTACTTAGACCAAAGTTCAACTAAACTTTGGACTAAGTCTATAGACTTAGTCCAAAGTTTAGACCAAACCAATTAAAAATGGTGGAAAAACTGGTAAACCTTACAGGAAATAAACCAACCATTTACGCCTGGACTTGCTTATTTAATTGTGCCGTGCATACAAATACATAATTACCTAACGTCTTACGTCATTGTGTATCATTACCGCATTAATTTTTGGTACCAGACTGCTTTAATTTACTAAATTATTTGCATGTATAGGACTGTAAACAGTCACCATGTTTCACTCAGCTAAAATCAAACGCTGAAGTGGATTCCGACTCAGCAAAAGTTAAGCCCTAAGGGCTAAAGCTATCTCTTCCATGCAAATCAACCCAACTTTAGCCAGTTTGGTCTAAGTCAAGTCAAAACTTTGGTCTAAGTACCTACTTAGAACAAACTTTTGAAATCACTTCACTTTTTAACTTAAGTAGGTACTCAGACTGAAGTTTAGGCTCAGCAAAAGTTTCAGTGGAAGTTTAAATCAAAAAGTGAAGTCACCCAATGTGCTGAGAAAAAATATTTTCTAAAACTGTGAGTAAATGTTTGGCTGTGCAATTTGAATTTGTTACCTCTAGTTACTGAAGTATTATTGTAATATAATGTACAAGGTGCGACCAAACGAGTGAAAGTAATGACCTACTCGCACAACATATTTTCCCAAGACCAGACTGTCTGTGGGAGTGGGTCCAGGGCAGAGTCCCAGCCGCAAATGCATTTCTGGCACATTTTACAGTCATGGACCGGCTCGAGCGGAAAGAAACAAGCGCCTCATGCCAACACCATGGAAACCTAACCATTTAAGAAACCTATACCAACCAATAGGCTACCAGTAGGCTGGTACCCGATAATTATACTATAGCTGTGATATATGGCGCAGGCTTAAATAGGCAATTGGAGCAGGTCTGCTGAGAGCCCCTTGTAGCCTATTGGTAGCATGAGCATCTGCTGTGCAAAGGTCACGGGTTCCAGTTGTCGTGCATGCAAACTTTTTGCAACATTTTCTCTTCACTATCGTGATTATTTTTTTTCGAGGTAATAAATGTCTGACTTGGGGTCAAATGTTGCAACTGTTATGACAATATTTTACTCAAAGTCAGACATTTATTACCTCGAAAAAATTAAATACGACTCTTGCATTTTCCCACATTTTAGGGTTAGGGTCAGTTAGGGTTAGGGATAAGGTCAGTGTTTGTCCATTTATGAGAAATTGTACGAAATTGTTCGGCACAGATTTCTCGGGATGCTGGCGTGAGGCGCTTGTGCATATTTTACAGTCATGGAGCGGCTCTAGTGGAAAGAAAAATGCACATTTTCGGTCCTGCATTTTCAGTGAGACAACCATAAAATCCACGACATTATGCTTGCTTATTTTCCATGACTTTCCATGACCTTTGCTGTTTTTCCATGATTTTCTAAGCCTGGAAAACGGTCTTCCTAAATTCCCCGAGTTTCCAGGAACACTGGACCAGTAGTCATTTTGGAAACTGACTGCAGGCATGGCACTGTGATAAGGATACAGAACAGCAACTAACCTTAGTCACTAAGGGTTGGTGGTTTCACGTAGCGGTAACGCGTTTCATCCGATCAATGAAGTTACTCTATGCCGGGCCGGGTTAGTACTTGGATCATTGGATGGATGGGTGACTGCCTGCGGGCAACTAAACCATCTCGATATGTAACCAACCGCCTAGGTCAACTCAGCCTTCCATCCCTCCGGGGTAGGTAAATCAAGTACCGGCCTATCTGGCTGGGGTTAAGGCGGGGCGCATTCACCTGTGTTGGGTGGCAGGTAACACTATGTGATCCGGATTCATACGGCAGGTGACGCTCAGTAGCTCTAAGATGGGTTTCCCATTCAGAGCTATATCAACACCTTTAATCTTTAACCTTTATGACAGTTTAGCCCACGTCAGCTTAATACTGTTGACACACTACTCTGTGTCATTCAGAAGTCGTTGTTTGGCGGATCACAACAATGAATTCATACCAGGTAGCACATGCGTCGGCTAAGAACTGATTAACTGAATAACGACAAACACGTGTAACAGTTATCTCTCAAAAAGTCACACACGTTACATCACATTGTCTTCATTACAGCATGTGCTCAAAATGTCCTCCTCCAGCATGATCGCAAGATGTGGACGTTGACGTGACTTGCCAACAGCACGTTCAATAACACGCGACCCAGAGCGGCTCACTCGCTGTTGATGCACAATTTTAGTTCATTGATGTACGATCTTAAAATGAATACAATTGATGTTAAATATGTAACAGATTTTTAACGATTTTGTGGTCTCGGTGATTTTTTTGAGCTGACACGTGTTTCGCAGTATAAATTCATCGTTGTAAAAGGCCAAACTACGACTTCTGCATTTCGCAAGGTAGTGTAGCGACAGTATTAAGGTGATGTGGACTAAACTTCAGTCCTTTACGTCAAGTTTCTTCCTGATGCTCCGTGCTAAAAATTAACAAAACCAGGCAGTTTTTCACAGATTTATTCCAAAAATAAAAGTGGCACGTTTTTTATTGAGAGACTGTGTAATGTTAATTGTTAAGCATACATACCTTCATGCTCGGGAAAAGACGAGCCTTGCTGCTTGAACAGAAGAATAGCTCCTGAGATGAGCAGCAAAAAGTCATCATGCACGCTGGCGTAATGCGACTCAAACGTTCGGCTTTTGCCAACATCAGCAGCGACCGCAAGAGCTCGCAGAACAACGAGGCCTTGACGCAACACCGACAGACTCTGTTGACTGCCGCTAGACTTGTAGCTGCCCAACTCAATGCGTAGAAGTATGATGAGATGCTTTATTACCTACACGCCTCAGTAACACGCACAGCCACTGCAACAGATATTTTCCACGTTGGCTCACTTGGCTAACAGGAAAACATCCGGCTTATAGAAAATTTGCTATAGCAATTCTCACAGAAGGTCGTAGTAACTGGAGCAAACATGAAATAATTTCTGAGTATATATAGGTGACTTGCTGTGGGTTTTTTATTTGCTGAAATGAGATATGGTTGTTTTGAATACTATATCGGCCATCGCCCGCCCGAATGTTGTCTCGCTTTGTTGCACAAAAGTGTAGTAGGCCTAGCAGTACTAGCAGTTGCTGGGTTTACTAAGATTAGACATGTCCGTCCGTCAAAGAGAAATTAAACAAGGCTGCAAATGTCCCAAAAGCTAGCAATCAGTACACAAACTGCAATAACATTAAAATAATACGGGTAATGATAATGCTAAAAGTGAGTAATCCAAACTGAAACCCTCCCCATATATTTTATATATTTATGTCATCGTACACAAAGTACACAAAAATATCACATAATACACAACTGAGAAATTAAAAACTGAATATCAAAGTCCGGCAGATTCAAATAAAACTAGAAATTTGGGGCAAAGCCCAACATGAGTCCGCCCGGCGCCCTAAGTCCGACTGGGGGAAAATTAGGGGGTGTAAAATTTCCCCGGCGTCAGTCACGTGGCCCGAACTCAAATGCATTGGCATACGCCGAACGCGCATTTTCGACTTAGGGTAGGTCAACATGAGTGCCTATAACTTTGTTCGTAGTGGACGGAATTTCACAAAAATTTTTTTGTTCAACGCTGAAAGGATCGTACTCGTCAACGCCTTTTAGATTTTGTCGCTACCTTCATCGGTTCCAGAGATATTTGCGCTCAAACTTGAAAGTTGTCGTAAATCGCACCGATTTTTGAACGTTTTTTGCTTTCCCAAATTTTAAGGGGGCGGTGCCCCCAAAAGTTGTACTTGCGTTAACACCCCCACCTAGACCCGCGTCAAGTTCCAAAGTTTCGTCGGGCTACACCCCCTAACTCCGAAGTTATAAGCGCTCCTTTATTGCATTTTAAGCCAATTTTTGACCCCCTTTGAAAAAAATTGTAAGGGGGGTCCCCGTCCCCGGTGGGGGGTGCACTAGTAAGACTTGGTCATTCTCTAGCGCGTGTAAAAATTTGGGGGCGCAGCATCCCCTAGGGGCCGAAATATGGCCTTCCGAAAAATTTGATTTTGGTGGGTAAACATTAGCCGCGTAATCTCTGATGTTAGTGGACTGAAGTTCACAC
>Ga0056128_1004002_pt1 | contig 18339 bp, 12 predicted proteins | sample WorMetLIZISLAND2_FD_71113 | JGI IMG/M metagenome (GOLD analysis project Ga0056128, IMG submission 71113) | Marine gutless worms symbiont microbial communities from Max Planck institute for Marine Microbiology, Germany - Olavius geniculatus... ... | reverse complement strand
CGTATTATACCTGGTCTGCTTTCCCCAGGTAGTGCAAAAGCAGACATTGGGTGAGGTAAAAACTAAAACACTTATTTCATAGCCAGTTGTGTCACAAATATGTCTGCCAATTATTATTAACATCTGCTAGTCTTTATTCAAGTTACGATCGATAATGTTGGAGATGTTTTTTTCAGGTTTTCTGTTTATTTTAATGCATATTTCGCTTGATCTGCTTTCCCTAGGTAGTGCAGAAGCATACAACGGGTGAGGTGGGAAACTGAATGGTCATTTGATGGCAAGTTGCGTCAGGAATATTTGTGCCAGAAATTATTAAAATTTGTTAATTGGTTTTCAAGATACAGTTGAAAATGTCGGGGATGTTTTTGGGACACAGTGTATATATACGAATACGATTCTAAACAAGCAGCCCAGCTGTCGCTAGTACAGCCGACCGTACCGGTTGTCAGTGACCTCCAAGATCATCCAAAATCCATAATTTTCATGTCATTTGAAAGCCAATATGCGACTTCCTGTTAGTGATCAATAGCAACTAAAGCCCTATGTTGCACCGTTCAGCCACAGTAAATTCGTGACGGACGACAACCATGACAACAGCTCGACCGTTACTTCAGTACGGTCGGCTAAAAATGACATAAAATCTTGCCGTGAGATGCATTCTGAGTGTCTGAAATTCTACAGTGCGTAAAAAATGCGCTTGCGGCCAGGGATGCCCCGAACCCCGATGGGAGCTTACAGCGTTCCCTAAAATTTTCTAGCTGGATTTGCGTGGAGGGGAGAAAAAAACACGGGAAAGAGAAAAAAAGGTCCAAGTTGGGGAAGGTTGTTTTTTAGCGCTGAGAAGATGGACGCCCAAGCTACAGCTACAGTTTGTAGATACGCTACAGCTTTAACTGTCTCGAGTGACGACAGTCTTGCGTACGGTAGCCTACGTCTTTCTGCGAGCGACAATGGTCGCAGTGCGGCGATGAGTATAATGCGATTGAACTGAACTAACATCTGTAGTTAGCGGGCATTAATATACTGCTGCTTTTGCTAGTAAACGGAGACAGATGACCGTGATGACGATGACGCCTACGATTATGCCGGATTGAGCACTAGGCCAGCAAAGCGGCAGCTTGGGGCCACCAGAGATGTGCATGAGACCTTCTAAGCCGAGACCGAGACCAGACTCGAGACCCATGTCTCCGAGACCGAGACGTCTTGACCGAGACCACATCCGTGGGGCCACTGCTTTTTAGAAGCTCCCACTTCATACATCATTTTTTCTAAGCTCTACAAATCATTTGGCGAGGGCGGCGCTAATCTCCGTTTCCGTAATCCTCAGCCGGACACCAATTTACACTGCGAGACCTCGGATAGCCTACGCGTGGCTAGTGCATCGCGCGGTGTGCCCGTTAACGTCCCATCTTTTGCTGGTACTCATTGCACCTACCTACGGAAGGATGGCCAGGCTGAGGCTGAGTTGACCAGGATACCATTGATGTAGCTAGTGGTGAAATTGTCAAATCTGCTAATATTCCATGAAATTGTGACTGAGTGTTAGAGGCCTACATTCTACCGACCATCCAGTACATCTGAGTGTATATTAATGTCTGGAAACACATAAAGATATCGACTCAATACCGACATAATATAAGGCCGTTCGTCTGGCTATAAGATACATACCCGCCCACAGTGCAACGCTAATGCTAGTCTTTCTGGCTTGGTGGCGTAGGCCTAATGATAGGGTATCGGACTTATAAGCGACAGGTCATAGGTTCGACCAGACCCATCAAGAGGGGTGGGAATAAGGGGGTAAGTTACCCCAGACTCCTCGACGTTTCAGGGGCCCCGTCGTCGCTTAAAATTATAAATTACATCAGAATGTGCCATCTAAAAAATATTTTAAAAATTTTTCCCCAGAGGGGCCCTGTGAGAATGTTTCCTCGGGTCCCGCTGTGGCTCTCGACGACCCTGGGTTCGTCTCCCGGCCAGGTCACTATCAAGTGGTCACCAGGCCTACTTAAATGGGTGACTGTACGCGGACAGGTAAACCACCCAGGTATATAACCAACACCAAGGTCAACTTAGTCTTCCATCCCTCCGGGGTAGGTAAATCGAGTATCGGGCTGTCTGGATGGGGTTAGCGCGGGGCAAGTTTACCTGTTCCGCGTGGCAGGTAGGCCTATCACCGTGATACCATATGGCAGGTGACGCTCCGTAGATCTATAATAGGTTTTGCAGAAAAAGCTATACATTAAATATAACTTTTAACTTTATCCTTGATCTCTGACTTTTTCAAAATGGCAAACCAGTTACTCCTATGTTGGGAAGCGTTCACACCAATTTTGTATTTTTTTTAGTTTTAAACTTTTTTTCAACTTAAAAGCCTTTATTGGACAGAGTCGGATAGACGGACAGGAACGATCCGTAATACGGCCTATCAGAACGACCGCATAATAAATAATGACGCTGTTACAGGCCTATAATGGTGCACCACTCTGCTGTCATAAAAAGTAGATTTGTCTATGTTCATAACTCTTTATTCACAAAACAATACAACGAAATAAAACATCTACAAAATATAAACATCAGTAATACTTAAAACTTACAAGTGGTTGACTTAGACTCATAAAAATTATGCAGAAAACAAACGTAGCATAAAATAATTAACAAAATAGAATAAGCTTTCTAAATATCATCAGGACAGTGACGTCATGTGTTAAACAAGAAATATTATTAGATTGTGACCAATCCAATGTACTCCTCGCGCGCATCATTTTCTTTGTATTCTTTTAAGAGCTTTTTTGTTCCTTTCGGTTGGTATTAAAGACCCGGCGTCTAATTGAGACCCGTTTAATATTATACTAATAGTGACTGGCGTCGAGATCGTTATCGGAAATTGTCTCCCCGAAGTTCATAAAATATTGCCCGATTTTAGAAACTGAGAGGAAAAACTTTCCAATAGAAGTTGATGACGCTAGTTGTCATTTGACATTTGTGTTGCTATACCTCAACGCATGCGTTTATCTGGCACCGTTGTGGAGATATGGCGCCTCAAACATAATGGGTCACGACCTTGACCTTTTGCAATCACGTGACGTCATCGGTCACGTGACCATTCGACTCCAGGGGCCACTTTTCTATGGGTGGTCCATAGTAACCACGCGTCTATCTAGCACCGATATGGAGATATGGCCATTTGAAGTTCTTCCAGGAACAGAGGTCGGTCGTCAGTTGGTCCTCAATATTACACTGATTTCATATACTCCTCTTCGCTACGTTAGAAACGTAGTGCGCGAGGAGTAAAAATAAGCGGGGCAAAAAGTTGCGATTTTAAGAAAGACATCACTAATTTCCCACGAAATAGTGATAGACAGCCGCAAATTTCCGACAGCAGATTATGGGCGCTCAAGATGTAAATTTTCCCCCTAGATTTCCTCAAAATAGAGGTTTTAACCACAAATGTTTGCATTTTTCCATGAAAATTTGCAGACAAGAAAACTTTCTGACATTTTTCCAACAGCCCAAAATTTAGGGGGGAGGCAAAATGCCCTCCTGCCTCCTGTGCCAAAACGCCACTGTCTAAATATATAAACGACAAAAGCATTTCAAGTGAAAATAGGACAGCACAAAATTAATATCTTGCATATCTAACAACACAGGGTGGTCCATAAAAACTGGACCTGTATGAGCATTGATAACTCAGCAATGGTTAGCGGTAGAAAGGCGTGTGATATGTCACAAGTTTCAGAATGTTGTAGAGAATAAGTGACAGTTTTGCATAGGGCAGCATTTAAATATTCTTTGCCTAATTTGCATAAATATTCGTCATCCCAAAATTCTGCCAAATTTGACTGTAACGCATGGATTTAACATGGATATTTGAGTGTTTATAACTTAGCGATGTTTATCGGTGAAAAGGCGCGTAACATGCCAAAAGTTCTAAAATTGTGTACAGAAGAAACAAACAACTTGCATGTCTCTGCATTTAAATATTCTTTGCCTGATTTGCACAATTTACCCGGACCCTATAAGCATGCTAAATTGGCATTAACACATGGATTTAAGTTGATTTTCATTCAGCATACAGTGAAATAACAAAAATCATTTACACATACGTTGAGTTTAGATGAAATTCAACATAAACAGTTGCCCAGCTTTTGCATTCATAACCGTCATCAGTCCTTTAGGCAGCTGATCGATTGCTGGAGTCAATGTGATCAGGATCAGTTGAGCCCAGCATTCGATTAGCACACTTTTTAGCTGGTCAGTTACTGAAATTTTGTGACCATGCTATCTGTTGCAATGCCCCCACAATGAATAATCCACAGAACTTAAATCCAAACCTTTTGGCAGTAAGTTTTTGAGTTCAATAAAATCGGGCACATGGGAGTGCAGACAAATGCTGAAGTTCAAGGGTAATGAAAATTTATGCAAATAAGGAAAAAACATATTTAAATGATTTTTCATGCAAGTCTGGCCCTTTTTCACTAGGTACAACATTCTAAAACTTTTGACATATCACACGCCTTTCTACGGGTAACCATCGCCAAGTTATCAATGCTGAAACAGGTCCGGTTTCTTTGGACCACCCTGTAGAATGTCAAGTTGCAATCATATTCCAAACGTTCATATTTCAAATGTTAAACACATCTTCAGTTGGATTCTAAAGAGCAAAGCCTGTGAGTCTTGGCAGAGGGCAGCTCCCATACTTATAACCCCAGTAGGGGTGTGGGAATTTGCCTAAACAACTGAAATAAACATGAAAAATTTCATTCATATTCTGACTAGTAAGTGTGCTTTGTACAAGCTCATCCATTTGTGAAAAGTTTGCACATAACGATTATCAATAATTCAGCTCAATTAATATCTGTAAGTAAAATAGTCTACACTAAATGCCCCCATGTCCGTTTATGTCCAAGCTTATTTTAAAACAGTGAAAAAATTCTGAAAAAATAGGTTTTTGCAAGTTTTAAATAAATCTCAACAAACTAAAAAATAAAACTTTTAAGTTTTTAAGAATCTTTTTATCTGAAAATCTAAAGACGTTTAACGAACGTAAACTGAATCTATGATAGAATAACATGCACTATACGGCTAAGAAAATAACTTAAGTAAAGTGTGTTATGAGATCCTCAGCATTATGCAATATTATCACAGTTGATACATGTGCCTGCTTTGCACATAGGAAATCAGCTAAACCACACAGTAATGGTGCTTTGTCTATGTAACAAATAGGTAATTTCTTAAGACATTTAGCAAGGATAAAAACATATGAAAGGGCAATACACACCTAAGAAAATGGCTACATAGGAGATCTTAACATTATACAGTATTAGGACAGGAAAAAAATTATAGACAACTAACAAAACGAATAAATACAACAGTCATTTACAGCTGGACTAAAACAAATAAGACAAATAGGGTACCCAAGCTCTAGATCACATACTGGCAAAGCAGAAAAAAGTTTGCGCATATATAAAAGGTAAAAAAAATCATACACTTAATAATTAAATTATCACAGCATATAAATGCAACCTTCTTGGGCAATGGTCTCAGGTAAGGCCTAGGAAAAATTATGTGCTTCTGGTGCTCTTTGTCCTTAAAAACCTTTTATCCCCCAAAATTTTTTATAAAATTCTTAACAATATTTTTGGACTTTTTCATATGTTTTCACAGTTTTACGCCAAAAAAACCGACTGCATCTACTCTGTCATGCTGCAGTATCTTTACTTTAGTTTTCATGAGTACAAAAATATGACTTTTTCACCAGCTGCAGCCGGAAGTACAGATATATTTTAAGCCTAAGCATTACTGTCAACAACAGCTCCTCATCTTTAAGAGCAGCATCAATAGACTGCAAAGAAGCAAAAATTACCACAGGTGTAGTTATAAGACTAGCAAACAAAACACGAACATCACCAGAACATGGCAAGGCAAAACAAGGCCTGCAGGATTAATCCTCCAGGGCAGGGTGTCAATACGTATTGCAAAAAAGCCTAAATACAACTCACTGCCTACAACAGCAAGAAAGGAAACTTAACCCAAAGTTTACTGAACCTACTCAGAGTTTACATCGTGCCGATAATCTGTGCCAGCTTCGAGTGTGAGACGATGTTGTTGTGGTTTTTGTTGGCACGATGACGTCTAGTTGTAGTAGTATTCGTAATAGTTGCCGCTGGATGACGTCGCAGGTGACTCGGCCCGCTGTGTGTAGTGGTAGTTGCAGTAGTAGTAGTATCGCCATGTTGTTGTTGCAGTTGTTTGCTGTTCCTCCGTACTGTCAACCATGGATGTCGAATTGCCTCCACTGGGGTCATCCGCGACTCCGGATCCAAGTCCAGACAGCGCTGGAGAAAGTCCACAAATGCACGATCCTCACAGTTCCTCAGGGCATCGGACGCCAGATCCTTGGTCCCCGGAGGTCCCCGGTACTTCCCCCTCCGCGACCGTCCCCCGGTGAGTTGGACCGAACCGTCCGGGCCGAAGCCCACCTGGCAGTACCACGGATGACCCTGCGAACTGACAAAGTGCCGAGTACGCTTGGCGGACTCTAGCAAGTGGCTTGGAAGCATGCCACAGATCTCAATTATACAGGCGAGTTGATCAGCCTCGTCCTCGCCACCGAAGAGGGGATATCCGGTCAAGAGTTCGGACAGAATGCAGCCAAAGCTCCACATGTCGATGGGCATGCCATACCGAGCTCCGATGATGACTTCCGGCGCACGGTAGAAGCGGGACTGGATGTACGTGTAGATCCGCTGGTTGTCGTAGCAACTCGAACCGAAATCAATCACCTGGAAACATGGCAGTCATATTGTACCATGAAAAGCACCAAAACTATGGTGAGAAAAAATATGCTGTTGCTTATTGGTGATTTGTCATTCTGACTCAGATGTTCCGAATTCAACATTACAGTATTTTCATGTCAAAGGCTGTGACATTAAACTATTTGATCTTGTGATCGCAAGACCTAATCTGTTCATCTATATCCTATTATTACTGATAGCAATTTGCTGAAAGAAACCACTGACAGATATTATGGGAAAAATATCATGGATGGACAAAAAGATGATCATGTAAACAGAAATAGAAATAAAAACAAAAAGTCTCCAGCATCACATAATGATGCCAAAGCATATAAAGAAACTGACATATTATTGCTATCACAGTAAAAATGCAACATCAAGAAGTCTGGACCTTAAATCTAAATCATAAGCTATATCCATTCTAAAATCAATATCTGATCTCCCCTTTAGCCCTATATGCAACCTGCAAAAACTTCATAAAAATCTATTCTTTACTTTTTGACAAAACTTGCAAACAAACAAACAAGCACAAATTAAAACATAACCTCATTTAATTGATGTACATGTAGGTAATCAGTACTGTTTCCAAATACAGAAAGCAATGCGCAATGTGCATGTCATGTCATGCTGATATTATTGTATGTATGTTTGAAAGTCTGTGCATAAATGACTTGAATCTCTGTGTAATGCATAGAGAAAGCCAGAAATTAAATTTGTGAAAGAAGAATAAGGCCCAAAAATCGAAAAATCAAGCCAAAGACCAAGCTAGGAGACCAGCTAGAAGTCTAGAAGAGTACTGGAAGCTCCCAAGCAGGGTCAATTCAGGGTGCAGCCCCAGCCAGAAATGCATTTTGGACATCAAAAAATTCCTGAAAATGCATATACGAAGTACAAATTTCATCACTGCTGCTGCACAGATTTGTATTCACAATATCGCAACCACTATACTATGGTGCAATGTGTACAGGGTGGGTCAAGAAGAAAACGGCACTGTTTTTAAATGCTGATAACTTTGCGATGGCTAGTGATCAGTATGCAAATTTAGCACTTTTTCTAGATAAAATTCTAAAACTTTTGACACATCACACACGTGCCTTTCTACCACTAACCATCGCTAACTTAGCATTGCTCAAAAATGATGCCGTTTATTGGCCCACTCTGTAGACATACCTTGATTCCGCTGCGCCCGAGGGTCTTGAGCAGCACGTTCTCTGGCTTCATGTCGCAGTGAATGATCCGATGGTCGTACAGCAGCACGAGACATTTCAGCATCGAGTGGGCGAACTTGCGCACCAGCCCAATGCTAAAGCCCTGAAACTTGTTCTTCTTAATCAGCTCATAGAGGTTCATCGACAGAAGCTCGAATGTGATACAGATGTGATTCCGGAACGAAAAGTGTTCTAGCATACGGACGACATTAGCCGTGTTGTCCAAGTCAACCTTACGTAGGTTGTCGAGGATCCGGATTTCCTCTTGTGCCTGTCGGTGAAAACGTTTCTCGTTCCGGACCATCTTGAGTGCCACATTAACGCTGTTCTTGTGGTCAAAGGCTTGAACCACTTGCCCGAAGCTGCCTTTGCCAATCACCTTGAGGACTTCGTAGCGGTATGAAATGTGGTCATGAGGCACCTAGAATGCACAAGCAATATATACAATGCAGTAGATAAAGACAGGCATATATAATGGCATAAATCTATTGGTTGATGCCTTCACGATTGCAGTTTTTTTGGCATTTTCCATAACACAATGATTTCAGTGCTCACCAATTAGCAATAGTCTCTTCAGTTTCCCTACATTCCCTCGAGATCCTAAAAATATGTAAATATATGGTTGATTGGCTGGTCGTGTTCTTATCTATGTATGTCTACCTTGCACAAAATTCCCCATGTGACATGATACCAAGTTTTATTGATGAATAAACTGAACAGCTGTTGTAATGGTAACAACAGGAAAAAATTTCATCCATTAGCTGCAGTCTCACTTTGCTGAGAAAAAATGTAAAGAATAAAGAATGCAGGTTTCAATATTTATTTCATGAGAACAAAAACGTTTTAAAAAACCTGTTTGAATCAATAATAATAGCTAACCGATGTGCCTTTGTGTATGGACATTTGTGCCCAAATGTCACACAGTATAAGCAAGAAATTAAGCATCTGCACACACAAAATGTATACCTGTATGTACGAGCCATGTTCATCATCATAACCATCGTTATTGGGTGCACCAGCGACACCGGGGCGTTTGATGGCGGACAGACCAATAAAATAGACGTGAGGATAGTTGCTGATTTCACGCTGTTCGTACGACGACATCTGGCGTGAAAACTGCTCCAAAGCTGTTTCGAAGCTCAACCCCAAAACCGGCCCATCCCCAGTGCCAGTGTTCGTACTACGCCCCCGTGTACTCGTAGCACTGCCTGTGTTGACTGACGGCAGACGCACGGCATGCTGAGTAGAAACCTTGTCCTGCAGCGCCGCCAGACTGCCAGTGCCATGGCTGCCGTACGCGTATCCACTCCGAGTGAAGAAATCGTGGTTTTCGTAAACGTGACCGACGTTCGACTCTTTGCTGAGCACACTGTTCAACAGAGGTAGATTTCGAGCAGGCATGTCTGTCGGAAACGGCTGCTAAAATCAGCCCAGATGGGCTAGCCCGTTGAAACCACTGCCCGTCGTTGACAACAACGATAATGCTAAATTCCTATCACAAAAAGTGTCACATCAAAATTCCAAATCGACTCTGGTTCCAAACTGATGAATCTATGAATATCCGTAACATGAACCCATTTAACCGGCATATTTTCACGTAAGTAGTAATTTAAATTGCACAGCTAAATCCGTTGCCATAATAAACAAACAAAGCGGAAGTGCAATAAATGCGACGTCACGCATTTTGCGACGAAAGTATGTAAAGCATGACACGTTCCCATGCGCCTGTGCCCGAAATAATTTTAGATTGGAGCACAGTTGCGCTACGCATTTTGGGATACGTCTGTAACCTAGCAACGGATTTCTGTAAACAAAAGCTGTAGGAAAACCATTGTTAAAACTGACTAAAAAGTGATTTGTTGGAATAATTTGAGTGTTTGGATCTTGTGGAAAGACAACATGGCTGAGAATAAGGTTAAGTATCGTCAACACAAGTAATGACATAAAATTATTAGGGTATATAGTCAGGCACGCCGAATATTGATTCCGTCGTGTATAAGCAAGTGATTACTATCGGACTCGTAACCTTTACGTTGCAGTTCGAATCTCACTACTGATCATTTGCAAGCGACCTTGGGAACTGTTAACCTGCTGCATGCTCAGATCAACTCAATCTCCTATCCTCAGCAGGGTGGAAAATGAGAGTAGTTTATGGGCTACAGGGTGAAATCCTAGTGTGGCGGATTGGGGCACTGTCTGCTAGCTGGGGAGGGCAGAGGGCAGGGTGTGGCAATTGCCTCTTTTCCTAAATTTTGGGCTTCAAAAATTGTCAGAAAATCTTTTCCAAAAGTTTTCAACCATTTGAGGCTGAAAACCCATTTTAGGGTAAATTGTGGAGCAAAATTAAAATTTTGAGCATTTGCATTTATTTCTGTTCAAAATTTGCAGATAGGGCTTATTTTGTCAGAATTCTCTTGGAAATTTGCACTGTTTGTTGCAAAACTTTTTGCAGCATCTACTTTTTTAATCGACAATGCCACTGTGGTGCTTATTGAGATGTTTTTATCTCTGCTTTGTATGCATGTTTTGCAGACATGTGTAGAGCCAGTCACACTGATGTCAGAACGTGGTTTGTACTTTTTGTTTTATTTTTTCATGCAGAACATTTTGACCATGCACTGAAGCCCACAACTTGTACAATGTAGCTTTCTCAACATACCGGCTAGAACTAACCACAAGTTACATGTGTTGCTCAGAAGCTTCTGTTTCTGTACGTGGTGGTGCAGGTTGTCAGGTCAGGTCAGGTAGTCACGTAGTCATGAGACCGTAGCGTCGCTCTTCCACCATGACCGCGCTTGATAGCCAGTTTCCATTAAAAGTCCCTGGTGTTGTTGGCAGTTAGTTAAGCAAGTCCAAAATTATAGCTAGGGGGGTTGATAGGTTTGTTTGAACTAGTTTTGTTAGCTAGACAAATTGCATAGAAATAAGCAAAAACATTACAGCCAGATGCAAACTTTGCACTTGAGATGCACTAGAAAGCCTTCACAGCCACAGACCTAACTAGACGAGCTTACAACGTTCCCACAGTTAAGCCTCCTTTAGAAAAGACTGGTCTTGTCTACAAAATGACATAGGCCTATGTGAAAAAGTGAAAAGTTTAGTACTTGTTATAGTGCTTTTTGTACAAGTCAGGCTAGTGACCGCTGACCAGAAGCACTTTAAAATCGCCGGGCAAGTGGCAGCTGATTGGCGTGAGCTAATGATACCACTGCACACTATGCACTGCAGCCATCTATTGCCCACGTCAGTGAACAGTTGGATCTGCGGTTTGCAGCTAGCAGACATATTACCGCCCCAATCAGCCACATTAGGCCTTCATCTTGTAGCCTGTAAGGTACTGCTCATTTGCCTTCCCACTACGAGTAGGAAGCTGAGTTGCCCTGAGCATGTTTAATTGTGTATCTGTATGACTGTGTGTGTGACAGTGTGTGTGTATTTCTGTGAATAGATGACTCGCGTGTGTTCAGTCCGGGAAATCCCGTGTTCACATACAGCAAGCAGTCGGCTCCCATCAAGAACGTTCCTTTGTCTGTTCCACGTAATTCAATTGCTTGCTCTTCTGCTTACTTCAAAACGTTGTGACATTCAACTGAGTTTGTTGTTGGAGTAATTATGAAAAAAACTGGCCAGCTAAACAAATATTTCAAAAACAATTTTACGGGAATTCTGGGGCACGATGATGGAGACAGATTCAAAGTCTTGAAGCCAAGATGAAAAATGGACGAAAATCATTTCTGGCTGGGGCTCTGCCAATTAGAGCACGCTGGGGGAGTTTACTATGCTCCCCGATCTAAAGTTGTCAGGGGGGCCATACCCAGACCCACCCACCCACCATCCCTGCTAAGTGCCACTGTTGGTGATCGTCAGATCGTGTTTTAGCTTAAAATCGTTAGTTGCATCAAGGAATTTTGTCCTAGTCGTCATCAGGCTCGGTAAGTAGTTGGATGGGTGGACTGACAGTAGACGGATAAACCATTTTGGTGTGTAACCAGCCACTTAGGTCAACTCAGTCTGGATATATCCCTTCATGGGCAGGTGCAATGAATACCAGTGAAAGCTGGAGCGTAAACTGGCACATCTCGTGCTACCCTAGCCTCGTATTTGTGGTCTCGCAGTGTAAACAGGTATCTGGCTGAGGGCTGAGAAAACTGAGATTGGTGCCACCCTGTGATCCTTAAAAAGGTGAAGGTAAAGTCCGGCGATATAGTGCTTCTTACACGAGACAGACTCAAGATCAGGACTGCTTTACAGTCTCGGAAGTGGCAGCTGATTGGCATAAGCTAATGATACTGCAGCGTACTATGCGGCCATCCACTGCCCGAGTGAACGAACAATTGGACCCGCGGTTTGCAGCTAGCAGACATACCACTGCCCCAGTCAACCACATTAGGCCTTCACCCCATAGTTCGTAAGCTACTAGTCATTTTTTATTCTGCTGAGGGTAGGAGGCTGAGTTGATCTTAAGACTCTAGAAGGTTTTCTTTACTCTACGATGCTAGTGGTGATGTGGCTAAGCTGTGTTTGTATGAACATTGTTTGTGTGTGAATTGGCGTAGTCTATGCATTTTGAGCATGGTTCAAGTACGACACCACATTGTCCGGAGTGGTATTACGTCGTACTGCATACTCAAGTGCTTGCAAACTCCAGCAGTGCATGCAGTATCTACACTGTGTCTTAAAAAACATTTCCGTCATGCAGACATAGGGTTAAACGAGAAACTAGGTGGTCATTTGATGGCCGGTTGTCTCAGCAATATTTCTACCAGAAATTATTAAAATCTGATAACGCTTTTTCAACATATGATCGAAAATGTTTGGAATGTTTTTTGAGACATGGTGTGATACTTGCAATGCTGGCAATGGTGATTGGGCTAAGCTGCGTGTATGGTATATTGGTGTTTAGTGTGTGAATCGGCGGACGTTCTGTATCGTACAACGAACGGTGAGTACGGGCTTCGCGGGCTGACTGTTCACACTGCACCCTCGACCTACTGGCCACGAGACAATGAGTTCACCGATGTCTGTATCATTCTGTGTTTTTTTAGGTAAAAAGTAAAGGGTGCCATACCCCACAGGGGGCATGGGGCATTGGCAGGGTGCTCATCTCCCATACGTTGGCCAATGAGCCCAAAGGTGGATAGACCATTGAGTCCGTGATGCATGGCCAGTGCGACACCAGACCTACCGTTATAGGGTGTTTATACGATTGAGCAAACATCGAGCTGGCTCAAGCAGGCCTATTGGAACCCCGCCCCCTGTCTCAAATGTACGCCTAGGCTTAGGCTGTTAGTCCACAGCTGATCACGTGTTATATATGCTTTCCAATTACAACCCACCCGCTCTCCTATTTAGCATGCTAATTACCACAGAACGTCCAGCTAGCTGCTCTATGTTTGCTTGATCGTGTAAACACCATATTACCTTCCCAGCTGCAGAGCGTCACCGCTCTATTACCACTGGTACCAAATTATACACACTGGTTAATGAAAAACTTGCCCAGGGTTGTTATGTAGCAGTGCACAGGGCGAGAGTCAAACCGGCAATCTCACAGTCACCAGTCTGACATGCTATAGATGCGATTTTAAGAAAAGATTAAACCCTCTGGCCCTTCGTCACATTTCGTCAGAGTGCTCAGGACTCCCTATCAAATATGACGTAACAGTTATGCTGAAACATATTCGCTTCATGGCGGTGATCGACGGTGGATTCTGCCTGGGCGCACGTGTGATATATGTGCAATCTATACAAATTTGCAGACTGCCTGATCAGTGGCTTTTATCCATACACCTGTTGGGTGCAGCTTGCGCTCAGCAAAAAATAGGGGGATTTTTAAGGGTGTAGATCAAAACATTCCTTTTTTCGCTGCGCAATCTACATCCTTAAACAACTTTTTTTCCCTATTTTGCTAGGCAATCAACGCCCTTAAGAAAAATTCCCCCTTTTTTCATTCGCTATCTATTTTTTAATCTACACTATTAACAAAATTTTCCCCACCCTAGAGAGAAAGGAGCCCAAAAAAGGGGAGGTACTTTAGTCCGAAAGTGGGTGAAGTTGCGTCTGATTTCGATTCCAGATTTCGGGGGGGGGGATAGAAGCCATCGTGTCTGATTGACTGATAGTGCGATTGTGATGGATTATATGCATTGTTGCAGCATCTGGGACGGTGTGGGATGTATCGCAACCGTTCGCTCAACACCGCCATCGACAAGTGTCAACTGCTCAACTAGCCCAGTCCACACCAATCACACGAGACTCAAGGCGCGTACGGAGCGACGTAACTGCACTGAACTGAACTGACATGGTTCAGTTTTTAACTAACTGACCAATCAAGCAGTAATGCATTACAGTAGGCACCGTCTAATAGCGTCAGTGGCCTACGCGACTACGTTTACGCCCTGCTCGCCCATTGGTCAGTTCGTCAAAAACTTAACCATGTCAGTTCAGTTCAGTTATGTCGTTCTGTGTGCGCCTTAACTTCCTAGAGTGTCTTTGTTTTCTGACTGATATTGTAATTACATGTAATATAATATCACAAGTCATGACAAATTTCCGTGCTTCCGGTTTTAGCCAGCAAAAAAGTATAGGGATGGCGGAAATTTTGTTTTATTTTTTTTTACTTTTTATACTGATCTTACATAATTACACAACAACAGCTCATAAAAACTGACACACTGAATACTAGCCATGAGAACTTAAGCAAAGTTACTGCAGCATAACAGATTACCAGAGATAAAACAGTATTTTTTGGTAAAACTTTGAAAGCAACCGAAAACTGCACTAGTGTTTTTTGAAAGTTCAAAAAAATTTAGAGATGCAAGTTTTTTGGGGATTGACGGAAACGGGAAGCACGGGAATTTTTAGGCTTTTTCACTAGTATTACCACTAACATTTATCATTAGTATTAGCCTTCAGAACTGGCTCCGACATTATTCAGTCTTTTCATTTCTCTGCAACCTACACGGTGTTTCATAAAAGGCACCCCTTTTTTCTTTCAAAATTCAGTCAAATGATGGTCAATTTACACAAAATTTTTACCAGATGTAGCGAAAAAAATACTAATTTGAAACATTTAGACAAAATATTGCTGTTAGTTAAATATTTTTGCTAGTCGTGACGCAATGCTGACGTCATAGTGTGCTGCGAGTACAAACTGGTTGTTGCAGTGGGTGCTGACAGACTTGCTGAATAGCTGCCCTGCGTCAATGGCGAACTTTATCTGGTTTATTGATGACAAACTGTTGAAGTTTTAACATTGTAGCCACAAAAATGCCCTAAACGATCACTTTCACACACTTGTGGGGATAGCTTAACTTTTACACCTTTCAGCAAGACAGTGCACCAGCTCACTCCGCTTATGAGATGGATGAGTTTTTGGATTGCGAGACACCTGATTTTATGCCTCCCTGTTGCTAAGTGCTGACCCGATGAACATTTTTCATCAGTAAACCAAATAAAGTTCACCGACGAGGCAGGGTAGCTATATACTGACAGAACCAGTTGAGACAAGCCAGTTTGTACTCACCACACATTATGACGTCAGAATTACATTACGACTAACAAAGAATATTTAAATAACGGCCAAATTTTTTGTTGAAATAATTTGAATTTGTATTTCTTGATCTACATCTGATAAAAATTTCATGCAAACTGATCACTATTCGGCTGAGTTATAAAAGAAACAAAAGGGGTGCCTTTTTATGAAACACCGTGTATATACCAGCCGCGACGTGGGTAAAAAATTTCGGGAAAGTCAGAACAGGGAGTTTCAGTTTTACAACAGACAGCAGCTGTAACTTTCCAACAGAGAAGATTACACGTGCTCAGAATTTCAATTTGCCCTTGAAGTTTCTCCAAAATGCGGGATTTCAAGCTTGATTTTTGCATTTTTTTCGGAGAGTTTTGCAGCACAAAGACATTTGTCAATGGGCTAGAATTTAGGGGGAACAGAAACAGAAGGCGGTACATTTTTTGGGTGGAAATTACCCTCTTGCCACGACGTCTGCGGTGCATGCTATATTTTTTGTGCATAAATTCGCTGCCTGTATTTTGTCACTGATGATATGTTACGTTGACTGCGGATATGACGTTGCTCGGACTTTTTTCGGGTTCTTGTTATTTGGCGCTTGCTTCAGATAGATTCGCCGTTGTAGTAAACTGTTAAAAATCTACTTTAGAGTGATTTTCTGAACATTGTGCTTTGACTAATAAGAGATGACAAAAGTAACATGCTGGTAGGCCTAAACATTTAAGTTAATATAAATAGCAGACCTATACAAACGTAATAATGGATGTTGTATTTAGATTTAGCCTATGTGATGAAAAAATGGTAAATAAGTACGCCTATGAAGCAGCAAAAGCTGTATCCCAAAATAATCGATTTGGTTTACAGCCTACGTCAAGTTGAACGGTCGTTGCCGCTTTTTATTGAAATTTAGACACGTTATTAATATTTGTTCATACAAAATGTTTATAATAATATCTTTCAATGTTTTTTTAATTTTATTACATCTACACTGTGGTTCACGAAAACGTGTCGTGATGTGATATATAATAAGCAGATTATTGCAAACTGTTCGCGGAGTGTGCCAGTGAAAGAATTTCGAAAATCGGTCAATAATTGGCAAAGATATGGGCAAAAGTACAGTGCCACGTTTTTCATGGAGCACTCTGTATAATGACTGTTGGTATTCTTGATCAGCACTGTTCTGTTTTTTGTGCCTGCAAATGGCGGTAAATTTTTTAAATTTTTTGAAAGACTTTCAGCTTTAATTTTTATTTTTTTTTGTGCAAGGACACAAATGCACACGATTAGACACGAAATTAAGACTCAGAACATGGGTTTTTCCATTTCTGACAATTATTTTTCAGCTCTGTTCAGTGGTCATATATGTTACGGTTAGCGCACGCTATTTTGTAGCTATCCTCGTACAGCATTAAGTACGTAAATTAAATCTTTTATTGCATGAAACAGGCGCTAATGCAAAACATAAAAATAAACAACCAAAAGCTGCACAAACTGAAAAAGACACTAGTAACAAAAACACTTGAAAAAACCTATTAACACAACTGGGGATCTATAAATGATGTTCACGGAGACGCAGCACTAGACTGGAGATTCACGTCAGACGTAGGCGTAATACAAAATATTTTAGATGTGCAACTTAACCGTACCAAACGTTTACTACCCGCAGTGTAATTTGTGTCGTAATTTGTCGTTGGCGTGCGCTGGAGCATCGGCGCAGATGTCTTATGCTTTGATTACAAGGCGATTAAGATCAACGTTTCTTTAATGTTGTGCAAGCAATAGACTAGGCTATTTTCTTGGTTGCCGACTTAACTTCGTAGCTGCAGGCTATTAAGACTTAGTTTGTTTATTCTGTAAAACGTGCGCACAAGCTTATACGATTTTGATGCGCATTTAAGCTTCAGTCAGTAGGCCTAAACGTTTATGCTAGAGCATTTTAACCAGCATCTTAGCGACGCTTAATCGTCTATTTACCTTTTTATTATTAAGTCCAACTCCGAGAAAATGTGTCCACAGCCCATTTAAAGATTTGTAAGCGTTGTGCTGCATGCAAACAACATAAGTCTAGATCACTGATTGATATTGATTGACCGATTAATTATCCTGTTGTGAAAAAAAAATTAAGAGCAGCTGCTAAATTCGTTTCACGCTGGATGCGCCAATGCAGACGTCTTGATGTCTTCAGAATTCAAAGCACGCAGCCGGGCCACCGCCCTCTCGGTGGTCCACTGTCTGTAGGCCTACAATGTCTTTCCACTGCGGTGACATAATCGTTCAGATCCAGGCAGCTGGGAAGGATGGAGTCGAAATGATGTTCACTTTTTGCAGTAAGATCTGGGAAGAAAGTCTTTCCACAGATGTGGAAAAAGTCTTTAATAATTCCACTTCACAAGAAAAAAGATAAATTGAATTGTGATAACTACAGAGGCGTTAGTCTGTTACCTCACTGTGGGAAAGTAATGGCTATGGTGATTCTGCAGAGAATAAGGAAAAGAACAGAAGAGGTTCTTAGTGAGGCTCAGGCCGGCTTTAGGGCAGGGCGCAGCACAGTTGATCAACTTTTCACCTTGAGACGCATAGCAGAGACATATTCGGAATTCAGCAAGCAACTATATGTCTGTTACGTTGATTTTCAAAAGGCATTAGATAGCGTATGGAGAGCTGGACTATGGCAAGTAATGCGATTTCTAGGATATGAAGAGAAAATAGTGAGGTTACTGGAGGCTCTGTATCAGGATACCATGAGTGCCGTGCGAGTAGACGGTGGCTTGTCAGAGTGGTTTGAAACGGTTGTTGGAGTTATGCAGGGATG
>Ga0056128_1004001_pt1 | contig 18342 bp, 12 predicted proteins | sample WorMetLIZISLAND2_FD_71113 | JGI IMG/M metagenome (GOLD analysis project Ga0056128, IMG submission 71113) | Marine gutless worms symbiont microbial communities from Max Planck institute for Marine Microbiology, Germany - Olavius geniculatus... ... | reverse complement strand
TTACTTTGTTTACCAGTAATAATTTTTAGAATAAATTGTTTGATATGGGCAGAATAACAAAGGATGATCGCTGTTTGATCATGGGCTTACGAACTGAGAACTGTTTAGCTAGGTAATGTGTCACACAATAAAGGTGCAGTGGGTGGAAGAACTTCACGTTTACGCGCCATAAATTTCTGCTTGTAACAGTGAAAGAATGGTTAAAATCGGTGCTGAATTACCGAAGTTATCCCAAAATTAAACTGGGTATCCGTTTTTTTGGACCACCCTGTACATAAAGCACGTACAGGGTGGGCCAAAAAAGTAAGCTATTGTACTTTTTCCATATCTTCGCTAAATACTGACCAATTTTCACAATTTTTTCACCAGTAGACTTTAGAAGAAATTTGCTACTCAGTGGCATGCACACCACACTTATTATGTCGCTGCACTACCTTGTAAAATATAAATATCCAAAAACGTACAATATCTACAGATGGTAATAAGGTCAAGTGGTAAATTTTTAAAGTATCTAGGTAAAACGTTAAATATAAGTTATAATAAGCGTCAAAAAAGTTTATGTGCAGCTATTTGTAGGGCTGCACAACTGAAACACATTGCTCAGCATGCTTATGCAGTTAACTGAGCAAAATTGCAGCCATTAACCAGCATTAATGTACATTGAAAATTAGTGCAGGCTTTTGACAGCTGTTCAAATCGCGATGTTTTCGGCTATGTATCAGGTATGAGTGTGGGAAATACACAAGAACACTTGTGCAAGACAGTCAGTTGTGGCTAGTAATTGAAATGACCTCAACGTGTCACAGAAAAAAACTATGGAGGTTTGGCCCTGTCATCAATGCCTGGCTATGCCACCATGTTTAGCTATAATCAAATATACAACCTCCAGAACTACGTTAGCTACACTTGAGTCAAAAACTGCCACCAGGATCTGTCGCAACATGCATCAGTTTTGAACACCAAATGAAATGCTAACTGTGACACAAAGCACTGACACGACTATTTTAACAGGTTCGTTAAATTTCACTTTAAGCAGCAAGATCACGCGTTGATTTTACACAACTTTTCTGACACTAACACTTCACGAGGTAGTGTGGCTATGCAGCTGACATGAAACACTATATTTAATGATTGCTTTATTGCAAATTTCCTGGACAGTGACAAAATAAATTTTCAAAAATCTGCCAATATTTGACAAATTTTTATGACTAAAACTTGAAGCCATACTTTTTGACTCACAGTATACAACAATCTAGTCAGATGCAAACAAGTTCAGCTATCATCAGCATGCTGCAACTTCACTGCCCTGCAAAATGCTAAAAGTAAGCTTACGCTACGATTAGAAAAGCATTCTGAAAGACACGTGCACAATATATGTAATATAAGCATTAAGCATTGCACTATAATTCATACTCTATACTGCAAAATGGCTAAACCTTAACAAACCATTGCACTTTTGCTCAATTAATTGGCAACACCAGTTTTGTGGGTGGGAAAGCCAAGCAATTTGTTATACTTGGACACTTTTAATAAAATATACTCATTGTAGATGGTTGCAAAAAAACAAAAGAATAATAAAAAGGTAAAGTCCATGAAACTGCCAAATTGCAGACATGTATTATGCAGGCATGAATTGTACACACAGTGTGTGAACCCTGCATTATAAAAACTGTTCATCACTAATGTGATCGAAAAAAAACTACCAGTAGTAACATCGCAGTCTCTTAGTGATGGTATCTTACCGTCATTTACCTTAGGCACATCTCTATTTAAGCGCAATGGTAGGTTATCAGTCACACAAAGACAACGACTATACTGGGAAAAGTTAACACCGGGAATTTACCGATGGACATGACGTGACTTTAAGCTTATCATCACAGTTTCAAAAAAAACAAAAAAAAAGGAAAAATGGCCTGCAATTGCCAGCAATTTATTCAGCCAGTCCATAGTATCAACAACTGTAAACATAAATACTGCACAACAATTTATTTTGCAATTAATGAATGAAACGACGTGGCAAGAGCGGTCGCTGGACTGGCTTCAGAGAACGCTGCCTCGTGGCTGTAACAAATGCTGGGAATCTCTGATTGTTTGCTTGCACTACGCCAGCATGACAGCAAGGTCGGTCGGCTCTCTCAGTCATCTGGCGTTGTCAGCCAATTCGGAACTCAATCTGTCGGTTTTACTGTAAGTGAAGCAGCCAACGGCACTGGCACAGCCCGTCAACGCTGGCTCTACAGATACGCAACAGGCAACACCGACATCAGTAACAGTTACCGGAGTCTGTAAATGAGACAGCAATCTCATGACCAAGAACTTGAAACTGCATTGAGAACAAAACCAGCGACATGAAATATAAATAATAGCTTCATTAAACTAATGCACAAAAGGACGAAACATCTAACTATTTAGCCAGTAACAGCTTCAAATTTACAACTAGAATGCAACTTACTACATCAAGATCAGCTACAGACTGACAGACTTGCATCTGAAACCGAAAACGTGAAACTGAGATCGAGACTGAGACCATAATCTCAAAACCATGATCACAATTTTCAATATCTAGACCAGTCCCAAGACGAAGAACTTGCAGCTTCACATAAAGACAGAAGTTACAAGGTTACATTTCATCAGACTAACACGAATTCCTTAACGTTTGCCTTTAAATTGCACAAAAGACCACTCAATACTTTTATGCTAGGAGAAAGGGCATCCGACCTATAAAAAGCTCTACGACAAAAAAAATCCCACAATCTAGGGACCAGCCTAGATTGGCTATGGAAAACGGGCAAATGAAACAATACCTGTGCATTAGAACAAAAGATATACCGCTTCCAATCTCGATGGTATGATAAGAACCTTAAAGCTTCCTACTTGTGACATAAATCATCTCATAACTATGTTCCACATTAAGACTGCAAAAAATGAATTGACTTCTTGCTCAAAATACACAGTTTAAACCAGTCCAGAAACTACTGACACCTGCAGCTATACAAAGTTAGCAGCGTTTACAGATGCCCTACCTGACATCTGCTAGGAATTTCATTCCCACACATACTCAAGCCTCGTGCAGCACATTCAACATGGCAAACACACTGAAACCTTGTTGAACTAATGCCAACGCAAACTCACAATTAGATTAACTAAACACAATGACAAACTGTTTATTAAAAGTACATAATGGACCGATTTTTGAAATATAAAAAGTAACATTTGTAGTACAGTGCATCAGTAGAACTGCTATTACAACTGATAACATGACATGGCACAGTTTAGCTAACCACATGCTTCAGACAAAATGTAACCTGGAACAGCTTCTGGGACAAAATCCAGGCTTCTGTATGTGCTATGATAACCAACAAATAATTTTTGCCAGTGCCTTTTCCTAAAGTTCACTCTCGGACATTTATGTACAGAAACAGCTCGATAATCCAAAAGTTTGACAGTCAAAAAGTTTTCAGGTTCTTTCCTATAAACTTCTACAAATGTTGACTCAATCTCCACATTTCCTCTCAACTAGGGTTACAGTTAGAGTTAGGGTCAAGGTTGGGGTTACTAAAATGCATGCTTCAGTACATACCATCGTTGACAATCAAACCTTCGGACTATCAAAACTTCAGACTATAGAGTATAGACACACACCATGTTATATACAACTTCTGATAACAGAAAACAACAAACAGGCATGTGGCACAACAGTGCATGAGAAATTAGGCTTCATCACTATAATTAACAGTTGTACAAAACATGTATTCCAACGCATAAAACTAGTCACGACAATCCACAACAATCCGTAAATATTAAAGTTGCCGAAAAACTTCAATGTCACACTGAAGTCAACATATTACTGGCAGACATTACACTGAACATATTATGCATATGCTCGCAACATTATTGCAACATCATTATTATCAACATAGTCTATTTCTGCAGACATAAAAAGTAATAAAAAAATAATACAGAGACACAAAAACAATCTAACGGATGCTCCAAAATAAAATGCACATTGATGGCAGAATGGCAAGACATCCTTGCCGTTATCAATGACATTTTGAAAAAGCAAATAAAAACTTTCCACACAACGAATTTTCCCGGTTTTTAGTGTTGTTTTACAGTTTGTTAATAAACAACATACACACTTGCTAGCTATATTTTCATCTTGTAATAAAAAAATTAGTCAGCATTTTGATATTTTACATTTTGAAGAACTTTGTAGTTGAAACTAACTTTTTGCTAGAAAACTATACAGATATGATGATCTACTATTCTGCTCTCAATATAGCAATGTCATGCAACTGGCTTACATTAGTAGCCAGCAGCAAAAATACTTATCATAAAATGTGATACGAAGCAACACGTGCTACAAAAACATCAGACAACACTTAGTCACAAACAGCTATTACTGTTAACTGAACAGTAGGGCTATCATACATCCTACTTCCAAGAAACTGTCGGTCAAATATAGACAAAAAGATGCCAAGTAAAATAAATAACACTAATCTATATGCTGAACACAATGGTTACTGCTAACATTATATGCGGCACAGAAAATGCAAGCAAATATTCAAGTCCTTCTTAACAACACATCTGTGACTCGTTTGAATTAACAGAAATATCTCAGCTATGAAATTTCTGCCAATTACCATTACAATAACCTCCAGAGTATGCTGGCTGATCTACATTGCACGTAGATAACTGCACCTCAGATTCAGAAGATTTCTATTAACACTATGCCCCATACAAATTTACTTACTTGCTGTAACACAGTGGAATGTTTGTCAGATGCTGATGATCAAACGAAGAAAGACGTTATATTACACTCACAACAATGAATACTTCAACTAGATGTCAGTAATAAGCATCCAATTAATTAATGGTACTGTTACACACGAAAAACATACTTCACAAAATTACCAATTTAATGCCTGTCCAAAATCTGAATGGACAGTATAACCAAGTGCAAAAAAATTCTGCAAAGAAAACAGTTTTATTACCTAACAGTCAAAAGTCTGTATGCACAGTATCACTCACCAATCAAAACATCTGTGAGAAACAAGTATGAATGCATTTGCGATAAACGTGAACAGAAAAACAGACTGGTGCAAGTATTAGTCTCAGTATGAAAGTAGCTTACACAACAGCAAACACACAGACAACTGCAACAGAACATCAGCAAGGGCGCTTGCAAATGTGCGATAAAATAAAACAGAAAAGCCTAGCTAACGCAAAGGGGAAAGTGCAACAGCGGTGCATGTTTGAAGGCCAACTGCGAACAAAATCTAACTCACCAATCCCAGCAAATGACATTAGGTACGATGCATTCACATATGCCAGATGGTGCCACTGTCTTGCGTGGCGACTGCCGTTCGATTGGCCGAATGCGAGCATTTTTAAGGGGTACCCAAGTTTGATGCCCCCATACAGAGAATTCATTGAACGCAGGGGGGAGAAATTTAAACTGGTGAAAACTACGTTTAATGCTGGAAGTTTCGTATGCAGGCTGTCTTAGTTTATCTCTAGTGATTTCGGCAGAATTCGCTTTTGAAATGTGTGTAGCATCCAAAAATCGCCAAAAAATCCATAAAAACGTTTATTTTGACATTCAAGGTCATCCAAGGTCATTGTGTTTGGTGCCAATCAAAAGCCAGTGTAGGATTTCCTGCTAATGATTAATACCCCCGGTAGTAACCTAAGCCCTATCTCACATCGTTTCTGAGATAGAGCGGCTTATTGGCTGCAAATCGCAAATTTTCCCTACCCCCCTCTCATTCAGTGTCCTCGCTCGGAGTGATCCCGGTAGAATTTCTAGAAAAGCTTTACGGATCCTGAGACCAGAATCTTCCATGTACCCCACTGTGAAGATTTGATGATCCTAGCCTCCACCGTTTTTGACTGATCCACCATGTGACAGACGGACAGACAGAATTACGATGGCTAAGACGAGCTATAGCAGTACCTGCTGTCACACGTAAAAACAAAAATAAAGCAACTGGAGATGCATGCCAAAGACTACATTTACTGTTTCTCACAGAGCAAAACATGGCACTAAAGACTTGCAGGGGTTTACACATGTTGAATACAAAACAAAATGTGTTCATTTACAGTAGCGTGTTTCATTTTTTTTATTATTTTTTTTATCGCACACGTGTCAGCGCCCAAATTTAGCACACACACAATGCATGCAGTTAACTGAAAAACTGGAGGGCAACAGCAATCACACATTCACGGCAAAGTTCGATACATATTCGCAACGTCCGCGTTAAAAAAGTTTGAGGCAGCGAGTGACGTGGAGACCAGAAAGTGTTAATGATGAGCGGATGACAGAGAGAAAGTCTAGTAGCTCTTAGATGAGGAAAGACCTGCAGACAAAGACAACCTGCCAACAATCAGTCATTGACTCGCATCACAGATAGAGCTTTCCCGGACATCAATGTTTTGCCACTGTTCAAGACCCCAGATGAAACACCAATAAAAATACAAATACCGTAACTAAAATGTTCACTTATTACAACACTCGCTATCATCTTTTTTCCACACATCTTTCCCACCGCAGACCGCATGCACCTTCTGGATTGCCTAGCCTTCAGCAACTTAGTAAACATTTCATCTGATTCCAAAACTTCCTTTTTCAGTTCCTATAGTTATTTTTTGACTCGATAAACAACAGCATAACTAAGAAACGTATATGATTATGATTCTGCAATCTATAGTAAAGGCTATGCGTTGATCTGATTTTGTACTCAAAGCTGAATTCATCTGATTCAACTCGACAGAAGTGTATAAATACAGCCCATAATTTTTTCTGTCACACTACAGGTTTATATCCACAAACTAAAAGAAAATTTTCTATGTGCATGATACACCTGACTGAAGTAAAATATGATCTGCTCTGCAGACACTAAAACAAGTTATTGGAAGCAAAATACAGAAAGTCTAAAATAACAGTTTGCAGTCTGACAAACACTGAAAAACAACATAACTCGGACTGTATCCATGCAACCACACTGCAAGCAATGACTGGGACATATAAATGACAATCAATAAAAAACCAAATGTTTAAATAAACACATCCATCAGGCACATACAAAAAATGGAGAAAACAATGACAAGCACCACAGCAGTACCAGAAAGTGGACAGTGGACAAGTACTTGAAGTCAAACGTTTTGAAAATCTGCACTAAGACTGGGTACACATGCAACTCAATTTTTCTTAAACAATACACACACAATTATAAACTTAACCTCAACTTAAATGCACAATTAAATAAAAACAAACGATAACAGATATAACAAATACTCAGAACTAGGTGTAAGAGTTTTGAATGACAAAGACCGCAACACCTGTTAACACGAAATTTGAGCTAATGCTCACGAGATGCGCAAAAGCCCATAGCAGTTCCTGTTCGCAAACTGTCAGTCTATCTCCAGCCATTCCATCGCAGTTCATTCTTGGAGTGTGTGCTGCAGCCGAAGACTGCAAAACTCAACAAAAACCCCTAATTTTTTAAGTTTAGGATCTTTCAAAGTGATCAATGTTGATACGACTGAAAAGCTCGTCACTAGTGCTTGTTGTTATAGGTAGCATGCCCATGCCTATCTGCAACCGTTTTCACGAAAGACTGGCCAACAACGGTAAAATAACGACTTTTACGGGGGTACCACACTTTGATGCCCTCGTGCACAGGTTTCCTTAAACCTAGAAAATCAGGACTTAAGACCACTGAAATCTACTTTCAATGCTAAAAATTTCATATGCGGCTTCTCCATGTCTATCTCAATTGGTTTCGGTGCAATTCGCTCTTGAAATGTGTCTCATAGCCCAAAATCACCAAAAATCCATCAAAACCCCCTATTTTGGAGTTCAAGGTCATCCAAGGTCATTGAATTCGATGCCAATCGAGAGCCAGTGTACGACTTCCTACTAGTGATTAATAGGCCCTATTTTGCACCATTATTGAGATACAACGACTTAGTGGCTAAAAATCGCAAATTTTTCTCACCCCATCCTTGTTTGGGGTGACCTCCTCCTTCGAATTTATGGCAAAGCTTTACAGTTCCTGAAACAAGAGTCTTCCAGGCAGCCGACGGTAAAGATTTGGTGATTATAGCTTACACCATTTTTGACTGATCCACCAGTGTGATGGACAGACAGACAGACGGACAGACGGACAGAATTGTGATAGCTAAGATGTGCTAAAGCGGTAGCTGCTTTCGCGTGTAAAAATGCAGAGGTGTAGAGAGGAGTAAAGGATAAAAGGTGTACCAAACGGCTGTCAGGTTTGAGCTGCAACTGCTCAGGATGCAGAAAGCTCATCAAGGTGCTGCCAAACAATAAGTATAACATATAAAAACTAATACATCAACATTTAGCAGAATTTTCATCATTCATTGCTTTACAGTAACCTATTGCCACGATAACAATGCCATGTCAGAGTACTTAGGCAAGTCCAATGTCACACTTCCAAATCACGCTTTACCAGTGGGACATGTCTAGAGCTCAAACCAGCAATAATCTAATGGACATATCACATCACATGGCTGTACAAGGATTAAACACTGCACACTGTTTCAGTAAACTGAGAGCATAAAACTAATGTTGTCCTTCGTCACAGTTTGCCTGCTGATCAAATACACTGGGTGAAAGGTCAGTTGCTTGGCTCTAAAAATTCTACACTTTCAACACACATCTGATTCTTTTTGACGATTCCTTTTATTCTCCTGTTTAATTCTTTAGTTTTTGACTATTGAACGTTGCTGTCTGAAGTAGAACAGAAAACTTTGCTCTTGTTGCTGTAACAGCGACAGATCAAGTCATATGCAGAGTCTACAAACTGTGTAAGAAGAACAACGTTGCAATCAATAAACAATAACAAAACTTCAAATGCACGAAAACTACAAAACACTCCTCAATCTCTCAGTCTCTAAGTCTCCTCAAATTGCCAGACATTTCCTTCGATGTTTTTTGTCTACGATACTGACAAATCAACGTAAAAACCAACAAAAACACGTCAAAAACCCAAACAACAAAAATCGACAAATCCAAATAACAACAACAACCCTGATTCAGCTGCCCTCTAAAAACCAACCAAAAATGGACTGAGTCTGATATGAATAATGAGCTCCTCCACAATCATTTATAATGCCTTCGTAAAACGATTGGTAAAACTCATGCAAATGTATAAACAACCATTAGAATAACATGCAGTAACAAACAGGCATGCAACACTAATATAATTATTGGTGATTTTCACTGGCATGGACAAATTTAACGAACACTTCAATTATGAAAAAAAACTACGAATTATTCTCAACAGTTCTCAAAAGATAGCAATATTGCTAGCACATTTGCTTCTTCACAAAAAATGACCATTATTATTGCTTCGCTGGTATCACCAATAATCACCACCAACATAAAAACCGTGTAAATACAGGGTGGGCCAAAAAACATGGCACTTTACTTTTGTCCATATCTTCACCAATTATTGATCGACTTTCAAAATTCTTTCACTGTCACACTCTGCAGACAATTTGCAATAACGTGATTATTACATATCCCACCACACCGTAAATGCGTCTCTACACTACCTTGTGAAATATCAATAAAATGTGCATATATAACGATAATAGCAAACATTTTGATAAAATTGAAAAAAAACACTTCAGACCAACATTGCAGTGAATGGTCTGTATGACACGAAACTTTTTGGGTCTAACACAGTCTAGTGGCCTATAGATCATTCATCACAATGTTGGTCTGAAGTGTTTTTTTTCATTTACCAAAATTTTTGTTATTATCTTTAGTTTTTGCTTACATTTATATTTGACAGATAGTGTAGAAACGCATTTACCGTGTGGTGGGATATATAATAATCACATTATTGCAAATTGTCTGCAGAGTATGCCAGTAAAAAATTTTGAAAATTGGTCAATAATCGGTGAAGATATTGACAAAAAGAAAATGCCACGTTTTTATGGCCCACAGTGTATAAAGCAAAGCAATACGACATTACAGCACAGCGCACACATGGTTCAAAAACCTATTTAAGCGATTTTAAAAAGAAATTACAATTCACAATGGATTCATGCATAAAATTCAGATGATCAGCAAAACAGAAATCACAAAAAGAATAACGCAATCATCGACATATCGACTCAACACAGCGAGCAAATGTAAAAAAATTAAGTATGTCAGCTTGACTGCAAACCGAGTTTATGATGAGAGAAAAAATTAACAAGGAGAGCCAGATATAGTTTAGACACAGTGAAAGATCGTGACACATGCTCATAAAGCTAATAAGGTCAAACACTGCAATGCAGTGGAAGTTGATGTACTGTTCATAAATGAATTGACGTGATCTCGTAATGGAAATGAAAAATTGGCTTGTCTCAATAGGATGCACAAATTATAATCCATAATCCAACACAGATGAAAAATCATCGAAAAAATCCATTCACTGACAATACAAGCGAGTTTGTCTTATGCCCACTGAGGCAATATTATAATATCAGATGTCAAGCACTGATCATATATAATAACTGGAAAAGCTTATTGCAGCTTGCAGCTTACTTTCCTTTACATGCACTAGATTCAAAACTGCTAAAACTCTACGTAGAAATAATGGTGAATATGGTTAGTAAATGAAAAACAAAACTGCCAAACTGCTAAAACCTATCAAGCCTGCTACGTGAAAGAGTGCAGCAGTAAAGAATGAAATTTACTTTTTGCAATTTGTCGACTTGTGCTCTTGCAGTCGCTGGCAATAGACTCGGATTTCTTCATGGCGACGCTGCAGTTCGGCCGCTGGTTGGGTATCAAGCCGGATTTGAGTCGGGCAACCGTCAACGACACCTTGCCCATCAAAGTCTGCAGCATGTACGAGAACAGCATCTCAGATGCAATCAAACGGCACAAAGTTCTGCTAAGGTGTCTGTTTTACTGCACTGCTGCCATCTAGCAAATAATGCTAAAATAAGGCATTATGGCAGGTAAAAAACAGGGGCAAAATGGAGAAAAGGTAAATAAATTTTTGACCAAAGATGAAATCTTCTCACTTTTGGAAATTCAGCTCTCAAACAATCGTGCAAAATTTCACCTTATCGCAATCCATTCATAATTTTTTAACAATATGACGCAGACACAAACAGACCAAAACATAGGTAATAATGGACAGCATCCAACTGCCATTTTCACCAAATTTTACCACTACAATTACATTTGCAAACCTTTTCACAGAAAGCAATATATTTAACAAAAACTAAAAGATATAATAAAACATGCAAATTAAGCACGTTAGAATGTTAGCTAAAACTGCACAGATGTACAAACTGAAGCACCTTTAATAAAGCAGCGGCAGACTCTTGTGTGATGTGCGTAACATCCTCGCCATTGACTTTCAATATCTGATCACCGGAAGCTAATCGACCATCAGATTCTGCCACACCGCCACGCACCTAAAACAATGCACGTGGCAGCCAGACTACTTTTGTGTAAGAAATAATCTTAAAACACAGTAACCAAACAAAGCACCCAATCAATGCTCAATACTATCATTCTGACTACCGTACCCTAGAATATCACGTAAAAAACAGCACCAGAGAATGAAAAAAATAATGCACATAATTTAATAAAGCTTCAATAAAGGTGGCTAAACTTTTGTAACATATATAATGCATAATTGCACATTAGAACGCAATAATTTGATATTGTGCTTAATGCAATCAGATGGTAATTCGGCATAATAGCAGCATCATTAAGCACATCAACAAAGTTGCGACTTTGTATGACAAGCCAAGGTAGTACTGAGCTTGGTCATCATTTGTGAATGTAACGCCTTGGTATTTAACTCTTTTATCCCGGCCTACTCAACCTAGTCATCTCAGGCATAACGACAATAGTTACGAGCAAATGTAGCCCCAGCTAGAAGAAAAATGAGTTCGCACAACAGCAAGACCTGTTATCAGTTATTAATGGAAGATATGTAATGCTAGCGCAAATGCCAAATGGCTTAAACTTCACCAGCTTGCAAAAAATGAGCTACTACATAATGAACCCTGGACATTCCATGCAGTAATGTTCTTCTTACAACAATGAATTACAGACGACACAAAAATGCTGATCTTACAATATCGGCAATCACAATGCCAGTATTATGTCGACGACTGGCGATGCTCAGGCCAAGTCCTTTGGTCGGCTTTTTAACCAGTTCAACGGTCAAGACGTCATGCAGCTCCTGCTCGTTCCACAATGTGTCGGCCCGCAGTACGAGTAGATTGAGTGAGTCGGTCACAGAGTGGCGTAATGCGTGCAGAGCTCGGCTGTATGTTGCATTCACTAGATCCTCACCATTCACCTAAACGCATAAACACACAACTAACAGTTCATCCCAATTAGTGATCTTCACCCAGCCATTTACCACTCTTCAACGTTAACCACATTTTTCATGTGGAGTGGTCTCCAAAACATGTTGTAGAGTTATGAGTTTCAGAAAGATCAGTTGAAAAGTGGTAAAACTGTGTGTGGTCAAACTTCCCTTCTCCTTCTGAAAGAACACATCACTTATGCAATGTCACATTTTTTCTGGAATTACTTCAAAAGTAAACTTCTCAGACATAATAGTGGCAGAAATTTTTTTGATTTTCTCCAGCCAACAGTGTCAAAAAAGCCATATTTCTTCATTAAACATCACAGGTCCTGCTGAGTTTGAGACCCGAGTATCAAATGGAATGAGAAGATTGAGACCCACCTCAAGAATCTGATCTCCAGACAGCAACCGATCATCCTTAGCTATTGCACCATCATCGTATATTTCATACACCAAGACGGATTTCTGAAATCAGCACACAAACGACCAATAAGCAGCTACGCCAGTGTCAAGTAAACTGTCACAATTACTCGAACCTGCAGTTTTTGTTAAGAAAGACTCAAAAGCATGTCAATGTAAGGCATGAAAATGATACAATATGAATGATAACATGTCATCAAAAGCTCTATCAATTATCAAGTAACACAAATATTAGCAGGCATTTAATTTAACAATACAACAGTACAATTCAACATGCTGCATGGTTTAATCTAATCTTAATCTTTAATCTAATCTTAAGTTAACTCTGGACATTTTTGAAGCATGCTCAATCAACAAAGTTAAATCAATAAAAGGTTCAATGTTTTACAATTACACAAACAGTAGTTTGTATTGTACAGAGAAATAAAACGTCACATATACTGACTAAGGCTGTGTCGGATCCACCAATAACTTTCAGACCAAGGCCGGACTTTCCCTTGTTGACAGATATATGAGTCGGTCGACCGGGCTCAATGAGCCGTTTTGATGCATCATCAAGTGTTGTTGTTGTGCCACAAGGCAACGCAGTGTGCAGTGGAGACAGGTCTTCAGGCGAAGTTTCCACTGAGTCAACGTTATGTTCGGATAATGCCGAATGTTTTGCAGATGGCAGGCCCACTGCACAGGTTATGCAGCAAATAAATGTATTACAGTTCCTCTGAAGTGCATCATGGAGTCAAAAAAGAGCAAAATATGGCAAATGGTCACTGAATTTCGACTGCCAACAAAAATGTTTTACTTGTGTGACCCAAACGAGAGTGCAAAATTTCACAAAAATCAGTTCACAACTTTTTCAGTGATACAACAGAAAGAAGTATGATGAAAAGACAAAGGCACAAATAGAATCAGATGCATACAATGACTCTACCTTCTTTCGGCAGAGGTCTTATCATGCCCATTTTGATATATGAGCAAAGACATTAAACACATTTTAAGAACATGCTAGTGCTGCTAGTACTCCAGAAATGCATCAACTTATGCAGTGCCATTTTTACACATCTCTTCAGCTGTTTTCCCGAACAAAGTCACTAGCTCCACAGATCACTCTTACACAACTTCAGAAAAAAAACCTACCGATGCAGTTTACTTCTATTGTCCGTTCTTCTTGGTTCCTGCAAATGTCGGAGAAGTTTTTATCTTCGACATCTACAGGAGAATATTTCTGCAGTTCATGCTTCAAGCGCCCAGATGCTGTTAATCTGTCATCTGCATCAGCCTCACTGCAAACCTGTACCTGCAAGATGAACAGATCAGCAACTTCATTTATTGACACTCCCAAAATACAAATAAATAAGTAAGTAAAAAAACCCTTTATAGTGCGCACTGAGCAGCCAGTGGCTGAATCGGAGGCACTTGTGTAGTCGCAAGGGGGAGACTTAAAGTCTGCCAGGAACATCATGAAAGATTCCCTCTATTCTGAGGTCTTCAGTGGATATGGAAAATTCAATTATAAGTTAAGAAATTAATTCATCAAAGTAACGTGCACTATTTTAACTGCTTAATTCCAAAAAAAATGACTGTGCCATGCCTGTTTATACTCAGATGCTACATTTTAAGCAAGCCAATTTACCATTTTTTATCGATTTTGGTAAAACCATGGATGTTGTCAATAAAATAGGTATCAATCTCTTACCAGTGTACCTACACACAATGTTTAATTACACATACTAGTGCCAATATCTTACCGCATCTGGTGTCAAGCTCTCTGGCAATGCAGCCAATTCAGCCGAGATTAAGTCCTAAAAACATTGAACACGAGATATACAAGTAAAGTGAGAGCCAACAAACAGGCATACAGGCTACTTTCGAATTACAGTAAAAACAACTATTAATAACAGTAGCTGAATTCACATGTAAAACTCTAAATATTACATGTAACACAGCAGTAATTTCACTGACAAGTAACTTGCCTAATTCACTGTATCATAATGTGACCAAGCTGATTGGCAAAAGCGTTCTGGCATAGAGTTTAATATTACACTCCACACATATGAGATCATTTCAGAAAACAATCATCTGCAGTAGTACTAACAAGTGAAGTCAAAATGAAACAAGATAAGATATGCAAAAACACACTGTAAAATAATAAAATATCAATCAAAGGAAAAAAACTGAACAGAAACAATGGATGAGTGGGTGATAAGTGTGATTTCTACTGCCATTCATCGACAAATTCAATTTACAATATAGTTTGATGAAACACTCTTATTTTAAGTTAACAAAATTATCAAATATGCTGACCAGTGGTATTCCAATATGCCACTGAAGATAAAAACATATCTTGGACGATCACAAAGAACAGGCAAAACTCACGTCTTTAGTACGGTTGATGCCACTTGGTGGAATGCCATTGGGTAAAGACAAGTCACCGGTCTCGGACTTCAACGCTGTATCAGACAAGTTGTCAGATGTATCACTCGACTCTCTCACAGCGTTAGACGATGGTGATTCGTCCTGCACCAAACTACTGATTTACTGGAAGCACTTCAAACAACTGCCCCTGGCACACTCTCTCACAAGGCCATCAAATTCCACACAGATCTTGCACGAAAACTCACCCCTTTGTCACACTTTGAGCTGGCATTAAGCAATTAAGATAGCATACAGCACAAGCCAACATAACTAGGTCAGTAAACCAACAGTACTAGTAATTACGATAACTCACTATTTTCCTCCCCATGGCCAGTACCCATTAGATAAGTCAATAAACATTAACTGCTGCAACAGCAGTCAAAGAAACTGACTGAAAGTGGTAGACAAAAACCTTAACCATATACCTGGTAACTATTAATTTATTAAAACTAAGGAAAAAAGTACAGAAATATTAAGCATTCAAACAATTACTCATTGCAAAAATCATGGCTTACAGTTTGCACATGCTAATGCTACAAAATACTGTACTTTCCAATTTTGGTTAATGTAGCATATTTCATGTAAAAACTGTTACATTCCACAATACTCTTACAACTACAGCTGTATACATGTACACTATGACTTTGTGTCTATGGCGGTATATAAATGAGTTCTGACTCATGACTTACGAATGGATTCACTAATGCATTTATATTTTTAAAAACCTTATTTCTGTTTAATATACATGAAGTAAAAATTTCTCTGCAATAAACTGAATATTATACAGAAATAACACCAGTGAACCGAACTCTATATTATATGTAGTATAACAGGTATACTGTTGACTGTACATACCACTGAAAATGACCTTGACATCTTAGGAATGAGCGTACTGTTACTATCCTACACAGATAAAACAACGTTTAAACAGCCAATGGTACACAAACTGTACCAAGTGATAACATCTATGCTGTGCTAGAAATTAATCTGAAAAGCATTACGACTAATAATCCTACTAACAGCACCGAGCAGGCTGCATTGAAACCTTAGCATGTGTTCACATGGCAAAGTTCTAATCCTGGTCTGCTCAGGTGTGTCATTAGGATTATTAGCACCAAAGCTTTGCAATCAATTTCTCACACGGTATGGTCCTCTATAATCTGTTTAAATGTCACAAGAGTGTCAAAACACGCCAGACACAGGTGGATGTTCCCTTCTCAGCTAGGCAGGAAAGTCATAGCATCAGGGCTTCATGGACGTTCATACACAGATGGGTTTATGGAGCTTAGACAGCCTTACCAAAGATAATTTTTACATGCAAAAGCAGCTACTGCTTTCAGCGCGTCTTAGCCATCGCAATTCTAATCCGTCTGTCTGTCACATGGGTGGATCATCAAAAACGGTGCAAGCTAGGATCACCAAATCTTCACCATCGAGTGCCTGGAAGACTCTAGTTTCAGGAACCGTAAAGTTTTTCCATAAATTCAAAGGGAGTCACCCCAAACGAGGGTGCTAAATGATAGGGGGGTGGGCAAAATTTGTGATTTTTGGCCAATAAGTTGCTGTATCTCAGTAACGGTGCGAGATAAGGCCTAGGTTACTATTAATCACTAATAGGAAGTCGTACACTGGCTCTCGATTGGCGCCGAATTCAATGACCTTAAATGACCTTGAACGCCAAAATAGACGGTTTTATGGATTTTTTGGCGATTTCGGGCTGCGACAAAAGTCTATATCATTCACAAGGTGGTGCCACACTATTATCGATATGTGATCCAGATAGAGAATTTGGTATTTGTATATTAACTCTGCATGAACCGGAACTGCTATAGGCTTTCGCGCGTCTCGTGAGCATTAGCTCAAATTTCTTGTTAGCACTAACTATAGCAGAATGCATAAAGACACAGTCAACTTTGCATAGCATTGGGCTACCGTTATTCTGCTAAAAGACTATCTTTGGTGAGGTACTGAAGCTGTTGGAGTTCCCTATACCTCTCTGTGCATAAACGCCTATCAAGCCATGGTAGAATGACAGCAGGCCTGGCCTGGCCGGGATATCAGCGGTAACTAGGACAGCCTCTGTTGACGTCTAGAGAAAATGCAGTGTCTGGTGTCACCTGAGAGCAAAAAGCTGTGATGAAATGTACACTATGCTACAGAGTACTTGTGCAGTTTTCATAACACTTGTCGAACAAGAAAAGCCCAGCTAACGCAAACGGGAACGTGCAACAGCGGTGCATGTTTGAAAGTCCAGTAAAACAACCCATCCTAGCAACCATGTTTTTTACAGTCGCCAGAGGGCACCAGACGACAGGCGGCTAATTATCTATAGTGTTTTACTCAGAAAAGGGCATGACCTGTCTCGCTCAGCCAACGCCGTATCGGCTGGAAATCGCAAATTTTCCCTACCCCCCCCCCATCTCATTCAGCACCCTCACTCGGGGTGAACCTTTTCAAATCTACGGAAAAGCTCTACTGATACTGAAACTAGAGTCTTCCACGCAGCCGACAGTGAAGATTTGGTGATTCTAGCTTGTACCGTTTTTGACTGATCCACCCATGTGACAGACGGACAGATGGACGGATGGACGGACTGAATTGCAATGGCTAAGGCTAAGACGTGCTACAGCAGTAGCTCATGTTGCGCGTGAAAATTGTAACAAAATATGATTCACCATCAAAAGATGATGATCAACAAAATAATCATCCTGTCCTCTTAAACCTGCAGACTGAGACCTGACATACACATGTGAAGAACAAATGAATGAATAAATAAATAAAACATCTGTATTTCGTGGTGCAGCCAATCAATCACTAGACTAAAACACGAAGACACTAGGTCAGGGGTCTCAAACTCGCGGCCCGCGAAGGCGTCATTTGCGACCCGCAACACATTATCTGAAATTCTAAAAATTTAGGATAAAAATAAGTCGTTTTATTCATTTTACAGCATTTTCTAGTAACCCAGCGAAACTACTATTTTTCTCATTTGCGTTCTCTTTGGTGGAGCCGCATGCTGATGCTGGCAACGACCAACGCTGGCGCTGGCAACTTGATCATTTCTTATCTCTTCAGATGGTAGGCCTAAGTGAAGTTAAGCCACGGCGGCTAAAAGATTATGCGGATGTCATTTCTGGATTTCTTGTAG
>Ga0056128_1004000_pt1 | contig 18343 bp, 12 predicted proteins | sample WorMetLIZISLAND2_FD_71113 | JGI IMG/M metagenome (GOLD analysis project Ga0056128, IMG submission 71113) | Marine gutless worms symbiont microbial communities from Max Planck institute for Marine Microbiology, Germany - Olavius geniculatus... ... | reverse complement strand
AATTTTACTACAGGCAGTTGAAAAATGGACAACTGGATGAAATGTCAGCCATAGTGTCAAAAATGTGAACAAAATGTGTTTTTACGCGTTATGTTAATTAAGCAATAATATCGCACTGGAAGTGATATTTCGCTGGTTGTATTTTTCCCAGGTAGTGCAGAAACAAACGTTGGGTGAGGTGGAAAACTAAATGGTGTTTGATGGCAAGTTGTGTCGGGAATTTTTGTGCCAAAAATTATCAAAATCCGATAATTGGTTTACACGTTACAGTCGAAAATGTCGGGGATGTATTTTTTTGGACACAGTGTACTTATTGCTGTGGCTCATAGGCAGATCTTAAAGTTGAATTTTGGGAGAAGGTTGAGTACCGAAGGCGCCGAAATATGCGAAGTGTGCAGACCATGTTTTCTTCCTTACAGGAAGATGGGTCTGGGAGAGACATAGCCCCTTTTCTAGAAAACTTTGTTACTTTAGTGGCAAAATGGCGCATTTTTGTGCTATCTTGGGTGCTAAATTTTAAGTTTTTTCTTTATGATCAAAACAGTAAAAATACATTTAGAATACACGGACTGTCATGAAGACTAACGTGGATGTGATAAGCAGCGTTATTATTATTTATTTTCACATGAAACGTAAAAATAACAACTGTACTTGTGTGGACGATGAGTTTACGCTTGCACTCTTTGCAATTCTAAGGCTATAATGCACTACAGGCAAAGCAAACCAAAACAAAAGACAACCTGAAGCATTTTGAAGACTATGGCGCCTATGCTACCGCCGTGAAAACGTTGTCAACCTGTCATGAGAAGTGAAATGCAAATGCTTGACACAACACTTAGTTTCAAGGCAGGTAGCCTTCAAAGCATAAAAATTCGCAAAAAAAGATTTTTTTTAGTTTTTTTCAAGACGGCAATGTTTGCAACCTGGTACTATGTTTTGCTGTCACCGGTAACAGATGGACGTCGAGGCAATAAAGCCATTGAAGACGCTGTCAGCACGTCACGCATCTGCAATAATTGTTGAGTGCGTATCCGTCATTTAGCTCAGTCAGTCGTTCGCCAGCCAGTCATCGCGGGGGTCTTCCTATGTACTCTACGTTCTGTTCGTTCTGCACCACAGTGGTGGATATAGGCATCAGCCAAAGGGGAAACAAAATACCCCCTTTGCCCCTTCCTCTCCTCCCTCTCTTCTCTTCCCTTCTCCCCTTCCTCCTTTTCCTTTTCCCTTCCCCCTTCCCTTAGAAGTAGGACCCATTGAATTTAGCTAGAAGGCCTGGGGGAAAGCTGTGAACTCCCCAGCAAGGTCTAAGGTGGTGTATTTTAGCCTTTAAATATAACATCTGGTGGCAATAATTTTACTAATTTTCCTGATACACGAACTTTTTAATTAGCAGTTCGGCAGAGCATGTAAAGTGTTTACTTATGCACAGGGGCTCAAAAAAGGGGAGAACGGCCAAAGGTCCGCCCTCCCCTTAGATCCGCCACTGTGCACCAGTCAGCAGTCACACGCACCGGAGTGGTGTGATCTCCTGACTGACGTTTTTCAACTTCTCCAAACCGAAAAAATGATGTTTCTTCTGGGTGTGTTGGTCTGTCACTGATTCTGATGAAGTTTATTTGACGTTATGTGTGACTAGTATGGCCTGTGAATTGCTGAAATTACGTTTTAGCCTTACTGTTTAAGTATGGGACTGTCGGACATCGTTTTAGTCTTGAGATTCCGGTTTAGTTCCCATTATTGTCAATAACTCTAACTGTGGGTATCCTTGATCACCTACTGAGCGGTTATCGGCAACTAGACAGACGGCCGTATATCACGTTGATACTTAACACCGACATCTTTTCTCGTTTATTATCAATTGTAAAATTATTTTTCTAATGTTCGCAAACTCACGCTTGCTGTAAACAAGTAATCTGAGCAAAGCTCACGTGACGCGCGACAGCAGCGGTCCTGCCACTCTGGCAATCAGTGTAAGACTACAGCAATAAGATATTAATGCATCTTGAAAGAGTACTTAAATTTAAGGCCTCCGTACGGAAGACTCCTTGAATTTAAGACATCGAAACTTAAATTCTTAAAAATGTACGTTCTATGATAAAATTGTCATACGCAGGTTGTCCGGATCCTCCTCCAGCCATTTCGGTTCAATTCACTCTTAAAATGTGTGACGCAGCCAAAAATCGCAAAACAATCACTAAAAACCTCTCTTTTGGGGGTTCAAGGTCATTCAAGGTCATCGAAGTTGACACCAGTAAAAAGTTTGTCACTATTGCTTGTTATGATAAGTAGCATGTCTGTGCCTACATGTATCTGCAACCGTTTTCACGCTACACGAGCCAATAGCGGCAGAATAACCACTTGGGGGTAGCCGTCTTTGACGCCCGCCTGCGCTGGCCTCCTTGAACCTAAGATGTCGGGACTTGAACTGCTGAAATCTACGTTTAATGCTGAAAATTTCTTATGCAGGTTGTCTTGATCTATCTCTAGTCATCTCGTCGCAATTTAGGGTTGAAATGTGCGCTGCATCCAAAAATTGCGAAAAATTCACTAAAAACCCCTTTTTGGGGGTTCAAGATCGTTCAAGGTCATCGATGTTGATAAATCTTAAAAGCCTGTCACTAGTGCTTGTTAAGATATGCAGTAAGTCTGTACCTATCTGCAACCGTTTTCACACTGTAAGAGCCAATGGCGGCAAAATAGCGTTTTTAAGGGGGTACCCCTTTTTGACGCCCTTGTTCGAGAGGAACCTCCTTACCCAGGGTGACAAAATTTTGTCACTAAAAACTAGAATCCTTGGGGCAGCCCAGAGTGAAGATTTCGTAATCCTAGCTTGCACCGTTTTGATACAGCTCACGAGTGTGACAGACGGACGGACAGACAAACAGACAGACGCCCAGGCCATGGCTAATTGACGCGCGAAGCATTCTGCTATCGCGCGTAAAAATAAATTTTGTAAATTTCAAAACAAATCAAAAACGAAAAATTTTCTGTCGTATCAAGCAACTCTTAAGTGAGAGAGGAAAACGCCCGATCCACACGCGCTCGCGCGGCGTATGAAGTAAGTGGATTAGGCCTACTGCGTTTTAAGGGCTGAAGAAGGTTGACGACGACGTCGGTTGCCGACTGGAGTGGAATTGTAGCCAACAATCGACTCGTTATCGGCGTATCGACAGTACAGATGTTGAACGGACGATGGCAGACGACGTAGCCTACATGCGAGACCGAGAAGATTACGAGTCACGAACGGTTAAATGCCGAGTGGATTGTCGAACTATTCTTAGCTGCTAAGTATTCGTTTTTCCTTCGCGCCATCGGGAACGCATGCCTCAAAGCCTCAAAAGAGACTTCAAGCACGGTCAATCAATCATTCGAGACGCTATTGTATATGGGACTACACGACAGGCGACTACGGTGGTGGCACGGGGCCGAGTACAAGGCCAGGTCGAGCCCCGGCGGTCGGGCGCTCAGCCGATAGTGCCTGTCTGTTTGACCAGCCGCACGCCTCATTCCGGTCTGCTGGTCCCGTCATGTGACGTCCCTGAATAATTCCCGCGCACGCAACCGCAACGAAGATGACGAGGGCCACGTCGAACCATCGCTCTCCGGCTCCAGACAGAATGGCGTGTACCTTTTACAGTTCAGCTTTTTTTCTGTCATTTCCAGATGCGTGACAGAGAAATATTTAACATGACGACAGCAAGATGATGTGCCCATTCCTTGTTCCATCAACTGGCTGCAATGCGCTTCAGCAAAATGGCACATTTTCGTGCTGTCTGCGGTACTACACATGTGTTGTATTATTGTTCAACTTGTCTGTGTGGTTGAAGTTCTGTTGTGGCCCGCTGTTAATGATAAATTTCTATGTAGTGTATTTTGTGTCGTAATGTACCTTCGTATTTTCGCTGATCGAACGCTACAATCAACGCCAGGATACGATACGGTAATTCGGCGCACGCGCAGGCAGCAAGCTTGCATTTAAAATTGCGGCCGAACCGCTGCAGATAGAGACATCGTCAATATTGACAGTCTTCAGCAATTCCTCATCCTCATATCCAACGGCACTATCGCCGACCCCTACGACGTACCATTTAACTACAATACTGCACGATTGACATAGCAAAGTGCGTAACAAGTAATGACCTTTTAAGGTCATCCAAGATCGATGATTTTCGTGTCATCTAAAAGAGCTTATGCGACTTCATATTAGTGACCAATAGCAACCTTGGCCCTATCTCACATTTTTTCTAAGATACGGCCACTTATCGGTTAAACAACGCCCATTTTCCTTACCCCACTTTTGTCCAATCCCGCATTTGAAAATGTTTTTATTGCAGTTGCACTAAATCGCTGAAATTTTGCATGCGAATAGCCGTCAAAGCAGGCTAATTAATCGTGTAGTAAGTTTTTCGGTACGACCTACCGTTTAGCCACAATACATGCGTTACAGACAAACAGACAGTTAGACGACATCGTATTAAAAACTTCATTTTAGCGGTCGGCCGAAAACCGATGAGTAAAACTAGACTTTCTAAAAAGCAGTCATGTACGCTAATCACATATTATCATAGGTCTTATTTCAATTTTACATTACATTATTTTTTATTGTTATATATGTTATTTTTTGTTTTGATAACCGTAGACGTTCGGTTTAACCAGCTTATTGAGTGTCTCTGGGTAGGCCTATAACATTCTCATAGCGTCACCGTAAGCTGCTGACATCTGGCGAACCAAACCGTAGCAAACAATATACGTAGGCCGCTATTTTCATTTGGTTGGTTTTTACGCTATAGCGCGTATTAGCTATGGTAATTCTGTCTTGGTGTCTGTCACAACCCGGTACCGATCGGAGCCCAGGTGAGATAGAGACTTCTGGTTTACACCAAAGCATAGCTTAGAGTCTCTAGTATTTTGCGACAATATTTCATGCCACTGGGTGAAAGGGGTCCCCACGAACGAGGGGGGAAAGAGGGGCACCCCCTTAAAAGCGTTATTCTACCGTTATTGGTTCTTCTAACGTGAAAAAGGTTGCAGATAGGCACAGACATGCTACTTATCATAACAAGCACTGGCAACGAGCTTCTTAGAAATGTCAACATCGATGACCTTGAATGACCTTGAACCCCCCAATAGGGGTTTTTAGTGAATTTTTCGCGATTTCGAGCTGCGACACGCACTTCAAGAGTGAATTGCACCAAAATTGCTGGAGATAGACCAACACAACCTGCGTATGAAATTTTCAGCATTGAATGCAAATTTTAGCAATTCAAGTCCGGACCCTCTAGGCTCAAGGAGGCCTGCGCACGCGGGTGTCAAATAGGGTTTTTTTTTAAAAAGTGGTTATTTATCAGCTGCTGGCTTGTCTAACGTGAAAATGGTTGCAGATAGGCACAGACATACTGCTTAACATAACAAGCATTGGCGACGGGATTCTTAGGATTGTCAACATTGATGACCTTGATTGACCTTGAAACCTAAAAATAAGGGGTTGTAGTAATTTTTTGGCGATTTTTGGCTGCTAAAGAGTGAATTGCGACGAAATGGATGGAGATAGACCAAGATTACCTGCGAACAGGAACTGCTATAGGCTCTCGCGCGTCTCATGAGCATTAGCTCAGATTTCTTGTTCAAGTTCTGTCATAATGATACAAGTCATCGACCATCTACGGCGATAACAGCATTTCATTGATCCCCAAATATGTGCAGAAAAAAAACAAACGACTATTTCAAATATGTTGCCGACGCCAACATTCGCTTAATTCTCCAATTCGAGTGAATAACTAAGCCCCGTGATCGCTGGCCAGGCTGGCAGGTAGCATTAACCGTTTTTGATAGGCGGCGAAACCATTATTGAGAAACAGCCTAATGTTTAGACTATAGACCCGTACCAAAACTCAAGAAATATATGCACAGGTTTTCAAAAAAAAACAATCAGATTATGTGGTTTTTTCGCCTCAAATTACACACTTTACACAGCCAATACGCTGCATAGCCTAATGCCTATTCAATGACGCATTAATTTGACAGTGCATTCTACGCGCGATAGCAAAATGCTTTGCGCGTCTTAACTATGGCCTGGACGTCTTCTGTCCCTCTGTCCGTCCGTCCGTCACACCCAGGCACTGTATCAAAATGGCGACACCTAGAATCACGAAATCTTCACTTTGGGCTGCCTCAAGGTCTCTAGTTTTTCGTGATAGAATTTCGTGCCTTGGAAGGCGGGGTTCACCTTGAACGAGGACGTCAAAGAGGGATACCCGCTCCTTTAAAACGACGTTATTTTGCTGTTATTGGCTCGTATAGTGTGAAAACGGTTGCAGATAGGTACAAACATGCTGCTTATTATAACAAGCACTGGTAACAGGCTTTTTAGATTTATTAACATCGATGACCTCAAACGACCTTGAACCCGCCAAAAAGAGGTTTTTAGTAAATTTTTCGCAATTTTTGGATGCAGCGCACATTTCAACACTGAATTACGACGAAATGGTTGGAGATAGACCAAGACAACCTGCGTATGAAATTTTCAGCATTAAACATAGATTTTAGCAGTCCAAGTCTCGACCCCCTAAGTTCAAGGATGTTGGCGCAGGCGGGCGTCAAAGACAGCTACCCCACTAAAAAGTGGATATTTTATCGCAATTTTCTCGTGTAGCGGGAAAAACGGTTGCATATAGGCATGCTGCTTATTATAACAAGCAATAGTGACAAGCTTTTTTGGTGTCAACGTCGATGACCTTGAATGATCTTGAACCCCCCTCCCAAAAAAATAGGGGTTTTAGTGATTTTGTTTTGCGATTTTTGGCTGCGACACACATTTTAAGAGTAAATTGGATCGAAATAGCTGGAGATGGACCTGGACAACCTGCATATGACATTTTTGCATATAACGTACATTTTTAGGAATCTAAGTTTCGATCTTTTAAATTCAAAGAGTCTTCCGTACGGTGGCCTCAAATTTTAGTACTCTTTCAGGATGCGTTATTATCTTATTGCTGTAGGCCTACACTGATTGCCAAAGTGGCAGGACCACTGCTATCGCGCGTCACATGAGCTTTGCTGAAATTACTTGTTCCTACTACATAGCGAGCCCAAAATGATATCCTTTTGTTTTTTTATTTTTTTAACCTCGTTAGATAGGCTACAATATATTTGTTTTTTAAAATTTTATCTAATTGACTTAATCAGTATGTAGTTTCTTCTGTTTTATGCAAATAAATTGTAATACCCATGGTTCGATTAGAACGCGAGAAACGCTGTTTGATTTACAATCTGCGTCTGTGGTTCCAAAATATTACGAAAATGTCTCGAATAAATAAACGCATTTGAAAACTGTCGAATATAATTAATAGCTAATGTTAAACTATTCAGACAGCATGGTGTTTTGCAGTGGCATATAGCCTATTTAACTGAACAAGAAATTTGAGCTAATGCTTACGAGACGCGCGAAAGCCTATAGCAGTTCCTGTTCGCAAACTGTTGGTCTATCTCCAGCTATTTCGTCGCGACTTTTACGAGGGCACCGCTCTTTGATGCCCTCGTGCGCAGGTTACTTTAAACCCAGAAAATCGAGACTTAGACCTTCAAAATCTACGTTCAATGCTGAAAATTCTATATGCAGCTTTTCCATGTCTACCTCAATTTGTTTCGGCGAAATTCGCTTTAAAATGTGTCTCGCAGCCCAAAAATTGCCACAAATGCATTAAAAATCCCTATTTTAACGTTCAAGGTTATCCAAGATTATTGAATTCGGTGGCAATCGAAAACCAGGGTCCGACTTCCTATTAGTGATTAATAGTAACTTAGGCCCTATCTCGCGCCGTTATTGAGATACAGCGACTTATTGGCTAAAAATCGCAAATTTTTCTCACCCCCTCTCATTTAGCGCCCTTGTTCGAAGTGATCTTCTTCGAATTTATGGAAAAGCTCCACGGTTCCTGAAACTAGTCTTCCAGGCAGCCGACGGTCAAGATTTGGTGATCTTAACTTACACCGTTTTTGACTGATCCACCCGTGTGACGGACAGACGGACGGACAGACAGACAGACAGAATTGCGATGGCTAATACGCGCGGAAAGCAGTAGCGGCTTTCACGCGTGAAAACGGTGTCGTTTTTCGGCATACCCGGTAGTTCCAGGCTTCGATTAATGCACGAGGCCTAGTCGATATTCTGCTTTATTACTGTTGCCTTAGCAAAACAGAACTGATTCATTCGCACCGACATGACTGTAAAACAATCGATAACTGGCAATTTTTCATGCACAATGCGTGTCGGGGACCGTCGTACGTATAGTCTGCGACTGTTTTAGCCTATATGAGACTGGAAGCTGGACTCCAAAAAACGATGTTCAGAAGCGCAAAGCAAAAAAGTCGATAGCAAAATGATATCATGTACAGTCCAAAATTTAGGACCAAATTACTGACGCCATTCTGCAATGCAAAACGATAGAAGATTTCTATCTGCCGTTATCTTGTTAACTAGGATAATACACACAACTGCATTATGTGGTTTATCGTGCACTTAACGTTGGCTACGTTCGAATATAATACGCGATTTGGAAAGGCCTTGCTGCAATGAGAGACCAACCATCAAACCTAAGCTTTATCTGTTTCATATGTGGGCTAAACCTCGCCACTTCTGCATGCAGGACATGCTCCGTGAATTCATTTCTTGTCAAAAATACAGCCATTTTGCCGTTTTTGTGGCAGGCTGTTGGGGTTCCGTGGGAACCTTCTCGGAACCCTGAAACTCGCGTGTCCGTTGGCCCTGGTTAGGCTTTAGCCTAGTGAGATACCATAGCCTATTCGTACCGTTAGTATTGTCACCGCCGACTGCTGACCTGTATGACGCGTGATGCTTTTTTCTATCGTGTCCGACCCGCGGAACACTCTTCGACTCAGCAACGTCATCGACAGTGACGTCATCCGTAGTGACGTCATCGGTAGGAGCATCACGAGCGGTGAGCCGTTGGAGGGCGTGGTGAGCAGCGGCAGTGTCGTGCAGTGAGATGGTCGGCAGTGAAGCTCGGGCAATGAGCGTGGTTGATGACGTGCAGTTAGCGCTGCTGCTGCTGCTACTGGTAGTGGTGACTGCGGAGCACGCTGTCATGGTGATGTCGTCATGGAACAACTGCCGCCACAGCCGCTCACTGCGTCATAACCATCTAGAACAACAAAACACCTGCTCTTATATAAGATGGATTAATCTAAACAAAACGTTTGCTTGCATACAGGTGAACGTCATCTAAAAGTGCGTACACAGCAACAAAAATAAAAACAACTAAAATAAAAAAACTGAACGGCCTTCATTTCAATTTAATTTATTTCAGTTCATTTTTGTTGCTCTGAACGCACCTTAGCAGTCTGCTTGACTGTTTCCCAGTAGGTTAGCTTAAAGTTAGAATTAAACTCTGTCCGAATCAGAAAGCAGAACACGTGAACTTGTCATCAATTTAAATTATCTATTTAGCTTCTTGTGTTGCTTCGTTTAGTGCTCGCATCTACACCATGGTGGCGTCAGCCTTTTGTATTAGCCCAAGCAAAAGTCGACAAGATTAGTACTAAAATATTGATTTTGACTTTCTGGGAGCCCGGACATTGGCTGGGCTGGTGCCGCCGCTGATATACTATACCATACGTTAGAACCGGAAATAGCCTGGTCGTGACTCCGACATATGTGTGCGCCATCTGTCTCTACTCACCGATTTCAAACTATCAACGTATCGCATGTAATATGTATCGCACGTCTACTTAAACAAGCCCATCCAAAGTCACTTAAAAACAAGCTATTAGCTTAGAAGACTGTCGCGTTCTACGCATGTCGTGATCGTTATTGCGACTTACCGTGTAGCCACAATACCGCACGATTGGCACACCATAGTGTGTTATGACTTTTCAAGGTCTTCCAAGGTCAATGATTTTAATTTGAAAGCCTGTATTCGACTTCCTATTAGTGATCAATAGCAACCTAGGTCCCATCTTGCACCGTTTACACCAGTTACAGAGGACGACAGACGACGACGGACGACAACCGTGTAAGACACCTATAACATTGCTGTAGCGCGTCAATAATATCTGTCAAAGACATGCAGAGAGACGGGCAAGATGCGTAATGCGGCCTGTTAGGACGGTCGTATAAATAGACCAAATATAAGCTGCATTTTGGATGACTTAACAACCATGAACAAGTTCAGTGCAAAATAGATTTAAAAAGCCAATAGGAATCGATCTGGCTGTCGACTAAGGCCACAAAAATAAATAAATAAATAAAACAAGATCAGCCAGAACGGGTCGAGCCCAGGCATTAAAGATCGCAAAGTGAGGGACATATAACGTCACACAATCGTTCGGATTACCACAGCGGAGGCAGCTGATGAAAGTCGCCCGACAAGCCACCGGTCGCCGGGTCACTGCATGCTATAGGTATGCCGCTTGCGCGTGCCGCGTAGTGCGCTCATTGCTCGGGGATACTCTGTCACGGGAGGAGAGACTTTGTAATGGGGAAACTATTTAATGTGACACCGCCAGACCGACAGTGTTGACGTTGACGACATACACTCACTACGGACAGAAGGACTGACAGAGCGACAAAAGAGAGACAATCGACCGACCAGAATTTGCACACAGCTGAGCCATAGACGTCTAGATTAGTAGTTGCTATTATATGGAGTAGTCGATGGCTGAGCCAAAGTCAACAGATAGGACGGGAAGGCAACGTCTGTTGATCTCACTGAGTTTAATGATGCTCTCTGTCCGTCAAATTCGGTCGGTTGGTCGTTCCGTGCAAGCATTCCGATTGCCGTGTCGGTGGAGCTATAAATAGAGCGGACAAACAGACAGACAAACCGACGGAATCTGCAGCAGCTGCAGACTATGCAGTGTCATGGCGCCAGAGCGCGACAGTCAAATAAGGGAAATCGCTCTCGCCGGTCTACGCAAATCCTTATTTCTATTCGCTAATTGGCGGCAGCAATTTGCAGTTGTACGTTTTGATCGGGATTTTGACCTCAAAACCCTTCCTTCCCCAAGCTGTCAGATCAGAAACCCTATCTGCCACACGTCTGACACAATGTGTCCCTAGACCCCACAAATGTAGGCTACCAGCCAAATGGCATGTCGCACGGTTTAGACTGCAGAGTGCACGAGTGTGACAGACGACAGATAGACAACGACACAGACAACAGATCACGCTACGGAGTAATGGATAGCAACAGGCGAAACTGCTATGGCTAGATCGATTTCATCCAAAAAATACGCACATATTTTAACGTGTTTTATTTCAGCGTCGCGTGTCCTAAAGAACCCTGGCGTTGCCAGAATATACAGTATAAATCCGAGATTCGGATGCGCTGTGACTGCGCTGATGCAGGCAAATGCAAGATAATATTCTGGCACTATAGTGCCATATATGTGCTAGGCGAATGTTACTTTAAGTGCCGTCATAACTTCTCATTTCGGCGATCCTATCGGACGTGAGCTGATCACTAAGCACCGAGAATGAGAGAGAGAGAGTGTGATTACATCCCACACGCCTCGGCAGGCGTCCCACAGAAAGTGCATTTAGCGAACGCAGCAAGTTGAAATTAGCAATGATTTGCAGCAGCGTGCCCGCAGCGTTGAACGAACTACTTGTACCTGAACTACGAACAGACCCTACGCTCTCGGCATGCTGTGACACTTTATGTATCTACATTCATCGAGATCGTTCAAGTACTTTTTATTGATCAATCGATCAATGGCAGCCGTTGGCTACAATGTCGAAGCTTATCCGTCTCTTACTGCTGTTAAAAGCTTAGCACTTTATAATACTGTTCACAGCCGTTGACTCTGGTCCCAGTAGAGACTAGCAGAGCGAACGCACAGCTTTAAAATCATAGCGAGACGTTTCAAGTTTATACGCGTGTCTTCCACATTTCATACGGTGCCAGATTTCGGAAAAAATCATTCGTCACTGCAGCCAAATTTTGTTCAAAATATTTATTCAAATTTATTGCTATTTTGCTAAGTTATAACAAGAGTGCCTTTTTATTTGAACACCGTATAGTAATTCCAGACATACGTACTAGGCTTTACAATTATAACGTCAACAATTTCAACATGCCTGACACTTTTATCACGACACACGTGTGTAAAATATTTGCCAAAACAGTACTATATTTCACTTTTTGCATGATTTTGTGCATTCTAGACTACCTTAATTATAGTGTTTTTTTTTACTTTTTAGTTCGTGTTTTATTCTTATATTTGGGTGTAGACCTATCTGTCTCACACTGTCTGTGTTTGCTGTCCCAGCGTAATGAAAATAAGAAGTAAGCTTACACAAACATTTGTCCTCGCCCACAGAAACGCTAACTACAAACTCAAGTGTATCAACATCGGAGATCAGTTAAAATCTTACCGTTAAGACCAAGGTCAAAACTTGCATAAATTACCATGTCTAAGAAAAGTGCATTAGACCCTGAGATATTTGCTTGCCTAAGGTAAGCAGTTAAGCACTGAGCACTAATTCAGCCACAAGTCAACGCGTTAATAATGCACGTGTAATATCATATGGTGTAAATCGTCTCAGAACTCGGCGCTCGAGTTGAACGCTAACTAGATTGCCGTTCTCGCCTCTGGCAATTGTTTTGCCATTACGTCGGAGCCAGCTAATCGTTTTGCTTTTAAATTATTCCTTTTTGCGAAGCACCAGCTAATTTAGCGTTAGTCCTCATAGTGTGTTTGCTGTCCGAGAGCGAATCTAGTTCACGATACATGAAATCTTCATCGCCTGGTGGCGGGGTTATAATTATAGTGGCGGGGCTATAGGACTAAAATAGCAGAGATTGCTGCCCCACCGATGGACAGGCATCCACCTCAACATGTAATTGGGCAGGATTGGGACTGCAGAACACATATCAGACAGCATAAAATAGATGAAGATGGTGAATTAGCTGCGTTTTGGTTGACCTAACAAGTTAGGTGTACCCGGTACCATAGATAAATATGTTATAAATATACTAATGATAATAATACTTTTAATTGTTTTAATACTTCTAGCTACTAGTTTTAATTTCTGCTGAAGGCACGGCAGACGAAAAATTCAAAAGAGTTTTGTTTTGCTGTACTGAGGCAATATACTAGTAAATTCGTTGTTCGTGCTCCAGCATAAATATGTAATTATAGTATTTATAATATACTTATCTATGAACAATGCCTAACATGTTAGGCATCAAAAACGCAGCTCTAATATCAATGGACAGATCGAGTATGCGAGAAGTCACCAGGTGACTTGGTCTAATTGACATCACGACTGCATCAGCAGCAGCAGCAGCAGTTTGTGCGTAGCCTGATATCGGAGACAGATTATTTGCGGGTGTCCAACAACAAGCTCACCTGAGCCTTAAGCTGCACCCGTGCGTAGGATCAGTAGCTGAACATTACTGGACAGTACGTGATAACGCACTACTCTTACTCTATTCATTCTGTAGCCGCGTGCGCAACATCGATTCCACATCGACCCTTTCTCTCGCTGTGTAATGTGCAAATTCCATACGTCTGTTGACCAAATGTTTGGCTCAATAACTATGCATTTTCACTCATTTTACGCGCGACAGCACCTATTGCTCAGCGCGTATACTATAGCTATCGTAATTCTGCCCGTCTGTCTGCCACCCACGTTTCGGGCCCGGTAACAACCCAAACCCAAATGAGATAAAGATCCAGACTCTGGGTTCTCACTGCATGATACCGTAGAGCTTCTAGTTTTCTGGGACCGAATTTCGTGCAGATGAGTGCGAAGATTTTCTTCGAACTAAGGCGTCAAAGAGCGATACTTTTAACAAATCGCAATTTAGTCGCTGTTAAACTGTCTAGTGTGAAAACAATTGCACATAGGCACAAACTTGCTGCGTATCGTAACAAGCACTGATGACAAGCTTTTCGGAGGTACCAGCATCGATGACCTTAAACAATCTTGAACCTAAAAAGTATGGGTTTTTAGTAAATTTTTCGCGACTTGGGCCGCGACTCATATTTTAAAAGTAAATTCCACCGATACGGAAAAAAGATAGACCAAAACAATCTGTATTTAAATTGTTTAGCATAAAAAGTAGATTTCAACCGTCTAAGTTTAGACCTCTTAGGTTTCAGAAATCTTCCATACGATGCGTCAAAGTTGGATACTTCATGTCAAAATGGGTTAATATTGTGGCATGCTGTACACTGATTTCCGAGGGCGAGCAACCATGCTGTCGCGCGTCTTGTGAGACTCAGCTCAAATTTCGTGTAGGCTCCTATGTTTATTATCTGTACAAATACAAGTTTATAGATGTGTTCTCCAGTTATCAATCCTTCTAACTTTTTCCGCATAACTAAATTCAACATTTATCACTACTTATTGATCATCTTTGTCTAACATAATTTAATAACATAAAATTCGTTTCTAAACGCTAAATCATGACAGACAGTTTGTCGTTTGCTCGTTATAAGCCCTAGCGTATATAATAAAACAGCTGTCATTATTTTAAAACATTTTATATAATTCTATCCCAGTGAAATCGTCGTAAAGTGTGTTGCCGCTTTTCCCATCGTAGCCTGTCTTTAGGAATGAAGCACTGCTTGTCAGATTCTCTGTTTTCTGTTTTATTCGTTATTTTTTCGATTTTATGCTGGATAAGCTGACCACACGTCAGTTTCTAAATACACTAAAATGTTTTCATGTATTGTATCGTGTAGTCATTAACACTTTAAAATGATTGAAATAAATGCTGCAGTACCTACAACATTTTCAAGAACAATGATATGATGATATGCCAAACTTTACCGCATAGTATTTTGGGTTTGAGGTGACGTGTTCGTTTGAATCCACCAAGAAAGTCAGTCAGAGTTACGCGGCACGTTGGTGCATTCATCACGTTAGATTTAACCTGTTTTCTCCAGAATAATAAATTAGAACATCCAGCGTCAGAGCTAAAGATAGCCTCATTTCGACACATCTGGGTGAATTATAGCTAATTCCTACTAATTCGTCCCGAGAACGTAATTCGACGAGCCGCTGGCGGACCGTATATTCATCATTTACTGTCACTGAGTGATCACTGTGGTCACGTTGCAGATCACCGTCGTCTTGCATGTCTTATCCGCATCGCCTATATACACCACCACACAAATGAAAATGCAAGAAATCCGAGCTTTGACATAAGATTTCATATGCGGATGTATATAAAAGGTGAAAAAGGAGTACATCTCTCTTATCTTTGTGTAAATGGAAAAAAACAAACAAAAGAACACATGCTTATCTCAGCAAGACAGAATAAAAAATGAACAACAACTCTGTGGCGAGATCAAACAGTTGAACAGCAGCACAAGTTCATCAAAGTCATACAACGATAATTGTTTTGCCATTCCGTGAATAAAGCAGAAAAAGGCTTTGAAAGCGGGAAATAGTTGCGTGCCGGGTACAAAAATGCGGGCATATACCCAACTAAAGATTTTTAAAAATTAATATAGACCTATAAATCCGTTTGATGCGAAGTTTTTTAGGCGCAAACAGCTAGCCGTTTCTAGTTGTTCGTAGTCTCTGCGGCACAACAAAATAAATTCTCATTCATAAAAACTATAACACAGCATGCTCGGTGGCTTGCATGTGGCTTGCATGTAGATAACACCAAATACAAATACATTACGTAAATTTAAAATGTATCAAAAAATCTATAGTGCGGAATGCCTGATTTTTCCATTAAGCTGCTTAATATTTTCAACGAACAAGCATAAATAATTTTAAGGCGTAGGATATTTATCCGGTAGCAGTATCAATAGCTACTAGGGTGACGTCGACGTCGTCGTATCGCGCAGAAACACGACGGCAACCGAGCAACTGACGACCTCAACGCTAGCAAGTAAGAAATCACGGGATCACCAGTCGCCAAGTTTCGTACTTGCCTGCAGCAGCGTCAAATTTGTCACCAGTATTATACGCTTATATGCATTATACTCACATAAGTCTCTGAAATATGCTAATCTAACCCTAACCCTAAACCCTAAACCCTAAAGTCTAAACCTTACGCCATAATATTAAAGCTAATTCTAGACACTACGTGTAACGCAATTACGCCGAACAACATTGATCCCGCCGCCTGGCAAGTGCGACTGAGTTTTTCGTTTTTGTTCACTGCCGGAACAATAGCCTACAGGCTATTTTTACGGCTGCCAGACGAATAGTCACCGCGTAATATTAATGCGTATGCTGTTGTATAGTGTGTCTTATACAACCATAACATACACTGTGTCCGGAAAAAAGTAAACCCTAAGACTCTGCACAATAGAATTATCAAATCCGAACGAATCTGAATAAACTTTCGTGTATTTAATCGCCAATAAATTGCTGAAGCGACCACCAAATTTTCATTAAATATTAGTTTCTCTTGCACAATGTCTAGGGGTTTACGCTTTCCCGGACACAGTGTATAATAACGGTAATTTTTATATGCTACCAACGTGGTCAAATAACCAACGAAACGAACCAAAAAACAAAGATTCACTGCATTAATCCGACAAGTCTACAAACATGAAAAATCCTACTCAAAATTATGACGACATTGTGTCAGTGCTTGCGTGTATTTCTACTGCAAGGCAGACTGTTTCAAGTCATCGAGATATACACGGGTCGGTCGGAAGCATAATTTCTGCGTGCATCACAGCTAATCAGCGTCAGACATTAGTTCGCACTTACGTGCAGCACCGATTGAACGACGGAGTATCTGACTGGATCGCTTGCAGCGAGGCAGGTGTAAATGTACGTGATCGTTGTATAGAGCACGTCGTCAACTCGACTTGATGTAACTTCCCCGCCTGCAGCCAGCCTGAAACAGCTGCTGAACCACGTCTTAGCATGCACCTGGTAATCGATATTCTTCTGAGTAACCCATCGCAGATACCTGATGCTGATTTCTACGATTGGATGAAACAACTTTGCGTGTATTTTTGTGTTGCAGGCAACAGGCGGATCAAAACATAAACATTCTAATAAATGAAGTAATTTTCTTAAATGTACATGAGTAAAATTGGTTAAGCAGCATAGTGGAAAATTTTGTGTAACGAGTTGTTTGTATTTTTGGCAGTTCATTGCTGTTAGAAGTATTTTGTATACACCTAACTAGGTCAATGCAAGCATAGTCTGGTCCCATTTGATTCTGTTTTGTGTACAGTACTGTCATCGCCAGTGCAATCGACTGCTCAGAAACAGTCTCTGAAATGACCTATTATTATTTATTACCTATTAGGCCTTATTACGTGTCGACTGGGACATTAAACTGCCTACTCACTCATTCACCCAAGCCAGAACAGTTCAGTCAGCTGCTGAAAGCAAACTTTGTACCATCTATACGATTAGACGTCGTTCCTATAACTGTAGCTGGTCTAATCGATCTCCAACAAACTATTTAATTACACACTTTTGCTTTTAAGCTGTAACGTCTGGCAGAAAATTAGGTTTACATAAGATAAATGAATAAATATGCATAAAGCTGTGGAAAAAGACATTTTTCAGCATATGTTGTCGACCGGACTCAATTACAAAAGTTTAGCAGTACAGAGACGTGTAACAGCAAAGTAATTTATTTTTGGCTTTTAAAATTACAATAATCAAAACTGTGGTGTATATCGTGTATATGACTACTTTGCTGAAGATATGTTTTGAGCCTAAAATAAATTAAGAAGCCTAATATTACAACTGCTATCACTGTCACGATGTTGCTTGGACTACGTAGATATCCCTGCTAAATGAGATCTCATTCTATTCAACGGTTTTGGCACAGTGCACGTCGACTGCACAAGTGTAACAGAAGGACAGAACACGCTACGGCCACATCTATCGCAATGCGATGCCGCCTAAACAGTACGAAACGGAAAATCGCGGTATGATGAACGCTGCAGCAAAGAAACGACGTGATGTGCCGCACCCTATCCCATTTAAAGCCGCTTAAAATCTTTCAGTAAAACTTCATGTGCTAACTATTAGTAAACTTGGATTAAAACGTTTTTTTTCGTTTTCTGCAGTTAACTTACGTCTTCAGTTCTGTTCCAGACACATTTTGTTAACACGAAAAATGGTTTCGCTGTCGCTTGCAAAGTCTAGCAACTATGCCTCAAAATTACAGATAACGAAATCGTTACAATTCGCCACCGGTTCTTCCGTGTGTAAATAAATGCGTAGGCCTACTCAAAAACACACAAAAATGCACTTTAGTGTCGAGTCACCGTCCTGTCGCCAATGCGAATGATCGTCACCATCCCGATCAGCTTCTCTTCTTTGCATTGCTGTTCTTCTTCTTACGGTGAGATCTTTCATCGACGAGGACGCTTCTGA
>Ga0056128_1003997_pt1 | contig 18347 bp, 15 predicted proteins | sample WorMetLIZISLAND2_FD_71113 | JGI IMG/M metagenome (GOLD analysis project Ga0056128, IMG submission 71113) | Marine gutless worms symbiont microbial communities from Max Planck institute for Marine Microbiology, Germany - Olavius geniculatus... ... | reverse complement strand
AAATTTTCGAGATCGCATCGCGTCTGCCGACCACACCCGTGACGTACGAACTGAGAGATCTGAGAGGTGAGCTTATAAAAGGTAGATTCTACGAGCCCGAAATTCAGAAGGTGTTAAAGTTCGACCCGACAACGAGCACTTCGACGTCGATCGCATACTGAAGACGCGGAAACGAGGCGGTACGATAGAGTACCTCGTGTCGTGGAAAGGTTACCCGAACAAGTTTAACTTGTGGGTGAACGAAATAACGTCGAAATGAGCCGGTTCTGTCTCATCTTACCGTCCAACAGAATACTATCCGGAAAACACGGTGGCTTGTTACACTACGAAACTCGCCAATATGATCGAACTTAAAAGTGACTGGAAAGTGGGCCTGTTGGAGATTTCAACTCCTAAGGACTTGGTTAACGTCGCCGATGGTAGATGTTTGTTACATCATTTATGTCGACAGAAAATATTATTGTAAAATACGGATGCCGTCGGCGAACTACCCTAGAATTCAACTCTTGATCGACGCTCTGCACGAAGAACAACGAAGGCAAACAGCTTTAGTGTCTGACGAGTCTCGATACGTGTGGTTTTCGACCCGTCTTAATAAAATGATAATTCGGTTAAATCCCGTCGGTACGTACGGCGACGTTGCCGTCCGTTTCAGCGAAGATCTGGCTAACCTGCTGGGTTTCGAAGGTGGTGAAAGGTATGCAAGTGACAAATCAGCACCTTATCCCTACTCGTTGTCTTTGGACAATGTTAACAACATGTACGTTTACTGCGATCTGTTGGAACATGTGGTCGTCGGAGACACAAAGGCGCCGCTTCTTCGCATTGTCAACAAGCCTGTGAGGCTGTACGGAATCGTGCACAAGATCTTCAACCCCATCTTGTACGTCCCGCTACAAAAAAGAATTTTGACACCGTGGAAATAAGCATCATGGACGACACCGGAAAGCCCATACCTTTTCGATCTGGAAAAACCAAGTCGCTGGTAGTCTTGGAATTCCGTCGTTTCATTCACCCGTATTTTGCCTTATAAAAAGGCGTGTACAGTACTACCACCGTCATTTGCTGCGTAAACGTTGAACGAGTCATGAAGCGAAAAACCTACTGCTGCGACGCCAATCGTCACATGTACGAAGACTATTACTCCCGCCAAGTTGGTGGGGAAATACCGGTTTTCGCTGGTAGCAGATATCAGCGAGGACACGGACTGGGTAGTGTTTTGGGTAATATCTTTTGACGATTCGTGGTGCCACTGTTTACGACGCATGGTAAGACGCTGGCCTTGGATGTTTTAAAAACCGGTATGGACGTGGCAGAGGATGTGTTGGGTGGTAAACATGACTTCAAGGAATCTGTCGTTGTAGCTGATCGGTTGAGTCGTATAAAGCTACCTACAGTTGGCACAGACGTTGTAAGCTGTAGATAACGTAATAACGGATATTAACGTCATTTTTGACAGAGACAGTGATTGTGACGACGTTGGAGACGGGTCGAATCAAATATGGGAAATCTCTTTAGAACAAGCTGTAGAAGATGATGACGATAATGACAGCGAAAGTGCAGTACGGGTGAGTTGGTGACACTACAACTCGTAGTGCCGCGTAGTCTACGTGAATTATTGCTACGTTTATATCAGGACGATTTGTGTCACGTAGGCCCCGAAAAATTGCGCAATTGTCTAAGACAAAAGTATTATTGGACCAATTTATACTTAGGTGTTTTTGATTGGTGCAAGACTTGTACGCAATGCCAAATAAGCAAAGGTGGCGTTTTTTGAAGCGCCTCTGAAATTCTTAAGCCCACCCTCTACGATCTTTAAACGCTGGCACATTGATTACTTACAGTTAAGCAAAGCTAAAGGTTATAACTGTGTGCTTGTGTGCATAGATTCACTATCACTCTGGTCTCTGCTTCTCCCTTCGAAGACTACGTGTGCTGAAGAGAGTGCAAAGTTGCTTTACGATAACGTTTTCATGATTTATGGTTGCAGGACTTTAGTATCCGACAGAGGATCGGCCTTTAGGTCGAAACTATTAAGAAGTTTGTGTAAGTTATTAGACGTAACTCAAGTATACACGCCCAGTCGTCACCCACAGTCGAACTCGCGATGCGAATCTTATAATAAAAATCTTTTGAATGCCTTGATGACACGATGTGGGTCGGAGATTGACTGGCCTGACCTTCTGTCTACAATAAGCCATGTTTTTCGGACTTCAGTTGCGAAACAACTTGGTCATTTTCGTTTGAAATACTTTTTAGACAGAGACCTCGTTTGCCGGTGGATGAAATGCTTTTGCCGCCACAGACACTTCCTACGAATGATCAAAATTATTACAAACGTATGGAGCCACAACTAAAAATATTGAAAGAAATAATTCGACAAAATCTAATTCGAGCTGAAGAACAGACCACTAAAAGCCACGACGCAAAATATGTTGTCAGGTCTCTTAATTTTCGCGTGGGAGACCGAGTTTATTTACAGGAACAACCCAAGTTAAAAAACAAAGCACACACATAAAGTGTTGAAAAAATTTCAAGGTCCTTTTCTTATATTAAAATGCCAACCTGAGTACAGGACGTATAAATTACAGAACTGCGAAACTAAAAGAGTGCACTCGTCTTTGATTTATGGGAATCGTTTGCGCTTGTGTGATGACGACCGTGACAAGTTGTATAGTAGACATTTTGTTCCTTCTCGAGAGGTGGAGATGGGACTTAAGTGCGACCGGCAACTTCATGCTGCGAATGCTGAAAATTTGGACTCGGTCGACGCACGCACAAAAAATATACGTAATATACGTAACTTGTATTGGTTCTTGCAGAGTCACTATACCATGCCGTTGTTTTTTTGACATCTGTTAATTTCTATCTCCCAGCTCTTATTGAGGATTGTCATGAAGATCGAACTACCGTAACTGTTCTTCATACTTAAAACTTAGCCTTTCTTCAGAATTTCTTTGACAAAACACAGTTGGCAGACATTTTTGAAGACATTTTATTAGCTAACCCTTTAGAAATCAAAACACCTCGTTTGAAAATTATTGAAGCCAACTACTCACATGAATTGGAGATTGACAAAAGCGCACAACTGGACTTTGTTCGACTGGCAAATCTAACCAAACATGACGAACAAGCGTTTCCGTCGTTAGCTCATTCTATGGTTGGCAAGATTATTCAAGTGGATCGTACGAGTGGTCTTTCCCATTGTTCAGTTGGCGTTCTTGGATTTTAATTTTCTTAGGTTTACTTGCTGGTGCGAGTTTCGGATTTTCTCTGTTAATCAGTTACAAATTACGAGCTCTAACACCTACTGTCACAAACTTGACACTACCTCGTCGCGCACATGCGTTGCTGACAGCTCTTAATTAATTTACTTCAACAACTCCTGTGAATAGTTTCCACTCTATCTTTAGTTTTAAATGCTAAATATTTCTGTCATTATTTTGCTGTGCATCATTGCATTTGTGACAATTTTCAAAATTTGTCGCTGTTAGAAAAAAACATCGTTATGAGTTTCAGTTGTATGCACACATTGGTTATCAAAATCAATCAGTTTAAATTCATGTAAAAACTTTCAAATTGCACCTAGATACTATGAGTTCAGGGCTGCAAAATGCGTTCACTTACTTCATGTTTCTGGTCATTTGCTACCGAATTTAATCATCATTTGGCCAAACCTTCGCATTAGCTCAGTAATGACTAATGAAAACTACCAGCTACCAAATTCTGTTCCATTAACGTGGACTCAGGCTAAGTTTTTGCGTAAGGCACTGCGCAAACCTATCGGTGCTTGTTTGTAACGAAGATTGGTGATAAACAATCAATTCTGTCCCTACCTATTAGACGTTGAGACGCTGCACCATCGTATGGTCAGAGGAATGAGGCTATGTCTGTTTTAACTCATAATTTATATCCCGCTTTAGGCGAGGCAGGGAGCAAATTTTGATTTTTGATTGATGAGTTCACGATTCAAAGCCTATTCTAAATAGAGTTGGATATGTTTTCTGTGTTTATGTAATTAATTCGAGTTCAAATACGCATGATATTTGCTTAGTTAATAGATTTTCTTGTTGTTTTGCGTAACATTATATATTTGAGTGTGGCTTTACTTTTAATCAGCTTTGACTATAATCAGCTTTGATTTGCACGCGTACTTAATGATAACTGATGAGTCAGACGAGATGAATTAGACGTTGTTGTTGTTTGATTATGAAATATTTACTTCTTGCTAATTAGATGACACTTAATGTTATGAGTGCAGTGGAGTGACTTTATTGATATGCTTATTGCATTTGATGTTGTCTCATCATTATTATCATTAGACGCCATTGTAATTTAGCATTTGTTGTTGTAGAACATAGCTACTGTGTTTTTTTGAGCTTTGTGGCTTGTTAGTGCCGTTGTTCTAATGTTGTTCACGGGTCGCGGTCCACTACGGATATGGCTGGTGTGTGCCCAATTCATTCTGTTTAACGCTGTTCCTTTTTACTAATGACATTACTGTGCGTTGTTCAATTGGTGTCAACAGCTGCTGGCGTACCAATGACAATTCGTTAACCTTAACCACTGTGTTGCTGTATTTATGTAGTTGATTCAAGTTCGAATACACATGATATTTGCTTGGTTGATATATTTTTTTGTTGTTTTGCTTATCATTATATACTGAGTGTGACTTTTATTGTAATTAGCTTTGACTATAATCAGCTTGATTTACTTACATATTCGGTGGCAAGAGAAAAATCAAACAAAATGGATTAGATGTGTTATCGCTTAATTTTGACATATTTACTCATTGTTTATTTCTAGCTACTTTAATGACATTTAATGTGTGTAATGGACAAATATTGTTTTTGGTGTGTTTTTAGTCTATAATACATATTTCGATTGTCGTTTTTTCCAGTGCGTTGTGACTATAGGCAATCGCTTTTCGATGCGGTTCTAACATGAAGAAAGTTTAGGTGAAATATGTTCGCTTTGGTAGGCTTTTGCACAAATGGTCGCAGCCCTCTGTATTAACGACCATCGTTTAGTTATAGTTGATTTGTTGACATTGCTTTCGATGTTACTTCATTATTATTATCATTAGACATCATTATAGTTTAGTATTTACCATTGTAGAGCATAGCTACTGTGTGTTTGGAGCTTTGTGGCTTGTTAGTGTCGTTGTTCTGATGTTGTTCACGGGTCGCGGTCGACTACGGAGATGGCAGCTGTACGCCTACATCGCTCTGTTCGACGCCGTCGCTTTTGCTACTGACATTACAGTTCGCTATTCGATTCGCGTCGACAGTTGGCGTACCAAGGACAATTCATTAATTTTCGCCACTCCGGACGTCGCACCGTAACTACGTTTTGTTATTTTTTATTGATGCCTTGGCATCACTTGTATCCCGGCAAACAAACTGCAACTGTTTACTGTATAATTTAATTGAACGTCGTTTTGGAACTATTTTATCTGCACCGACTTAGTTCATTTTTTTAATTGCAGACATTTTCTGAACAATACTTTTTTTTACATTAATTGGACAATGACTTTCGTGTATTACTTTTATCGTCCATAGTCTCGTTTCTTGGATACAGAGTGGTTTTTAGCATTACCATTTTACTTCATTTTTGCGGACGAAAATTTTTTAAGTAGGGGTGAATGTAAGACAGCTAAATCGCTACTTGGGGTTATCTTGAGTACATTTTGGCTAAACGTGGCTCTGAAAAGAAAACAACACACGGACGGCCGCATTTATGTCAAGTTCGAAAACTTTGCGTCCATTGCGCAGTTACTAACCTACTCCTGGGCTTTGGTGGCTAAGTTAGCTCATAGGCTACAGGTTATTATAATTAGGAACTGCCTAGAAGCCCGGTGTGTCGCCAAAACAGGAAATGTTGTCGCTACGACAGTTTTAGCACGGCTGTAGAAGTTTTGTTGTTATCCGCCTACTTAGCGCACAGCCTAGAAGTCTAGCCACTCAGAGATCCGGGAAGTGTGATTATGTAGACGTCATCGACCTTGTTGCATAAATTGTTGTTCTAGAAGATTATAGAAAAGTCGTAGGACTTCAGATTTATTGTTAAAGTACGTCAGAGTTTGGTGCAGCGAAGCCGTAAGCTTGTCGTCAATAAAATTGTTTGTTTAGCTAATTCTTTCCTAATTGTAGCTAATAGCGCTCCTAAAATAAATATTTGCTGTTTTATTACAATAACAAAGTTTTTATGTTGATGGTCAACTATAAACCATCTGCTTTCCGCGCCCATAAAAACACTGAATTTTATATATTTTGGAGTCACTATTTTGATTTTCTAGGGTCACGCGACGTCTTCGAAATGTGACCATTGGACTTTGCATATGTGGTTTTGTATTGGTGGTCCATTGTAACCATGCATCTATCTTGTACCGTTATGAAAATTTAAAGTCCCAAAAATATTGGGGTCACGACCTTGACCTTTAGGGATCACGTAACGTCATCGATCACGCGACCATCGAAGTTGGCGTGGGCACTATTCTATTGGTGGTCAATGATGACGATGCGTTTATCTTGCATGGACACAGGGATACGGGGCTTTAAAGATTTTGGGGTCACGAGTTTCACATTTTGTTGTCACGTGACGTCATCGGTCAAGTGATCATTGGACTCGGCCTATGTGGTTTCGTATTAGTGGTCCATTGTAACCATGCACGAGGTCACGACCTTGACCTTTTGCGGTCACGTGACGTCATAGATCACGTGACAAACGGACTCGGCGTGCACACTTTTTATCACATGTCACACGATAGTGTGAGTGTTGTAAGGACGACCTTTAAAGTCTATGGGAATAGTCAAACCCTCAGTCAACCAAAAACCCCGAACCGATTGCAACCAAATTTAAATAGCGTGACTACGTCGTGGACCCCTAACAGCCAGAAAATGGGCTCAATTTGTCCAGGGGTTTTTTCCGCATAGAGATAAATTATACACCTTTTCTATTTAAAATTTACTACACATTTTTTGGTACTTCAACTCGCCTACAGGCGAGTCCGTTGGACCATTTTAACGCTTAATACGTCAAATGACGCGGTTCTGCGCAAGGAAATGCCTTTTTATTGTTATAAAATAAAAATTTTATTTTTCACTTATTTACTCGAAAAAAATGGAAAAAAATTACAATGGCGGCTATGGAGAAAATTTAAAAAATTTTTATACTTTAGTTGTGTGCAAGATATAGTCTCTATTTTTGGTTCTAGGATATGGTTTTCGAAGTCGGCCAAAACGAAAAAAAAAACTGGTTATAACTCGGCTTGCGTAAAAAATTTTTGCAAAATTTTTGCGTCTATTGCGGGTTTTCCTGGATGGGCCATCGAATGCTGTTAATTGCATTTTTCAACGACCGAACCCCGTTGCTATGGCAACAAAACTTTTGACAAAAATGGCTATAGCTCGGTTTGTGTAAGAGATTTCTGCAAATTTTTTGCGCCAGTAAAAAGATTGTGGGGATAAGCCATCGAATGCTCCCAATCGCACTTTCCCCCGACCAACCGAATTTGCCCTGACAGCAAAATTCAAGACAAAGTTGGCTATAACTCGGTTTGTGTAAGAAATATCTGCGATATTTTTTGCATCTGTGGGAGAGTTTTCGGAGATGGGCTATCAAATGCTGCTAACTGAATTTTACCCTAACGGATCATTGTTGCCATGACAACAAAATTTAAAACAAAATGTTCTATACTTTGGCTTGTACAACAAATATCACAAAGATTCTTGCATCTGACGAAGGTGCGGGTTGAGGGTTTGGCAATTAGATGATGTCAGTCGAAGTCTACCACAGCCAACCTTGATTTCCGGGCATAACGAACAACAGCGTAGTAGGAGCAGCAGCAGTTGTAGACACATCCAACGTTTTGTACCTGACCGGCGATATACTGTTAGTGTTCAGCTTTAAAAAGGTAAAAGCTAAAGATACGGATCCTGCAATAGCGCTTTTTACATGCGTCAGGCTCATTTCCCGACTATTGGCAATAAAACAACAAATATATATATAAAAACTTACCAGTTTGCAAATCTGTGTAAGGACGATGTAAAGATATCAGTCTTTAAAAACAGCAAAAATTATTTGGGTAATCGTAGATGGGGTTATGCATATGGCATCCTCACAAGCTGACTTCAGTTTTTTAATCACTAACATAGTCTGAAGCCTTCTTTATTTGGCTATAGGCTAACAAAAATGTTTTTTGTTAGCATATGGCTTAGCTAATGCTAGACCTGACAAAGAAGCGAAAATATTACAGTGCCGACAAAATATTTAGCTAACCGCGTACTCAAAGGCCTATGCATACAAACTGTCCAACTGCACAGCACAACTTTATCCTTAACATTAGACATTTTAAAGCTGAAAGATGCTGTAGCAGCTACTGTGCCATGGAAAACATTTACATCAATCTTAGATTTTTATGCCTTATTGCTTAAGTTATGAACGCGTGTAAAATGCACAGATAGATGGCCGGATAATAAAGTGATTGGACAGTGTTAATGTCTAATAAGAACGTGATCTCATCGGTGTTCTTGCCACTTATAAGCCCTAACTGCATGCATTAATGATTCGGCTGTCGTCTTAACCCTACATTCACTGTTAGTGGACTCAATTTTAGCCTGAGTAGCCTATTATGGCAATGACCATCCGATGCAGCAAGCGGTCCAAAGTGAAAGCAGCTCTATAAGATCACCATATCGTCATTACGCAGAATTTTACATTAGCTAAGTTTATATTATACGCTTAGGTCTATCTGTTGTTTTAAGGTGCACATTCTGGGTAGTTCGACCAAATCGGTAACCATCGGACAAGTAAGCCTAATACGACAAATAACATCAAATAAAGAAGGCTTTAGACTATGTTTGTAATTACCAACTAAAGTCAGCTTGTAAGGACGCCATATTCATAACTCCATATAAGGTTACCCAATTTTTTTGCTGTTTTACAGGACTGATATCATCACATCGTCCTTACACACGTTTGTAAACTGGTAAGTTTTTTTTACATATATTGATTGTCAGTGATGACCGTGCGCCTATCTTGCACGGATACCTAGATACGGGGTTTCAAAAATTTTTGGCCTCACGTGACGTCATCGGTCACGTGACCATTGGACTCGGCATATGAGGTTTCATATTGGTGGTCCATTGTAATCATGCATCTATCTTGCAGTTGCAAGATAAAAAAATATGGGGACCCAAAGATATTGGGGTCACGACTTTGATCTTTTCAGGTCACGTGACGTCATGGATCACGTGACCATGGGACTCTGCGTGGGCACTGTCCTATTGGTGGTCAGTGACGACCATGCGTCTATCTTGCACGGATGCGGACATACAGGGCTTCAAAGATTTTGAGGTCACAAGTTTGACCTTTTGGGGTCACGTGACGTTATCCTTCACGAGACCATTGGACTCGGCATATGTGGTTTCCTATTGGTGGTTTATTGGATCCATGCGTCTATCTTGCACCGTTACGAAAATATTGTGTTTCAAAGATATTGGGGTCACGACCTTGACCTTTTGGGGTCACGTGACGTCACCGATCACGTGACCATCAAACTCTGCGTGGGCACTTTCCTGTTGGTGGTCAATGATAACCATGCGTCTATCTTGCACGGATACGGAGGTACGGAGCTTCAAAGATTTTGGGGTCACAAGTTTGATTTTTTGGGCTTACGTGACGTCATCGGTTACGTGACCATTCGACACGGCATATGTGGTTTTCTATTGATGGTCCATTAAAACCATGCGTCTATTTTGCACCGTTGTGGAGATATAAAGCCTCAAATTTGCATTTGCCCATGATAAAGGCCACGATTTCACAGCGCACGCTCCGTGTCACGTGACCTGTGGGTAGGAGATCCAAAATGACCACATATTTAAAATTTCTGAAGCGATATTGTTTATTCACTATACAACTTTTATGCGCCTACGATGACGATTAGGGGCCGTTTATAGGTGAAATTTTTATAGAGAAGCGTTTTGGCCAAAAATTTCTAAGTCCGTTTTTGTGCCCAATTTTCGACTAGGAGGATATTTCAGAAGTTAGCTATTAACTTCGAATTTCGGTTTCCGAAAAGACTTGACTCTTGCGTGAGGCCGCGTTGTCAGAGCCATCGCGCGTGATAATTTGCCCGGCGGTTTGACCTGTAAGTCGGTCAACAAAAAAGTATATATACGCTAGAAAAATTTTCGTTATATTTTACCCGTTTGCCGAAAAGCCAGCAATAGACGGATTTTTACTACATTTTGCGCAGGGGGTCGTCTCGTAGTCGTTATCACTTAATTTAAATTTTGTGTCGATCGGTTGAGGTGTTTCGGATTTGCGCGGAGTCAAATTTTGCCATTCTCTATTGACTTAGCTGGTCGTCATTAACACAGGGCTACGCTAACACGCGCCTGCGATTACTCCGACGCTCTTATATAACCTTCAGAAATAGCCTCAAAACACACATTATATCGTTTGTTTTTAATTTATGTGTCATTTATTTGTGTTTTCCCAAAAAAGACCAGGCCCCTTTTTATCTATATAGGCCCCATCAAAAACCCTCTTTAGAATGACGCAGTCTAGTAATTTTGTAGTTTCTGTAGATGTACTCGTCTATAAAATGATAACTTTGCTCTTATATATAATTAATATAAAAAACTTACCAGTTTACATTACTGTGTAAGGGCGACCAAGTCGCACATCCAAAACAGCAGAAATTATTTTGCTAGAACACAGAGTAATAGAATGACGAACTGGCTGCCCTTACAAACCATGTGACGTAACTTCATTTAACGTTTTCCACCCCGCATTATTCCGTAAGCCAATAGGGAGTGTTGCCTGAATTGGAACGGTTTCTTGATTGGAACACTTTACTTACTCGAAATATATGAGCTGCTTACTGAAAGTGAAAAATAATTAGTACTTTACGGTGGTTTCGCTTTTGATTTTAAATAAGTATGGTGTGTGTTATCGACTCGATTTGCAGTTAATGACGATTGCTAATTTTTGATTGATAGGCCTACGACCTTAACTGCAGCACCAGTAGTGAGGATGGCACACGCCGTATTTGTGAAGTAACTTCGTAGCCGCTAATCATGTGCACGCTGAATGTTTAATGTGATGTAAACAACGGCTGTGCTGCTGCACAATGATTTGTGAAATGTGTTTAAATTGCGCGGAATGGGACAGCTATAGTTTTCCTAATTGGAACAAAATGCTAAGTATGTTCTGTTTAAGAAAACTGGGTCATGTTATAGCAATACTGCTCAGTCACGGCTGCTGAGCTGTATTTAACCCACTTTTGGCTTAGATATGCCAAGCAACTGAGTCAGTTGACATCTATTTCGCCACTAGCAGCTGTTAAAAGCGGGAAGAGGTTTTGTTCCACTTTAAGCAACTACCGTTGTGCACATTAATTAAATAGATTTTTTGTTGTTACTTGATTTTTTTAAACAAACAAAGTTGAATCTCTTTTGGAAAATTAGATTCTAATTTGATTTTTTTAGCAACAGACCAGCAGTACCTTTAATCAGCTGGAAAATATTTGTGTCACATTTGCATTGACTACGTTTATTAGCTTGCGAGATAAAGCTGGAGTGGAAAAGGTTAAATGGGGTCAAGTCACATGGTTTGTAAGGGCAGCCAGTTTGTCAGTCTATCACTTTGTGTCCTAGCAAAATGCTTTCTGCGGTTTTGGATGTGTGACTTGGTCGCGCTTACACAGTAATGTAAACTGGTAAAATTTTCATATTTAATATTTGCTGTTCTATTAGCAAATTAAATTGTGAATTTGTAAATAAAAAGCAATAATGCGACCAAACCAATCACGTGACCATTTAACTCGCGATAAGTGACATCCTATAAATGGTCCATTGTAACCATGCGTTTATCTTACACGGTTACGAAGATATAAAGCCTCAAACTTGCATTTGCCCATGTCAGAGGCCAAAAGTTTACTGCGCATGCGCCGCATCACGTGACCTGTAGGCAGGGGGTCCAAAATAACCGCATATTTGGAATTCCCGAGGCCACATTGCTTATTCACTATGCCACTTTGATCAGGCTACGATGACGATTAGGGTAGTTTGTAGATGAGCATCTCCATTGTTAAGCATTTTCAGTTGTAATTTTTCAAAGTCAAAGAATGAACCTAAAATTTTTATTTTGGAGGTATATAAAAGAAAAAGTATGAAAGATAAATGTTGAGACCCCCCTATAAAATCAATCCCCACCGAAACACGTCATCCAGTGCAAAGAATGCGGCGATACTCCCAAAAATGTGTTTTCCAGAGCTTGGCAACTAAAGTAAAAAATAACCCAGTTGAACATTATATTTCACCCTTTTGCCCCGCCGACCCCGCTGGGCCGATTTTTGCCATTTTTGGCACGTCGTGTCAGACCGCCGACATAATCATCTAAGTTAAATTTTAAGTCGACTGATTTAGGGGTTTGGAGACTACGGGCGCGCAAAATCTGGAGTTTCCCATTGACTTTGACAGTCACCCTTACAACAGTGTTACGCGCTACCCTGCTACACTGTGACCTCCTGGAATAGCCTTAGATGGCCTTGTCCGGGGATATTTCGCGCTGCCAAAAACTACCGATTTACACGATCTAATTAAACAAAGCAACTTCACATTAATCTACTGCAACATTTTGTTTATTGCAGCCTCTATTTACTTGAAGCGTTCTCATTTTACGAGCGTCGATTTACAAATGTGGCGCATGCAACAAATGGAAAACAAGTGTATAGAGTTGAAACAAAAACAAACCCAACAGAAACAGCAATGGAGTCATTTGTTTGTCAACAAGCAACGACAATGTATATACTGCGCCATTTCCAAGGCAGGAAGCACCACTTGGAGATATATTTTGCTTAAACTGGCTGGCGAAGGTTTACCTAACAGAAGCCCGAATTACAGAAATAATCCAAAGCTTCAGTCTATACTTATACCAAAAAACTTAAACAGAATTGTAAAGCAAGGACATTACTTTAACAGCACTGAACGAAATATGTTGATGCAAACATACTACAAATTTACATTTGTGCGCGAACCACTTGAACGACTTGTGTCAGCGTATAGGTACAGCATATTACACCATCGTGCATCTGATATGGCTAGAATTATAACAGCGATAAAAAAACGCCGACAATCGCTAAACGACGAAAACCGAGGTAACTGCACAGTGGGTTTTTTTGCGTTTTTAGCATTAGTAATAAATGTTTAAAGCAAACGTATTGGTTTACGACGCTCTACGATAAGATGATATCAGTTAACTAAAACAGAAATTTTTTTTAAAACAACATTAGACATAGCTTAGAAAAAGGCATTATTGCTGTACATATAATGCCTGGCGTCGAGATGATTATTACATTTTTCACTGAGGTTGGAAAAGTATTGCCGTAGGTCGAAAACCAATAGCAATATTTTACCAACTAAGGGAAAAAAAATTAATAATGACCGATGACGCCAATTGTTATTTGTTTCGTTATACTTCAACGCAAATATGTTTTTTTACATTGACTTTTTAATGTGAAAACGGTGGTGCTGTCTAACTGCTGTTGTGATGACTGTGTAGTTTTTGTTCTTTTTACAATGGATGCCAAACTCAGATTTTTTGGATATAATGTGGGTGGACCATGGTCAGCATGCTCACTCTTACCGTTTGCCAATTCGGCGGCCGAGCTGACTGTGGGTTCGAAATCGATCAGTCCGACAAAAATAGGTAACAAAGCAACTGAAAAAATGGTAAAACTGCATATTACAGCCGCACCCCAGATTGAGGAGACCGAAGGAGTGACCGAAATAGCTCTTCAGTTTATATACAGTGTAAGGATGACATCGTGGTTGTAGTGAATTTAAAAATTTGTAGTATGTTTGCATCAACATATTTTGTTCAGTGCTGTTGAAGTAATGTCCTTGCATAAAACAGCACGAATTACAATTTAAAAATTTGAACAAAACCATTACACAGTCAGCAAAGTTCTTCTGACATTGTTTAATGGTAATGTTTGAATTTTTTTATATTGTGATTTGTGCTGTTTTATATCTACAACCACGATGTCACCCTTGCACTGTAGATTAACTGAACAGTTTTTTTACATAAATATTTGCAGATTTATTGTTGTTGAAAGTAATATGGAGCAGAATAAAATCGGACAGTAGAATAACCACTACACTGTGTCTGAACAAATGTCCCACTTTGTGATTGTCTACATCTTCGTCAAATATTGACCAATTTTCAAATTTTTTTCACTGGCAAACTTTGTGGACAAGTAGCAGTAGTGTTATTATTAAACAAACCATTACACCTTAACTGCGTCTCTACACTACCATGTGAAACTTAAATTGTTAAAAATGTAAAAATCTTAGTAATACATATGCAAACATTATTTTCTGAAAACAATTTTTCAGCAATTTTCATATTAATAGTTAGTAATGTTTAGTTTTGATACATTTTTGTGTTTCTAAACAAAAGCAGATAATATTATTGTAAAAAATATTTTTTCATGCAGTGACAATACACCGGTAATGTAACGTGCATTTAGCAATGGGGACAAGGCTTTAACTAAAACTGGTGTGAGTTGAAAAAATGCAGTTCGCAAAAAATACTAGCAAAATTTCTGAAAATAAACAAAAACAGGGAAGGTCTAGGACACGTTACTATAAAAGATTTGGACAACAGAAAACGCTAAACAAAGGCATGAGAGCGGCAGATTGAAGCATGCATGCATGAAGAGAACGTGACCACTGTGGATGAACTGGTAGCCTTGCTAAACCACGAAGGCCAGTAACAAAAAACACAGTATAACAACATGTTAAATATCCACAAAGACGGATCTAAAACAGCGTAGCATTGTGCACATCATTCGTCGCAATTTTGGTTTGAAGTGTCTTTCATCTCCAACACGCCTGTTGCCTAGTATTGCTAGTATATTTGCATTTATATTTTACAATGTAGCGTAGCGGCGCAATTACGATATGGTGGGATATTTAATAACTGCCTTATTGCAAATTGTCCACAGAGTGTGCCAGTAAAAAAAATTTCGAAAATTGGTTAATATTTGTTAAAGATATGGACAGTTACAAAGTGGGACGTTTTTAGACACAGTGTACAACTACTCTGCAACTACAACTTGTTAAATAAACAACAAATAAACACGAGAACCAAAAAAATGCAATCAATTATAAATTTTAGCATTGACAGCAATGCCAACATGCTAGTTTATCAATATTATCCGATATGTTTTAAAATCTAAAAAAACCTTACCTGTGAAAAGTAGAGTAGTGTGTAATATGTCAGAAAGTACCTTTGATCTGTAGAAACATATAAAACTAGAAATTTGGGACAAAGCCCAACGTGAGTCCGCCCGGCGCCCTAAGTCCGACTGAAGGGGAAAATTAGGGGGCGGGAATAAAATTTCCCCGGCATCAAAGTCACGTGGCCCAAACTCAAATGCATTGGCATACGCCGAACGCGCATTGTCGACTTAGCGTAGGTCAATATCCGCGCTTATAACTTTGTTCGTAGTAGACGAAATTTCACAATTTTTTTTGTTCAACGGCGAAAAGATCGCTCTCTCCAACGCCGTTTGGATTTTGTCGCTATCTTCGTCGGTTCCAGAGATATTTGCGCTCAAACTCGAAAGTCGTCGTAAATCGCACCGATTTTTGAACGTTTTTTGCCCTCCCAAATTTTAAGGGGGCAGGACATTGTTGTCTCACTTTTGCATTACGTTTAGCACAATATCTACAGCTTATTTCATATTTCTTTTTATATGATTTGCTGTTTTCCTGTGATTTTTTCACATTCTGCTTCATCTGAGTATCCACTTTGTTAATAGTTTCAGAACGAAACATCTTGCCTTGTAACAATGCATTCTAGTAGTATAGTACGTCGACTTTGTAGTACCACTTTTGGAGTTCCTCACTACGAAATTCCCCAGTGTGTATTTTTCCCAGTGAGCGGCTAAACGATGGTCTTGTATTTTATATATCTATTGGCGCAATATTTAATTTATTAAGCAGTACTCTTTTATTATAAATTAGAGTTAACTCTATTTTATGTTGAACGTATGTCATCATTTGGTTATCCGGGAGTCTAAAACCTTTATTTATTGCCGGCTGGCATTCTTTATTCATTAAACACTGATAATATTTTTTTTACTTAAAAATTATTTCTACACTTTTGAGCACCTTTGCAGCTTGATTTGCGTTTAGTACTTTTCCATGTTATGTAGCTTTTGCTACACAAACAAATCATACCGTCGCCTTCGTATTCTATTTTTATTTTACCAGGTATTCTTTTTTCGTATGCTGCTACTTCTTTATTATCTTTTCGACAAAACCAACTATATTTTTCTTTTTCGTACTCTTTTCTAAGTTCAGGCTTTATTAAGTTTTCAAAATTATCTGTTAATGCCATGTATGATGAATCAGTGTCCATTTCTAAATATTGAAAATTTGATCTATCAACGTATTTGTCTACAAAATCATAATAAAACTGAAACATTCTCAGTTTTGTATCATCAAAAACGCTGCATTCAATCATTAATGGAATATTCTGTTTTTGTGATTTCTTTGTTAGTGCTGCTTCATGAAGTTTCAAATCACCGTTAGTGAATTCATTATCGTCGTAACATCTTGGGAAATTTTTGTACATGTTAAACATATTCTCGTCGCATTAAATGGTTTTTCTATGTTTTTATTTATTTATTATTGTATGACCAAATGCGGCATTACCAACTATTTTTGCACCTTCAGCGATAATAGCATATTTTTGTATCTTTATTACCTTTACGTCTTTCATTCGATACCCAATCCATGAATCCCTCAAAACATCTTCTTGAAGTTGCCGGGATAACTGAATGTAATTTAGTAACAACACATCCTTTATTTATTTAATCAAAATCTTTTCTCCCTTTATAGTTGCGATTAATTTCTTAATTTTATGTGCTTTTCTGTCTAGTTTTTTATCAATTTTATAGTGTATTTACCACATATATTTTCGTCGTATTCGACGTTTTTAACTATAGGTTGTAATTCACCAAAATAATTATATAAATGTTTTGGAACTTCAATATCAACTTCTAAAAATCCAAAAAAGTTTTTATCATGCACATATTTTATATCATTTGTTTCTATTAACTGTAGTTTTCCACAAAACATTTCCTGACCTAGGCACCACAAGTATAATGCATTACTGTCGTATCCAACTATCTTTTTCACAGTATTAGTTTCTTCACCGACATACCATTTGTCATTAACTTCGTCATATTTAGATCTTTGTATTTTAGTTTTTTTTTTTTTTATAATATCTACGAAACACTAATGATAAACCACCACACATTAAATTTTTTAATTCATAGAAAACTTTTTTGTTATCTTCATCGATCAAATGAATTAATGGAACTTCTTTTGAGAACCTAAGCATAGCTTTGTGACGATGAAACTTTTTATATAATAAATCTTTTCTATGTGTGTTGTATGATATACACGCTGCTACGCAGTTATCTTCAATGTGTGATTTAGAATTATCAATTCTGTCTAATGACAAGTTAAGCTTACCTAGTTTGTTCAACAATAATGGCACCTATATTTATTTTTTTGTAACACTTTTAAATCCATCAATATCAATAAAATTATCTAATCGTCGATTTGCTTGTTCATCTTGATGTTTATAGTGATTTATCTTTGACTGTAATTCCTGAACATGTATTTCTAAATCTTAATTTGACGGCGGTTTTTTTTAAATATTCATCAAAACCTTTAATACTAAATTGATATAATATTATTTCAGCTAAACTAGGTAACGAAAATCCATATTTGTACATATCTATTTTAAATTTATAATAGAACTCCTTTTTGTTTTAAGCTAGCTTTCAACATAGGTCTCACATCTAAGTTATTATACCATGCAAGTAAATCTCTTATTAAAACCATATTATTTTTTTACAATGTTTTATTAATTTATTAAAATCAACTTTACTTATCACACTATTTTTTAATGATGAATAAAAATCGGTTTTTGTTAAATCTTGCACCTTATAATTTCGTTTTTCGTAGCTGTCAAACCATCCGTACGGAAAATGATTTTTTAATTCCTTAGCATCATATGCTTTAATAAAACTACTTAGTGATGTTCCTGCAGCAAGATACGACATCTGATCTAAAAATATAAACTGTTTCGTCTTGATTACTTTATACATATTCCGTCTTTTATTATAAATGGCTTTTGATGTCTTTTATAAATTTCGTGCATAAGACCATTATTATTTAATAAACCAACGTCATAAAAACTACAATTAAAACCTACTATTGGTAGCGAACATATGTAATTTTTTAGTTTATCGGCAT
>Ga0056128_1003992_pt1 | contig 18371 bp, 13 predicted proteins | sample WorMetLIZISLAND2_FD_71113 | JGI IMG/M metagenome (GOLD analysis project Ga0056128, IMG submission 71113) | Marine gutless worms symbiont microbial communities from Max Planck institute for Marine Microbiology, Germany - Olavius geniculatus... ... | reverse complement strand
CTCGGCAACTGTCTCGGCGGCGGCCGGCGTCTCCACCGCTTCCAGACGCTTCTTCCGTGAGACCTTTACCTCGTCGTTCTGAGTCGCCCAGAACCCGGCCAGACCTTTGGTGCGTCCGGGCGACAGTGGGCCGCTGCCCGTGCCGCTATCAGCAGTCGTGCTGCCGGCGGCTTTTGCGTCTGTCTGTGCTGCGGCTGCTGTGGTTGGTGACTTGGCTTCACTCGCTGCTGAGTTAATTTCCACGCGACCTCCGCCGCCGACTGATGTTGCCTTCTCCCGCGCTCGCCACTGGTCCGACACAGGCATCATTCACTGCGCGTCCAGTCGCACCAACCTTCTACTCTACAGAGACAAAATACACGCTCGATGACGACATGTCAACGGGGCTGGAAAATTGGTTCGAAATAAGCCAAGATTTATTTTTAAACAAGAAAGCCCAGCTCTCGCTAGAGAAGACGTAATGCAGCTCATACAGTACCTGTTGCAATACTGACCTTCAAGGTCATCCAAGGTCGATGATTTTCATCTCATCTAAAAGGCGTACGAAATTTCTTATTAGTGATCAATAACAACCTTGGCCCTATCTCGCACCGTTTAGCCACAATAGCGCGTACCGAATTTTAACGTCATCCATGGTCAAATATTTTCATGTAATCTAAAAGGGCCTACGCCACTTCCTATTAGTGATTAACAGTAACCTAGGCCTTATCTCTCACCGTTTCCGAGATATGACCTCTTTTCCTTTGAAAAACGCACATTTTTCCCACCCCTCCATTCAACCCCAAATTTGAAAATGTTCCCTTGCACTAGATCGCTTAAATTTTGCATGCCTAGGTTTACGACACATGGCTAAATATTCGTGTAAGAAGTTTTCTCTTATCACCTAACGCTTAGCCACAATACATCCGTTACAGATGACGACGACGAAGACGGACAGACAGACAGACGACAACGGTAACATAGACGCGTCAAAAAGGTAAAAATTTTAAAATTTCAAAGTTTGGCATTTTCTGGGTTTTTAAAAATTTGTAGCGCAATTTTTAACACAATATCAGAATGCCGAGTCTTGAGTTGTCGCTGCAAACAATGCGATCTTATTGGCAGTTTGACAAATGCCAGCAGTCAGTAAATTCCCTAGCCTAGAGAACTGTAACATAAACATTTACATGATTGATATACGAGTAGGCACGCAATGGCGACCAGTCTAAAGGTCACTGTAACTAGAAATAGGCCTATCAGTTTATGGGCTAGTTGCCGGTGAAATAAGGTTCACGGCCCTCCCCTTTTTAGACCTTTGGCCAAACACCACAGTCACACGCAAATTCGCAAGTACCGGTAAGTTATTATTCTTATCGGCCCCACGAGCTATGCAGGCCTAATGTTAAGAAAATGTCTCGAAATTATCCAGACTTTTGTCATAGTCAATACCTCATTTTCTTCTCGAGGCGTCACGAGATCTGAAGGACTACAATCATCAACGAGCGCATCTTACCTGGAGGCCCGCTGTAGCAGCTACGGCAGATATGAGCAGACTGAGGCGTGGGGAGGTTCAGAGAATGATGATGAGACGGATGCTGAACTGATTGTCTACAATGCCGTGAACAGCTGACATCCGACAACAGGAGAAGCAGCAGACAGAACTCACGGCAAAGTTCACATGCTGCTCACAGGACGCGCAAACGTCCGACAGACAGACAGACAGACTCACATGCCGCGCCTATACGGGCACTCCATCCTTATGTCTGCGGCATTCAGCCTGCACGGCTGCTCCTGGTACATCGACAGAGAGACGCTGCTGTATAAAAAGTAAGCATGGCGAGCCGTGCAGTGCGCGGAGGCGGGCGGACGCATGCCAGTCAGTCAGTCAGTGAAGCCATCAGCGCGGTGAGATCTCGGTGAACAGCTGTGACGAGATACGTCGTCAGCGCGCGAGCCCAGCAGCGGCAGCAGCAGTAGCAACAGCAGCGATGCGAGGCCCTGCATCAGCTACTGCTGTTGCTGCTGATAACGCTACACCGCCGGCATCAACAAAACACACAGGCAAGCGCCGATGCAGTGCCGACATCATTTGCGGCCGTCCGTTCTGTTGCTCAGCATCGGCACTGTAGTGTAGCGTTAGCAGCGCCGTTATAAGCCTTAATCTATCGCAGAGAATACCGGGCAATATAATATATATACAACTTTATTCACCATAATACAATGATAGCACAGTTAAACAAAAAAAATAAATCTTAACTAAACTTAATTAATAATAATAACAACGAAACCGTCAGTAAAACTGTCAGTACTCAGTAAGCATAACCATGTTAGACTTCTTCAACGTTGGATAATTTCAACATTACTTTAACACTTCGTGTCGGTACGATTTCGCTGGGTAGTCTGAAATTAAAATACATTCGACATTCGTTTACAATAACACTGTTTGATGTACAAAATAATTTAATTAAAAATCGCATCACCACAAAGTCTAAACTTCGATAGTCAGTTTTAGTTAATGGACAAACCTTTAGACCATACAGCAGAGCGGGCAGGCATTTGCTGTGAACTAGGTGTACTATTACCTCCTCGGATGCAGTTCCTCCCAATTTACCAAAAATCGAGTTGACTGACCGGTAAAAAGAACGTTTGGCATGGTCCGGAGAACATAATGCCATATAAACTGTAAAACACCACATATTTATGTTGTTTAAACAGCTTTAGCATTATTCACAGTTTGTGGATGTGCTCATTTTTCTGAAAAGTTTGTTATAATTGTTTTTTCGAAACCCCCGTGTTTCTCCGCACTCATTGTTAATCAAACAGCATAATTTATCGTAATTTATCGTTAGTTAATCAAACCATTTTGACAAAATTCTTTTTGTGCACCGGCAGACGAAAGCAGCATGCAGTACAACAGGAATAATAAGAGTCAATATTAAGGCTTTTGAGTTTGGACATCAAGTGACATTGATCTTCTGTGCTAAAAATTATGAAAATTGGTTATGCAGGATCTGGCGAACTATCACGATGAATTTGCTATAATCTGTTTTTTGGTTCGCGAGTTATGAAGCACATACAGGACAAACAAATGGACGGACAATTGGCGCATAATGCGGCCTATACAGAAGGGCCGGTGCGTATAACAAGCTGCAGTACAGGGTGAGATATGGCGCTGATTTCACTGGAGCTCATCCCGGCACCGAAAAAGCTCTAGCGACGAGATTTCGTGCAGTTCTAATTATAGTCTGTGAGGTCGCCGCGCATAGAAGTGAGCCAAGACGATGCGGTGGCGCCTGCTTGATAAGCTCGAATTACTACTTACCAGAGTCTAGCTGCATTCAGCAACACTGTAGGTTTACTGCAGGCGTCTAATACGTAACGCCAATAGATATAGCTCGCTAGTCTCCACCAGAAATCTCGTTATCTGTCTGTACAGTTATTGAACCCAGCTGGTCCGACGTATTTGAGCTGTATATTCTTCGTATAGGACGCAGCAGGGAATTAGATGGCACTACAGCACTGATCCAGTGTGTTCGATTTCATCCACAACACTGATGTTGGGTCGTGGTTACACACAAAATGAGACATTCGCAAAGACGTTCCGCAAGTTTAGCGTTCTGTGTTGTATATGTGACCACGTGCACAACGTGCGCAGTTTTCTTTTTCTCATTTCCTTCACTAAATCGCACTATTCGTCCGATGTCGACCGAGAATTTTTGTCAATTCTTTCAGACAGTAATATCCTACTTCGGCCTGTCAGGTGTTTGCTTATGCTGATAGTGATAACAGTGAAAGTGACGCTGATTAAAATTAGGCCGATATTATTGTGCTTTTTGAAGCAATGTTCGGGTCAGCATATAGCCCACCGTTACCGTTTCAACACAATGAAACTAAAACCTGTTATCATAGCGTATTTTTAAACATGTACACATGTAACTTTAATGTGGCAAATCACTACAAGCCGGATCTCTAACGTTTTGCTACCTTTGGCAGGAATTGACGTTTTGCAGTAGTTTTCGCAAGAAAGCACATCGGCCTAGTAATCGAACCGTGCATGGTTGCTAGCCAGCAGTAACGCATGCCGTCGCTTGGTCAATATTCTCGGCGTTTGGACCGTTGGATGCAGTACAGTACGCTATACAAGTGCACGGTATTGTTCATTGACGTGAGCGTGTGCTCTGTACGACTGTTCACATTAGTTCTGCACTGATCAATCAAATGCTGACACTGACAGTGACATGCCAAACATGCGCTGCAGCTTATACGCATGTACGCCCTGCGCTGCTGCTGCAGCTGCTGCCATTGCTGCAAAATGCGCGCTTCTTGGGAATAAGTTCCAACCACTCAGTTCGGAGATATTTCAGTCAGTCATTACTACAATTTATTAGCGCTGACCGCGATCTTATTGCTGCACCACGACGTCTGTCTCGCATTTCGGCTTTTGTGTGGCGACCTAATTTACTCCCAATGCCTGGGTCGCCTGGCAACTAAACGGACGGACGCACAATCACGTGTGTCGGCACTAGATGCCTCCATCTTTTTCTAGTCTAAGTTAAGCTATGTAGAACACTCTCAGAGTTTCTCTCAGGTATGCAAGCAGCAGTAGAAGAAACTGATGGCGCGCTTTGCAGCTGTTACCTGTACATTATAATACAATGCGCTCAACAATTGTGTTACGCGTACACGAGTAGCGCACACAATGAGTGACCGAATGTTTTATGGACTTAGTTAGGCAAACATCCTTGACTCAGCTCCAATGAAATGCGGTCAGTAGGCCTAACTGCACACCTGCCCTGGCCTCTGGCACATACCGCGTTCACGAACAGCGTTTGGTTTCCGATCTTTTTCTGTCGCCACTCCATGGACCGGTAATTGCTATAACGTTTCTTACACGAGTCAGACTTGAAACCATGCGGAAGCGTTTTACGATCTCAAAAGTGGCAGCTGATTGGCATGAGCTAATGATACCGCAGCGCACTATGCAGCCATTTATTGCCCTCCTCAGGGAACAATTATTAGACTCGCGGTTTGCAGCTAGCAGACATACTATCGCCCTAATCAGCCACACTAGGCCTTCATCCGGTAGCCCGTAAGCTACTACTTATTCCCCGTCCCGCTGAGGGTAAAAGGCTGAGATGACCTGAGCACACTGTTTCAAACTATTCTGACGTTAATGGGCCACGCACGAGTTTTACTTAAAAGTCGAAAATGTAGCGATATGATGATGACCGATATCGACTGCTATATGTAATACCAATCTTGTGGAGCGGCATCAAGCGACGAGTGGCTCCAGTGACGTCATGCACGGTCCGTGGTCATAAGCCGGTAAGGTCTGGAGCCTTTCTCTTAAGCAGCTGAAACATTTTATTTTGCACTCATAGGCACCTAAAACGGTTTTTCCTTGACAAACGATGATTTAACAAAAATGCACGGTATTGGTGTAAACATACGGTTATGTAGTGCGAAAAGTGATATTAACGGCCATATCGTGTCTGCGATTGCTACTACGCCCATGGCCTCGGTGGCCATTCCTGCGACGCATCTCTTGGCCTACGTCTATTGGCGACAGCCAACGGCCGCGGCGCTCTGAAGACGCTACACGCCGGTCCGTACGATCGACCGACCAACCGTCGCAGACAGAGACGACAGACGCACAGAGAGTGGGAGGGATAGAGCGAGGAAGCGACAGAAAGGGGAGAGGAGGGTGGCGCAGTCAGCAACGAGCAGCAGCAGCAGCAGCAGCAGCAGCACTGGTCAGTGAAGGATGCTGCTGCATGGCTGGACAGACCGACGTGTCGCATCAACATAAACATGGCGTCGCCAGTCAGCCATCCAGTTAACTGTCGTCGTGTTTCTATAGCGTCGCATTAACTGCTGCAGGAACGCACGACGATGACGTCGCAGACTCACCTGTGTGACGCCATCACGGCGTGATTAGCCGCATCATGGACAGGTAAGAATGAGTTCTACCGACTGGCGCTGCTAAATGTTCAGCGTTGTCTGGGAGTCTGTGTGGATTGTCTTAATGCTCACTTGTTGAATGTCGTAACACTTTACTAGCCTAATTTGTATGGCGTTTAAGTATTAAGCTTCCATACATATCAGAAGCGATCAAGTGACGAAGGCGTCGTTACGTCAATACATTAATTATGATTTCAAAAATTAATCAAGCCATCATAAATTTTACCACAGAGAGGTTGTTTTCCTCTTTTTGTTTTCCTACTTTTTGGCTATTTCGTTGTAGTTAAACATTGCCAAAAGTATCCATCCACAAAGGGCAAAATGAACTCACTTGGCACAAGTTGCTATGATATATAGGCCGGCGGATATTGTGAATTTGTGATCGTGGGATGTAGACCGATTCTCTAAAGGCCCTTCGCCTCGCATATGGTGCGATGAAATGACGTATAACAAAACTGAAGTTACGGCATTAAGACGCTGTATAATGTGTACTATGTTTTTCTCGTGTTATTTGCGTGTTTGTGTCTATAGCCACGACTGGGTGCAGATAGTCGAGCCGTTGTCACGAGACTTCATTTACATCAACCTCGAGACTGGCGAATGTCTCTGGGATCCACCCAAAAACACCGCGTTGTACGTATTATTGACTTTCGTTCAGGCTGCTTAACATTTTATGGCTAAAGCGGATGCTCAGTGTTTTAGTCATTACTAGTCACTAACTGTACCCTTGACTTTTTGCTGCGAAGACTTTGTGTATCGTTTCATCATAGAGCGTGCGACTCTGACTTTCCGTTATTGTAGGTCTATTACAAATTAAGACTTAGACGAGATATGGGACGGCAATACCGTCAAACGGACGGACGGGTGGAACGCGTTATGCGATTGCGACCTCTTACTGGAACGGCCGGATATTAAAGCAAGACAGTACTCAAAGACGACTCGACGAGGAATTTTTGCAGTGGGAAAAAGAAGAAGCAGACGATAGCAATAAAGCAGAAGTGTAGGTTTACGTTTATGTAAAACGGACTTGGTAAGAGAGAAAGCGGCGTCTGTAAGCTTACAGCTAATGTATAGAATGGGCATCAGTGAGTCCTGCAAATTGGTTCAAAAATTAAAAACTTAAAAAAAACGTCAAAAATCCAAACTGTAGGTTTAAAGATGTTTTTATTTATTGTACAATTTGCAAAGCAGATGACATTTAATCTCATATTTTAATCGTGATTTTTCAGTTATGGATTTCCGCCACTCACTCAACAAACAACGATGTGACATGGGGAACGGTACATAGTACCTATTATGTTCTTCTTGGGTCTCAAATGTGCGTCTTTTCTTCTTAGTACACTGCAACCGCAAAAGCTTTCAAAAACATTTTTATGCCTTAGAAAGGAAACACGCAAAAAACGTTACCTAAAACTTAGTTATTTCAGCCCATGTTTAGTTGTCTTTTCGCCGATATCGTGTGCTCTGTGCATTTGATTAATTACTGAATGTATTAATTTAAATTTTCAGCAAGCAATCGAACGAGAGCGAGTGGTGGGAGCTGTATGATAATAACTCGGCGCGGTTCTACTACTACAATACACGCCAGCAGAAGACTGTTTGGCACCGGCCTCAGGGATGTGCCATCATTCCATTAGCCAAGCTACAGGTAGGAATACTAGGCTGCCACGTCATCATCAATCATTATCGATCGATCGTCATTTTCTTTATTGCTCGTCGACGACATTGCACGCAGCAACAAAGCTTCTTTTTGTCGCTATCAATTAATCAATCGATGTGTTTATTTTAGGTTAAAGCCCATAAAAGCAAAAACAGTCGAAAACAGACAGACAGACACAGGCACAAAAAACAGCACACAGATAAATGTAAAAGAACACAAAAACAGGCCAACTGCGAACTTTTACCATCGCAGACTACACCGTGTTAAAAGGCCAAATAAATAAATGAAATACACTGTGTCTCAAAAAAGAAACCTCGACATTGTGGATCGTAACTTGAAAGTGGATTACTAGATTTTAATGATTTTCGGTGTAAGTATTTCTGACACAATTGGCCATTAAATGACTGCATAAGTTTTACCTTACCAAACGTGTGTTTCTGCACTACCTGATAAAAATTGCTGTTTTTCGCACGTAATGCAGAAACAGAAGTTCGGTAAGGTAAAAACTTGAACGGCTCTCGAATCGTTAGTTGTGTCAGGAATATTCTTTATAAAAACTGCTGAAATTTGATAATACTTCTCCAGATTAAAATTCATAACGTTAGGGATGTTTTAGACATTTTTTGTTTATTTTGACGCCTATTTTATGTGTTCCGTTTTTCCGGGTAGTGTAGAAGGACATGTTGTGTAAGATGGTCACTTGATGAAGTAAACTCCAGCCAAAGAGACCAGTACTCGATTAAATTACCACGAAGGGATGGAAAGCTGAGTTGACCTTGGTGTTGATTATATACCCAGATGGTTTACTTGTATGCAGACAGTCAACCATCCAAGTAGTAACCACTCCCGATCGGGAATCGAACTCAGAACTTTTTTGTCATCAGTCTGACATCTTGTCGTTACGCCAGCAAGCTAGATTTTTTAGCCGAATTTTTAAAAAAATAAATCCGGTTGAGCCAAACTTACGGCTGATATTCAGATTAACCGAATTTTGTCGTAAACAAAAATTTGCGGCTAAGTTACGGCTATTTTTCGGTTGAAATACAGTTACAACACTAATTTCTCGTGGCACATGAACAGTTTAAATATTTTTGACAGGTTGAAGTACACAAAAATTACGTTATTATATTATGTGCATGCTGCTGTGGCTTTAGTTAATTTGCAACTAAGACTTTAGAACATTATACGTGATCCATTTTTGTCATGGCAGACTTTTGATTCACTTCATCCTCGGTGGTGTGAATTGGATATAATAAAAAGGCAAACTAAAACGAAGGTTATTCGAATTTTTTTGCGGCGGCTAATGAATTTCAGAAATTCGGCAGCGATTACGGCTAGCCACATTTTTTTGTCGGCGGATTATTTCGGCCGATCTGGATATTTGGCGGCGGCTACCTACACCAAGTCACCCTAAAGTGATGCGGTGTATGCAGACGTTAAAGCGTCGTCGTCATTCGCAGTCGAGTGATCGCAGTAGCGGTGATGACTTCGCCCTGCAGTCGACTGATGTGAAAGAAATCTCAACACAAACCATCAACGACACTCACCTACAGGTGATCAGCTCTACTACATGCTAGCCTGCTATAAGATTAGATGTGATCGAATTTACGTATATATGAGATAGTATACGATATAATGAAACAAACTTTTACTTTGGCTGTAAGCAAGAACGTTAAAAATGTATTCGATGATGAGCTAAATATTTATACTTCAGAGATGTATGGTTTTGAACATTTTTATCTAGTAATTTTTTTCTTTTTCCATAATTTTGATTTTCGATGAATATTTACTACGACATTAGTTTGTTATTGCGGTTTTCGTTTAGGCACGATTTCGTTAGCGGCCATATAACGGCCATAGTTACTGCTCATGAATGCGTTTTCCGTCGTCGTGTTTTAGCATTCTGTCTTCGTATCTTTTACTGTGGTATTATGCAACGGCGTTGTAGGTTAAAAAGCAGGCAGGCGAACCAAAAAGTTGCTTTTTTCCGACAAACATTACAAATTTCTGACAAAAGAGATTATGGGTGCTCAAACTGTAATTTTATGTTTAAATTTCTTCAAATGGGTGTTTCGGCTTAAAAAAAATTGCATTTTTGGACGAAAAGTTTCAAACATGAAGATTTTTTGACAGTTTTTCGACAGCCCAAAATTTGAGAGAAGAAAGGGGGGAAATTGTCTCCTGTTGTCTGCGTCACGACGGCATTGGTATTATGCATGAGTTGTGACTTGTGAGTGAATATACTACTGCTGTGACGTTCAGACTCCTGAGACAGAGCGCCGGCGGCAACAACACGACGCCGATAACGTCAGCAACGACGTCATACGCGCCGACCAATCAGAGCAGCGTTTGTCAGCAGCTGTTTCCCAGTCTCCCCGCGGCTCAACGTCATCAACATCATCATCGTCATCATGTGGTGTAACTGCATCATCGTCTGACGATTTGTTTGAGCACAACGACCAGCGTGGAGGAGATACACGGGAGAACAGTGCTCCAGCTGTTGCTGCTGCTGCTGCTGCTGCTGATGATGATGATAATGAAACTGAGGTTACCGGTGCCGATCGACCTCGAGATACGGCCAATACAGGCAATTGCTAAATAAATGCCGTAAATAAAATTCCTATTCATTCTCGGAATTAGGAAAAAATTAGTAGTAAGACTATCATTAAAGATTAAGTAAGACTATCATTAAAGATTTCACCACACGTCATATGTGTCGCTACACTACCTAGTGAAGTATCAGTGCCTCAAAGCAAGAATTGAAACAAGACGATATCTGTAGCAACACATTGTAAGAAATTAACAACAGAATACAATCTGTTTATTGTCTCAGTTATTGTCCAAAGTAACTGTCACATTCCGCAGTTTTTACATCAAATGCTCAATGTGTCCGCCTTGCTGCTAAACGATGCACTCAAGCTGGCGACGCCACTGACCAATGGCGCAATCAACCAAACGCTGCAACGGTTCGCTCCACTTAGCGCTTCAGCTGTTTGATTGTCGTGAATTGTCGATGTTGGTAGACCATCCGTTGAAGGCCCCCCAAAGAGCATAATCGACGGGATTTAAGTTCTGGCTGTTTTGAAGTCACATGTGAGGCTTAATCAACATTGGTCAGTGTCGTCCTCCGCTTGAGTGCGATGTCTGACATTTTGCAAGGTAGTGTAGCGACACATGTGAGGTGTGGTGGGCTCTTCAGTGATGGTGTTACTACAAATTTTCTCTTAATTCTGACAGTGAAAGAATTTTGAAAATCGGTTAATATTTCATGAAGTTTATGGCATATAAAAAATTTGTGCCATTTTTCTGACCCACCATGTATTTTTTATGCGACCGTACTAGACCATATTGCCATGAAATAAATTTCGTTACACTCGCATAATACACTGTAGACCGTGGTGAAACCTTATGTATGTACAGGCGGTGAGAGTGAGAGAGACAGTGCGCAGGCAGTGAACAACTCTGTAACACCACAGAGACCGCTATCGACGTCTCAGTTAGTCGCCACTGATCATCACCCTACTGCTGTCAGTTGCACCGCTAGACCGGGTGAGGTCCCACGTGGCAGCGCGGCCGCCCACGTCACTACGTTCCAGATCACCCCGACGCTGCGTCAGCGCGCCTTCCCCCGCACCAACCCAGCCTACGTCGGCACCTACCGCAGAGACGGTCTGCCGCCGGCGTACCGACGCATTGACAGCTCGACGTCGACGACGCTAGGTGTCGCCAGCGAACTTCATCATCATCATCATCAACATCATCACGCAACGTCACCGGCGACTGCACTGAACCACAGGAGACCCAACTCTGACGGCGTTCAACGTGCACTGATCCAGCACACGGCCGACGTAGTCTACGTGTCAAATGCGGCAGGTGCACGACGACTAACCAGCAACTCGTCCGGCGGGCATCAGTGCATGACGGTCATGGCGCATCAGCGGCTCAATGACAGGCCGTCTTCTACGTCGTCGTCAGGGGGGCTGGTGATGAGACGTCTTCAGTCGGAAGGCAGTGGCGGTGGTGCCGGTACTGCAGCGGTTCACGTCGTCGCCGCGGACTGTCGGACGTGTAGTAATGATGCTGCCGGTCCGCCAGCTAATCGCTGTCCTCACGACGTCAGAATGTCTGCCACTACCGCTGCAACGAGGCGCCAGTCGGAGCCGGACTACGTAAACGTCATGAACCGTCAACATCATCATCAGCAGCAACAGCAGCCAGGCGGGTGCTACGTCGATGACGGCGACTGTATGACGGAGCTGGTGCCGAGTGCTATTTACATGAATCAACACGAGCTGGCGATCGCTGGCCGCTATACTTCACGCTCGACGTGCAACTTCATGGACCCGACCGCTAACGGTAACTCACTCTACACTGTGTACCAAAAAAGCATTCCAGACATTTTCGACTGTAACTTGAAAATCAATTACCAGATTTTGATAATTTTTGTTACAAATATTTCTGACACAACTGGCTATTAAACAAGTGTTTTAGTTTCTATCTCATCCAACGTCTGCTTTTGCACTACCTGGGGAAAGCAGACCAAGCATAGTACATGTTAAAGTGAATGAAAATAGTCAATAGGCCTAAATTCTATTTATCCTAATCTGTAGGCTCCAGCAGCAGGTCTATTACAAGGTGTGACTGTCATGCAGCAGTGTGTCTACCAGATGAAGTTTAGAAATGTGTATGAAGTCAAGAAGCGACTGGTACAGCCTGGATTGGTCTGGAGCAGAACATTATCGATACTGCTGTCAGTGAATGGAGAAAGTGTCTCTTTGGGTCTACTCACGATTACGCGCAGCACGTTTCCGCGCAGCGCCAAAAATTGACGTAAAGTACGTTTCAGCGCTGCGCTGAAACGTGCTTTAGGTCAATTTTTGCTGAGTAGCTGCCAATTCCCCTACTAGGCCTATTGTGTAAAGTTTGAAGTGTATGTCGACTCGTTATTGGCTCGTATACAGGGTGGTCCAAAAAACGGATACCCAGTTTTATTTTTGGGATAACTTTGGTAATTCAGCACCGATTTTAACCATTTTTTCACCGTTACAAGCAGAACTTTATGGCGCGTAAACGTGAAGTTCTTCCACCTTAGATTCAAATGCCACTTGGCTGGTGAATCTACATTTGTGGGGTCTAATTATCATCAATCAGCGATGCCGCCTTTGATCAAATTACTTTGGTTTTCGTCAGTTATCTTGGTGGCTATACTGGCTTGGTAGTGTAACGGAAAAACCTTGGACTTTCGATCTCAAGGTCGTTGGTTCGACTTCCGGTCGAAACGCTATTACGTTGTTACTACTTGAACAGTAAATCATCTGGGTATATAACCAGCACCAAAATTAACTCAGTCTTCCATCTGTCTGGGCCAAGTAGATCTAGTATTGGCCGGTCTCACTGGGGTTAAGAAGGGGGCGCGTTTACCTGTGCCGGGTGGCAGGTAAGACTATGTGATCCCATATGGCAGGTGACACTCCGTAGTTTTGAGGCGGGTTTCTCGTGAAAAGCTATACCTTTTAAACATAAACGTTGAACCTATTGCGGTGCATTCAGGTCACGCGGAGTTCGACTGGGACGACTCCGATCGTTCTAGCGTTTACTCAACACCTTCACCTCAGATTCGACAGTTCCAGACGCTCGCTTCGTCGTCCGTCGCCATGCCAGCAGCGGCGGCAGTAGTGCGCGGTGCAGGAAGCGGACTGTACAGGCCGGCACTGGCTCTGACCGCGTACCACCCGTCACTGCGCAAGAAGAAGTGGTACGAGCGGCAGAGCTCGGTCAGCGTGATGGCAGCACGTCATCAGAACACGCTGGACAAGAGCTGGTCACTGCAGACGTCGTCTGATAGACCGCTGTCACTGCTGGCGCCGCCCTATTCGACGCACTCTAGCGTCATTGCTAACAAAGTCGCTGACACGCTGCTGCAGCAGGTCAGTATCTGTTGACTGCTGTTAAAGGTAAAGGTAAAGGTCGTCAATTTGTACAGCGCATCGTCGCGAACATGATTATTGACAATGTCGTCTCGTTCAGTTGCCACCGGCGGCTATCTTCCTCATCACCAGGAAGCAACTTCGCCCCAAGTCACACCGACCAATTAACTTTTTCCTTTTCCTTTTCCTCCTTTCTTTTTCTCTCTCCTTTTTTCCTTTGTAAACGGTCGAACTAGACTTTGGCATTTCACAAGGTAGTGTAACAACAGTACTAAGGTTAGGTGGGCGAAGCTGTAGTCGTTTACGTAAGTTTCTTCACGATGTCGCGTGCCAAAAATTATTTAAATGGAGTTATGTTTTAAAATGGCACGTTTTGTGACAGGGAGTATGGTACATCATGTCGTATTCTATCTTATTTCTGTCTGTGTGTGTTTTGCTTTATATAGATGCATATCGAGCAGTTCGTCGTAGAAAACTTGAATGAACATCGTAAAGGCATTCTCGGCCGGACGATGCCCGTCAGTCACATGCTTAGCTGGACAAAGGTTTGCTACTGTCGGTCTATCATAATCGTGCTTCAAGTGCCGTTAAACGCACGCAGTGTACGTAGCGAACGCAAAAAAAGTACGAAACAAACGCATCTGAACGCAAAGACAATCGTTACGTCCGCTGCATTCGCTGCGTTACGTCCGACCTCCGTTGCGTTGCGATGTACGTTGCGTGCGTTTCGTTGGATTAGAAACCAGGCTTTACATTATTACAAACTGCATAACGTCACTGCATGCAGCTGTCAGCTTGTACATGTATTTTTACATTTGTTCTTTTACTGCAGCATCATCAGTGTCGCCACAGACCACGCTACTGTAAATAGTCGACACTATTGCGATTGATCTTACCGTAGCGTGGTCCGTCCGTCTATCACACTCGTTCATTCTGTTGAAGCCGTTGCACAGAAAAAATTTATTTGGCTGGCAGTAGCAGCAATTTGTCTCTGAAATAACATTTTATGAAACACGGGCCCGGGCCCATGTTTCTCACGAAAAGAAAAGATTTGGAGGTGGTTTCCTTGATCTACTATCGTGACAAAGTCCACTCAGCCTTTTATTCTTCCAGTGTAGGTAAAGCAAGTACCGGCTTCTCTGATTTGAGTTAAAGTCGGGCGCGTTCACGTGCGTGTGGTGGCGCACAACAATGTGTGATCCTATATGTTAGGTGACGCTCCAATGAGCTGTCGTTAGCTGTCGCTATATAAAACCTTCAAACTTTTTCTAAAATAGCGTACGCGTGTTTGTAATCGCAGGACATGATTCAGAAGCCGATGATTCGGACGTCGAGCAAAGTGGTGAAGAAGTTGTCGGCCGAGATTTTCCGCTTGATTCAGGCGTACATGGGCGACCGCAAGACGAAGGACAACGCGATGGAGATAGCGCTTGACGTCGCAGTACGCGGCTGGTCAATCGTCGACTTGAGAGATGAAATCTACATCCAGCTGTGTCGACAGACGACCAAAAACCCCCACGAGTACGAACAAAGTCGTTTTTCTGTTAAAAATTAGACTGTCGATTGTACGTTTATGAAGTTCCAACGCTGCGACGCAATTAGGTCTAATTCCAAATTACACAGCGCTGATTTCCAGTCTGTTCATCGACCTCAGCACTGACTGTACCACTGATCAGCGACCGAGCGTTCCCCGTCGCTGCAGCAAGAACTTGGACAGTCTGCCATCAGAATTGACGTCTTCACAGCGCTTGTGAACATTTAAGACCGAACTTACGACTAATCTTTTCTCATACTCATTTCCGCTATTGACTGTAAAATCACTGCGGTTCCATTGGCATTTTTTTCACTCCAGATTGTATTGTATTGTATTTGTTGGATCCAAATCCGAATCCAAGTCCTAAAAAATAAAAACTCGAGTTCGACCCGAGTCCGCTGTTTGACTGTCACAGTGTAACAAGGTAACTTTAAAATTATATAAACAGAAACAGTCATTGGCCCTGAATTTCCTGGTAATTATAGCGCGTTGTACAGGCACAGTGCGACTCTGGGTTGGGAGCTGATCGGGATATGTCTGGCGTTCTTTCCTCCGTCGTCAAAGTTCTACTCGTACCTTGACGGACACATCCACAAACACATCGACTGCTACAGTCACCTCGGCAAGGTTATCTACACTTCTTTTTTCACATATCTTAGATAACGCTTTTCCCGACACTGTCGAATACAACACACATTTTCTTTCCATTTCTGGACGCCAGCTCAAACATTTTTGCTTCTCATTCTACTGGCACACCGAGCGTATTCAACGTTAGTTTAATTACTATTTACTTGCTTACTTATTTTGGCGCTCCACAGTTGATTTGGTGACTCTGATTATGGTGAAAGACGTGCATTTATACCACGTTTTTCTCGCACTCAAACTGTGTTCATAACTTACAGGTGCAGTCATGCGTGATATCAAACAAACAACAGTGTATGTTCTGTGATTTGAGCGTGGTATGAGTATGTTGAACCACTGTCAGAGTGGAACAGGTTTATACTGCGTACTCACTTACCCACTCTAGACTGTGGTTTAAAATACACGTAGAGAGTTTCATATACTCAGACGCATCCCGGTTTCTAGACAGACAGCTCGCAGGTGACGACTACGAACTACAGTCATAAACAGTAGATTGCAAGTCGTTACTTTCTGTTGCACTGTCTGTGTGAATTGACGGCCTGTTATTTTCACTCGCTGCTGTTGTTGACGCCGCATGTCGCTGTACAGTCTGTGATCTACGAATATTGCACCAGTTGTCAGAAGCGTCTGCAGTGGATCGTCCAAGTCGGCGCCAAGCGCGGTCTCAGAAAACCGAACATGGATGAAGTCAGACAGGCCAAGGTCAGTCAGTCACTGTTCACAGAGTGAACATCGAGCTGCCGCGCCTTGTGTAATGTCACTGTGCAAAGGCGTGTGCAAAGCGACAGAAATAAACCGAACTGCACTGACATACTGTATTCAGTTCACTTCAGTTAAGTTGAGTTCATTCTGTTCCTTGGCAAATGCCTTTAAAGTTGCAGCACTTTACTCGTTTTATGGCAACGCTCGAGGGCATCATGACACATCATTCATCAACTCAAGACAAACCGCTTCGGAATTCAAACAGTGTCATAGATAGACTTTCTTCGTAATTTTGAAAACTGACCTAAGAACGTTACACAGTCTACTTGGAACGCTCTTCCAAACATTCTGAAATGCAGCACACACTTTCTGTCTACCTTCAGACGCCATCCAAAGCACTTCTACTTTTCACTCTACTAGCACACCGAGCGCTTTTGAGGTTATGTACAGCCAACAGGCTATGTAAATTACTTACTTGCTTGCTTGCTGTCGTCTAGTTTTCATGTTATCGAATACGCACAGAGTTTTAATGAAATTACTGCGTAGCCTATAGATCCAGCTACACGTAGTTCGACGTGAGTTTTTGATAGTTGTATGTGAACAGAAAAAGATTTAAATTCGCAATAAAATGGCGTGTAGCCTGTGTATATGTGTGCGTAAATAATATGTCTGCAGAGGTCGTTGATTGAGCCGTCCATGTTCGGCAACTCGCTCACAGAGATAATGCTCATGCAGAGAGAGCGCTATCCGGAGCGACGGTTGCCATGGATACAGACCGTGCTTTCGGACGAGGTGCTACGATTAAACGGACATCAGACCGAAGGAATATTCCGGTCAGTCAATTACTCGTGCACAACATTTGCATATTCTTGACTGTGGCCTTGCCCCCTTTTGAAAGTAAAAGAAAGTTAATAAAAAATGTACATAAGAAAAAATGGCGTTCGCCATGCAAGCGTTACGTAAATTTCTCAGCTACAAGTACACCTGCGCCGCCTTTTCACATTTTTATGCGCGAAAGCAGCTACTGTCTTATCCATCGCAATTCTGTCTGTCTGTCTGTCTGTCCGTCCGTCCGTTTGTCTGTCACACGGGTAGATTAGTCAAAAACGATGCAAGCTAGGATTACCAAATCTTTATTTTCGGCTGCCTAGAAGATTCTAGTTCTAGGAACCGTAAAGCTTTTTCATCAATTTGAAGGGGGTCATCCCGAATGAGGGCGCTAAATGAGAGGGGCGTGGGAAAAATTTGCGATTTTTAATCAATAAGTGGCTCTATCTCAATAACGGTGTGAGATAGAGCCTATGTTACCATTAATCACTAATAGGAAGTCGTATACTGGCTTTCAATTGCCACGGAATTCAATGACCTTGGATGACCTTGAACGCTAAAATAGGGGTTTTATGGATTTTTTTGCGATTTTGGGGCTGCGAGACACATTTCAAAAGCAAATTGCGCCGAAACCAATTGAGATAAACATGGACATGCTGCATATGGCACTTTTGCCATTGAACATAGATTTTAGTGGTTCAAGTTTTGATTTTCTAGGTTCAAGGAAACCTGCGCACGAGAGCATCAAAAAGCGGTACCCCCGTAAAAGTTGCAACAAAATGGCTGGAGATAGACTGACAGTTTGCGAACAGGAACTGCTATAGGCTCGTGAGCATTAGCTCAAATTTCTTGTTGAATACCGGTACGTCTCTACTCACGCGCGCAGCTTTCTACACTGTGTCCCAAAAAAACATCCCTGACATTTTCGACTGTAACGTGAAGAAGGATTATCGGATTTTAATAATTTTTGGTACGAATATTCCTGAGACAACTTGTCGTCAAGTGGCAATTTAATTTGCCATCTCGCTCAACATCTGTTTCTACACTACCTGGGGAAAATAGAACAAACAAAATATCACTTTTTTATTCAATGCGACATGATTGCTTAATTAACATAACGCGTAAAAACACATTTTGT
>Ga0056128_1003990_pt1 | contig 18376 bp, 10 predicted proteins | sample WorMetLIZISLAND2_FD_71113 | JGI IMG/M metagenome (GOLD analysis project Ga0056128, IMG submission 71113) | Marine gutless worms symbiont microbial communities from Max Planck institute for Marine Microbiology, Germany - Olavius geniculatus... ... | reverse complement strand
TTTTATTGCAAATTGTCTCCTGATTCTGACAGTGAAAGAATTTTGAAAATCGGTTAATATTTGGTGAAGTTATGAGGTATACAAAAAACTGTGCCATTTTTTTGGCCCACCCTGTATATACCATATTCCAGAATCTGTGGCCTGTGCAAAATATTTTTATACAAAAATATTTTTAAATATTTGGGAGGCCAAGCTAGGCCCCATGGGCATGACTCCACTAGGCCTAAACTTAATTAAAACACTGGTTTCCCCAAAAATGTACCGACACATTCTGTGTACGGTGTTTATTTTTATACTTAATATAATTATTGTGAGTGACATTAACATTAATCAGTGTTAGTGCATGGGTTACAAGTAAAAGCAGTGGTCTGAATTTTGTCTCCTTAAGTTTGTCTACCGTTAGTTGTGTTACTGGCATACGACCATGGCCTATTGTTTTGATTCACGCCGCTCCCGCTGAACTAAATATAAGCCAGTACTACCAGTAGGCTGGTAGGCTGCCGTTTTACAGTTTACAGTCGTGTACTAGAATTGGGGCGCCAGCTTTTACTGCCTGGAATTATTTATTAAGAAATTTTGCGGTGAATAGCAAGGCAAGACAGCCTTTGCAAAAGAACGGCGTTTTAGAATGATAGTCTTCATTCTGGATTCTGTAGATAATGGACTGGTAGATGATTGGCTGCTAATAGTATTTCTAGATATCGATACGTTGCGATTTTGTATTGAACAGAACAAAATTAGCACACCTCGTTTTAGTTTAACTTGGGTATGCCTCAGCAGGCTGGTTATATCGCCGCTGTCGTGTGAGCCGGGTGGCGTGGTCACGGAGGTGGGTCTTCGCTGGTGGTCTAGATCTGTTGTTGAGATTTTTCTTGCGTGGATGAAGGTTTCTCTTGAGTAAAAATTCTGTTGGGGGAAACTGTGAATTTTGGGAGTGGCTGCAGCGGGTAGCGAAGATGGCGCTGCCGTTGCCACTGCCGTCAATGCTGCCTGACAACGTCTCAGTGCCGGCGTTCAGCGCTGAGATGTTCTCGTTCGAGCAGTCTTTCGACTACGACGAGTTCTACTCGTGGATGCTTCGAAACTGGACCATCTCGTTCCACTACGCCACGGTGTACGTGGTGCTGATATTCGCCGTTCAACGCTATATGGCGAGACGGCCGCGGTTCGAGCTGCGGCTGCCGCTGGCCGCATGGAGCGGCATGCTGGCCGTCTTCAGCATTGCTGGTGCTGTCAGGACCATCCCCGAGCTAGTGCATATTCTCAGGTGGCACGGCTTCGAAGAGTCTGTATGCAGGTGACACATTTAGTCCATCTTCTCAGTTATCAACTGTCACATTAAGCAGACTCGCTCTAGCAAGCGATTCTGCCTATTGCTATACACATTTTTCTATAGCGTTGTCTGTCATCTGTCTGTCTTGTCAGGTTTGGTCTAAAGCACGATGGGCCGACTGGCAAGCAGGTCCGTTAAGAGGGTGGGGTAGGGGGTTAGGCTACTCCAGGCTCCGTGACGTTTGGGGCCCCGCTGCCACTCAGAAATATGAAGTACACCAGAATTCACAATTTAAAAAAAAATCAAAAAAAAAATTTTCCCCAGAGGGGCCCCGCGAGAAAGTTTGGCCCTGTGAGAATGTTTACCCAGGCCTCGCTGTGCCTCTCTGTGGGCCTGCTGGCTAGACAACTTCAGCTGGTTACCTGGTAAAAGACGGCAGGCTGATGATGGGTTATGGTGATAGCTAGATGATTGGCCCATTCCACACTTTCTGTGTTTAAAATGTTTATTTAATACTGTCTATTTGATACTATTTAATAAATAGCAAAGTGCGGGGATGGAATGGGTGAAGGTTGGTAACACTGCACACAGTGCACATGGCCCAGTTACATCACCTCAGCAGGTTGTCAATCACCGGTCCACATCTAGCAGCCCATCATCTGGCCCGTCGGCCTGTCGTGTTTTAGACCACCCGGTCTGTCATCTATCAAACTCATGCACTTGCTGTTTGTTGGATTTAGATTTTGTATGGCAGGTTGTTAGATGGGTTTCCTGATCCCGTAGAGGAAAGGGAGATTATGCGGTTGATCCCCTGCAATTGCAGATAGAGAATTCATCAACAGTCCACTATTACAGTTTTGTTTCTGTTGAGATTATTATGTAGCTTTTGCGTTTCAGTAAAATTTTTAACTACCGTTGGCTTAGTTTACGTTACCAGTGTTATTCTGTTACATAAGTTATTGTGCCTATGCCATCGTTGACTTGTTGTGTGTTGTGGTCTGTGCAGCCCGTCGTACTTCTACGGACCAACAGCGTTCTGGTCGTACATGTTTGTGATATCGAAGGTGTATGAACTTGGAGATACAGTATTCATAGTGCTACGCAAACAGCCGCTGATCTTTCTGCACTGGTATCACCACATCAGTGTCATGATCTACGTCTGGTACAGCTACACGGATCACACAAGTCCCGGTCGCTGGTTCATGGTAATGAACTACACCGTTCATTCCTTCATGTACACTTACTACGCAGCACGCGCAATGCGGTTCCACGTCGCACGCTGGGTCAACAAGTTTATCACGAGCATCCAGATCAGCCAGATGATAATGGGTCTCATCATCAACGTCTCGACTTACCGCGTGAAGATGCAGGGTGGTCGCTATTGCCAGCAGTCATTCGAGAACATGAAATATGGCTCACTGATGTATCTGAGCTATTTTTGTCTGTTTACGTATTTCTTCTATGTCACATACTTGCAGAAGAAGCAGCCAGTAAGCAGTGATGAGAAGAGGAAACCTGTTCAAGACACAGCACAGGCAATGACAAAAAATTTTATGTGATGCTGTGTGTGCTAGATTGTGCCAAATTTGATAGAATTTGTTACATATTTCCACTGTGCTGCTAAATTCGGCAGTACAGTACTATTCGCGAAATTTCTGAGACTTGTCATATGAAATATTTTAAGAGAACAGCGGCAAAAGTTTCTTGAGAGTAAATTTCAAAAGTAAATGATGGCTATAGTGATTTGCTGCGGACCATTCCTGCTGTGAAGTCAGTTAACTGTTAGTATTCTAATGTTATTGTACTGGTCACTGCACATGGGGAAAAAGTTTACCTCAGTTTTGGCTTCGTAGCAGACACCAGAGTTTTCACAGTATTCTGTAACAGTTTTGCACAGAGAGTGACGAAAAATTTTGCTTCAAGGGCCTCAAGGCCTGTGAAATCTTATTTATATAATTCCGTCTTTGAGTCTCGCACTAATTTGAGACTGGCATTTCTTTAAGGTACATGGGACAAGAATGCACAGCATTTAGTGGGACCTCCTTTTTGGACCTCATAGTTTGCAAAAATGACATTGGCCAGACTGGTTTGCAGAGTTTATCAGATGAGCCGAAATCACCTAAACAGTCAAGAGGGGGGTGGGTATCACAATAACGGTGCGAGATAGGGCCTAGGTTACTATTAATCACTAATAGGATGTCATACACTGGCTTTCGATCGCCACCGAATTCAGTGACCTTGGATGACCTTGAACGTTAAAATGGGTTTTATGGATTTTTTTGGCGATTTCTGGCTGCTACACACATTTCAAGAACAAACTGCACTACCCATTGAGATAGACATGAACAAGCTGCAAACAAAAATTTTCAGCATTGAATGTGGATTTCGCCAGTCCAGCTCTCGATTTTCTAGGTTCAAGGAAACCTGTGCACGAGGGCATCAAAGAGCGGTACTTCCATAGAAGTTATTTTACCGTTGTTGGCTAGTCTTTCGTGAAAATGGTTGCACATAGGCATGGGCATGCTGCCTATCACAACAAGCACTTGTGACGAGCTTTTCAGTTGTATCAACATCAATGACTCTGAAAGACCCTGAACTTCCAAAATAAGAGATTTTTATTGATTTTTGCGATCTTTGGATGCAGCGCACACTCCAAGAATGAACTGTGATGAAATGGCTGGAAATAGACTGACAGTTTGCAAACAGGAACTGCTATAGGCTTTCGCGTGTCTCGTGAGCATTAGCTCAAATTTCTTTTATACATTGTGATCCATTATGTCCCGTATCATGGAATTTGATTTTTATCTTGACATTAAATGTTTTTTTTGCAAAATTACAAGAACGCAGCATAACTTCTCAGATTACATTATTTATGTTTGTTTGTATTTGTTTGATGCTAGTATTTACCGTAAGTCTTTGCAAATCTCTGTATAAGATTCATAAAAGAAGTGCAGCAGTTTGTGGTGGCTGACAACGAACATAAGCTACTTTTTAATTCTGCAGTTTCTTGTGTAGTTTTTTTTATCATGTTTGCTAAATTATTGGTTATTTGTGAAGTGATTACTTTGTGACAAAGCAGAGTTGCCATTCTGCAGAAAAACATTGTGAATTTATAATACCCGATTTGTGCTCTTGGGTTCTGCTCATTAGAACCCTAAAATGTCAACATTGAAAATTATACTTTTTCTTGTACTTTTCATCATACTGTGTGGTGTGATTCACATACTTTGCTGGTGTTTAATAGCGTTAGCATTTGTTACTTTTCTGTGTTTTGAACATAGCACAGCATTTATAATACATGCAGATGACAGAATAATCGTTATGTGAATCATTCCTGACTGCTGGTGAACATATCTGACTGAGTTTTTTTTCTGTATTTGCTGAACATTATATAGGAATATACTTGCAACATTTACCCGGTTCAGTATTTCTTTCTATGCAGTGCTAAACGTAGTACTTATCAGATCAGAAAAGTTTAGAACATTAGTGTGTTAGCTTGTTGTGTGTTGATGTACCAAAATACACATTTGTCTATTTCTTAACGTCATTGATATTATGGTCATTATCGTTGTTATATGTCGATAGCTATGTAGTTGATACCGGTGCAGAGTGTGGAGTGGTGCATAAACAGCAAGGTGTGCTCATGCCTTGCTGACAACAGGGCTATTGGGCCCAGCCCAGTTAACAGTCAGCACCTTTAACTGAGACTAATCGGTCAGAGGTCATTGTGATATTGTGACACACTGACAGATATGCAGTTGTTATTTGTGTCTGTCACTTGTTAATGCGTTCAGTAATTAGCAATATCTGTATTGCAATGTGTATAGTCCCTGGGACCACTGCCGTTTAGCGCCGCTGCCACCGTTAAGGTCTTGGACCGCAATCAACCATTAAGTTAGCAGTCCCAGACCGCTAAGGTTTCACGATGCTGCCGCAGTTTTAGCGGTTTAGAGAAAAAATCAAACAATGTGTTGTGCTTACACTGCTGCAAGTAGATTCGCCAGCGCATCTGAGCATGTCCTCATCAGCCGTCACAGTGCCAATAGTATCAGTCAGCGAGCAAATATTAATTCTACAGTGTACTATAGGATTTACCAATGGACTTCATGGGAAACGGTAGTTTATCGTATGCCATTACGAATCACATAAAAGTTGTTGCTTTTGGGCCTCAAAAATTACTACCAGTGACAGACGACTTAGCGGTCTAGACCGCTAAGCCAGCCGCTAAGGCTTAGCGGTTTGGACCGCTGCTGGCTTAACGGCTTAGTGGTTTGAACTGTTAAGCCAGCCGTTAAGGCTTCAAACCAGCCGTTACTGCTTTAGCGAATGGTTCTGGGGACTAAGTGCATACATTAGTTTGTAGTTTGTCTTGACTTGTGATTCATGCTATCACATCAGCCTTGGATTTTACTGATATTATGGCCCTATACAAATGCGGTTTATATCTTATTCTTCTTGTCCACGAATTGTCACCTGATGCCGATGTTATGTGTATGTCTTACTTCGTATATATTAAACTTTTACATCCATTAGCCAAGCTTTGGTCGCAGTATCTTGTGTACTTTTGCCTCATGTTGTTACTGACGTTATATACTTTAGACAGTTCAAGTGCAGAAGTACATGAAGTTGTACGTTGTAAACCAAAGTCTATTTACCAGTGATTAATGATGTGTTGTGAACAGTTTTTGGTGCAGATGATGCGGACACAGCTATTCACTGTTGCTAATGCATGCATGTTTATGAGAAATTTTTGACTACAATCATTGAAATTAACAAAAATTAACACGTATTGATATGAGTGATTGTAATTGCTGTTGTTGAGAGTTCAAGCTGAATAACTCAAATATTGTTCTGACGTGTTGCAAGCTTTTTAGCCGTTAATTGTGTGGATGTTAGTCAACTGCTTTTTTGATGTTTTTTTTTCATTTCCTTATAATGCAGTTGACAGTTAGTTCTTTGACAGCTGTAGCATAGTTGTTCGTCATTGATCTTCAGTAATATGATGCTTGCATGTAACTTTTCCAAAAAAGTGGTTATGCCAAATTTTCTTCCCAGGGTATTTGTCAAGAGGCTCGGGTGTTTAACCACACAGGAAATGGCTGACCCCATCACTACTATTTTTCTGTCATACACCTGAAGTGGGGTTATAGATACCTCACTGCAGAAAGTAGAGTATTCCCTCCTGAATGTTACGTCTATGGTATGATGGCCGATGACGTTTTCATTTTTTTACATTAAGACATCATGTTTTGTACGATACCATTATGTGGCATTATTATCTGGTAGTGTAGTTAGTGCAAACTTACACAAATATTGTGTATTTTCGACATTTTGTGCTGTTGTTTGCGAGTGTTTTAGGGATGTACTTTTTTGTGTAATGCTGAGTTTTCAATGCTCATCTCGGCTCTTGTTATTTTGCATTGTTTTGAAACAAGCCGTGGTTAATTACATGCGTGCGTTGTAATACGTTGCTGCTCTTTAATTTTATTCTATTCAGCATGCTCACATTACTGGTAATTATCATGATCATGGTGTTTGCTGTTGCATTAACTGTGCTAATGCTAGCAAATATGCTGTTTTTAACATTGCGATAATACAGAAGTGTGTTTTGTCTCATTCTCTTCATCATTAAAGTGATTCTCGTTTGTGTGCTACAACCAAATAGAATTTGCGTGATAACCAATTTCTTGGAGGTAGTTCCAATTTTTGTCAAAAGCTAAATGGCAGCTGTGCTTGCCAGTTGCATCCAGTGCTCAGTCTTCCAATCATAAGGTGGTTTGATTGTGGTACAGCAGGCTGTGAGTAGGCCTACGTTGATGAGAACTTAAACTACCCAGTGGCATCTAGAAATGTTTCATGCGTGCTTTACATAGCTGTAGCAACCGGACAATTTTGGAACCTCAGTCGCTGCAGTAACGAAGTGGTAATGTTGAATGCTCGTTTCAAGTTATTCGACGTGAAGTGATTGTAACTAATCATTTCCAAAACTGTCTAATTACTCGATCTACATGAAGCATGTATGTTGTGGTTTTTATGCGCCACTGTCTGTATATATCATGTACAAGCTTGTGGTCAGTTAAGATCGTCGCTGGTGGCTGAACAGAAGGGAAATGATGGAGAGTTAATGATAATTACGTATTATTCTTTGATAAGGTACATCATTGTGACATGGTCGACCAGCTAACATAACATATTATCGTGATGGAAGTCCGCCTGTATTGTGCACTGTGTCATCTTATATGGCAGCTGACGCTCTGTAGATCTCTCTGCAACAGGTTTTCTTTTCCACAAAGAAATATGCACAACCATTAACCTTTAAACACATAAAATGTGTTTGCTACGAGAAGCCTGTAGTGACTACTAATTGGCGGTTATAACAACTAAATATTAGTTTACACGAAAATGTTTTAAAATATATGTTATAACCGAGCATGGCTCGGGTGTTGCTAGATTTGCTTGCTTAGCTTTTTCTATTACTTATTTTGTGAATGACTTATTAATATTCTATGGTTGTTGTCAGTGGTATCGATTGTAAACAATTCGACTTTTTGATTTTGATTGATGCAGTCCAACACAAATTAACAGTTTATAAATCTCATATAGGAAGATAACACCGACTTGCAGTCAAAGTTTTGGAATTTTGGCTGAGTTTGTTGTTTCTACCACCTGGCACATCACACATGTTGCAGTTTCGCTGTCGATGTGTTTGGACATGTTTGCTCAAATATTTCGATTCGATTGTTTGTTATGCATCATGGGAATCGTGCTACGGAGAACATACAGTTCTGAATAACTGAATACTGATGATACTGTGCGCTTGAGATGTCGATTGACGTCGAAGATTTCAAGTCGGCTTACTTGAGGCTCTGCAAAGAACATCACGTTGACGCGGAGGACTCGCTCGTCCGCAAAATTGCTGAGTAAGTTGTCTAAGTTGAGGTAAGCTGTTGATTAGGATTGAGCTGTTTCAGCAGCTTGTGCACATGCATCAAATTAAGTTAATTGAATTTAGCGAACTGCATTGCCTTTTGTTCTCTGTCTTTTATATGACATTATCATTGTTGACATTGATATCTGATGCGTTGTTTATCTAATAAAAATTGTTGGGATGTTCTGTTTGTAGGGCACAACAAGTTGCTGCAGGTGGTGGTAGTTATTCACTGAATTTGTCAACTCAGTCTATTTCGGTGAAAACTTGCGGTGTGCTAGCAAAGCTGTTGGCTACTTCAAATCCATTTGTTGATATAAAATTCAATGACTGCTCACTGCCAGATGAAGGTATGCCTAGTGACTATTTTAGAGTTGAGATATACATTTTTCTTTAATTATTCACACATTTAATAGGCTAGTATCAGTAATGTTGTCATGTTGTTGTAGCAGTATTTTGAACTTTATATTACATTTCTGGATGTTCTTAAACAAGCCCGTGTTAAAGGCATTGGCTCTTAGTAGTGCTTGATACAGCTGCTGGTGTAAATAACAGTGATAGTTTAGTTGGGTTTAACTGTCACCAGCAGATGGTGTCTTGGAGAAAATGGGCACTATGGAGTAAATTTTGATGATTTTTTTTTCACAGATTTTTGGTGCTTTGTAAGTAAACAGAATTGTATATTTCTTTACTGTTCTGTGTAGTTTTGTTTTGTCTGTATTGCATTATTGCTTTATAGGAGTTCGTGCACTGGCTTATGGATTAGCAAGCAATACAAGCTGTAAACGACTAGACCTAAAGGTAAATGTTTTTTGCTTGTCTTGTGCTGTTCGTACATTTTTGTGATTTCTACTTGCACACAAATTGCTTACAGCCCTGTGTTGTTCTGCTGGCAGGGAAACAGCATAAGAGGTCCAGCAGCGGAATCACTCGGTCGAATATTACAGCAGAATGTCAAGCTACGATGGTATGAAGATCTAATCAATTTTGTACTTAATAGTAAGAAATTAGTTTCGCTGCTTTGTTTCATTTGTCTGTGTAACTGTAGCACTAAAGATGTACTAAATGTAGTTTCTGTCATAAATATAGTTTTCACAAATTCCATATTAACTCATCTTTATGGTCTTTACAAACAATAATAGCAACTACTTGTCAGTCTGCCATAGCATCTTTTGTTTTTTACCATTTCATCATATTTATGTCAATTGTTTGAGTATCAATAACCAACTACATTTTTTAATTGATAAATTCTTGAAAAGTGAACATTCAAAAACAGTTTGTGTTTGGGATAGGTTGCAGTTGTATGCACTGGTATTATGGTATGTGTCAATTGAGTATCAGGAATTGCTTCTGACATGTGAACTGAAAATCTATCCCACTCTTACTCGAAGTACACTTGGAGACGTTAGTGGGACTTCAGTAAATCTTTTTCGACCATCAAAAGTATGCAAGTGGAATAAAAGTCTTCGATAGTGAAAACAGTAGTAGTGATGATAGAATTGCAGAAGCTAGTGAGTCTATCTTTCACTAAATGTGTGTTTGCACAGTGTGACACTGGAGTGGAATGATCTGGGACTTATAGAGAATGCATTTTCAGTGTTCTGTGATGGAGTAGGTGCTAATAGCACACTGTTGACATTGGATCTCCGCAGTAATCAGATCAGTCATGTAGGTGCTGGTGAATTGGCAAATGCTCTCAAACGAAACTCAACACTTCAGACTTTAGGTATGTTTCATACTGTAGAACTCTGATTGTTGTTTTTTATTATTATATTATTATTCTGTTACTTATTTTAAATATTATTATTTTTTTGTGCTGGTTACCACAAGTGTGCAAGATAGAATTATCGGTGCAGTTTGAATACTTGAAATATGCTGCAGTATGTCTTTTCTTTTGTCTTTTGCCATATGGCAGATTTATGACAAACTCTTGTTTCAGCTTTTTCTGTCTTTTGCATGTCTCTTTAAAATCACGTAATCTTTCCTTGTGATGTTGCGGAGCATTTGTAGGCATATTTGTTCTCTTCTTGCTTTGTCCAACATATTTTTCTCCGTCATTGTGTCCTGTAGCAGTGCGCTATGTCTATTTATGTATTGTGAAGTAATTGAAGTTAGGAGTATTAATAGTGAAAGGAAAAACATATTGTTTAGTGTTACTGTAATGTTGTTATGTAGACCTGCGTTGGAACAACATCGGGCTGGTTGGTGGCCGTGCATTGCTGGCAGCATTGGATCACAACAAGACATTGACAAGACTGCTCCTAGCTGGCAACAATGTTCCCGCTGATGTTCTCCGATCGATCGGTGTGTACACCATCCTTTGTGTTTTGGTTGCTGTTGTCATATTTACATTTAATAGCAATTATCAGATCAACATTAATCACTTTCTCTAGAGAACATAAATTTTAGACTGCCTACGAGGCTGGATATTCAACAAACACTTAATATTAATGCTTGCTGGTGGTTTGGCTTAGTTTGTAACATTGTTTGTTGCATCAACGAAGTTAATCAACACCAAGCTCAGTTAGTACTTGGATGGGTGACTGTGTGCAGGCAGGTAAACTATCCCGGTATGTAACCAACCACCCAGGTCAACTCAGTCTGGCCATCCCTTCGTTGGTAGGCATAGTGAGTATTAGCGAAAGCTGGGACATAAACAGGCACACTGCGTGACACTGCGTGATGCACTAGCCCCGTATCCCTGGTCCCTGGTCTCCCTGGTCCATTATGTTAATTACATATACACGCGTATAATGGAGTTCTTACAATTTCAGGTTTAGCTTGTTCTTTTGTGTTTTGTGTTTCTGTAAAGGTTAAACTTACTGTTCCGTTATTATGCGTTTGTATGCATTTCGCCTGGAAAGGCCATCCCCGAAATGACCTATACTGTGTTGGGTGGGACGTTAAACTTTACTCACTCACCCCCGGGTTTCGCAGTGTAAAACTGGTGTCTGGCTGAGGGCTAAGGAAATGAAGATCAGCGTCGGGCTTTAAGGCTTAAGAAGGACTTTACGTTTTTATATTTTTAGTATTAGTGCATTTGTGAGAAGTGTTTGCTGAATATTTGTACAGTGTTACTAAACGAAAACATGCATTTTTGCAAAATTATCCCTGATAATCCTGATAATTTTAACTGAAATTAATGATTAATTAACCATTAATTTTTGAGAAGTTAACTGCAAAGATTTCCCATTGTCACCAGACTTGGTATTTAATGCTGTCGACTGCAGACACGGCCGTGGCCCGGAATGCTGATCGTGCAGCGTTGACGTCCGAGTATCAGACGCGCCAACACATGATGAGCCATGAACTGCAACAGCTCAACAAGTCACATCGCACTGAGGTCTGTCACAGCATGTTCTGTAATCAGTTAGTATGCAGTGTATCTGTGAACGGTATCTATCTACGTTTGTGCTCAGGGTTCTTTCGTGTCATTCCAAATATTGTATATTTAAAGTTGCTGTTTTGGCATTATTTTTGCATAGTTTAATCATCGCCATTTTATGCACCAAACCGAGTACAAATAACAATAAAAAAGTGAAGCAGTAATGTGACTGCAACAACCAAGCATGAACTTAAAACCAACAGTACTGCATTTAGGATGAAGATGGTGTAATGTAACTGACTTGTTTACTGGCATGTATACAGTATTGCTTTGTCCTGTGTGTCAAATGAATATTGTGATACTGATGTGTTTGCAGATTGGTCAGTTATTGGACAAAGTTGACAGACAAGAAGCACTGATGCAACATGCAAGCAGGTGATGTTTCTGCAATATGGGAAATCAAGCTTGCTTTAAATTTTAAATTAAAACAATGTATTGAACATGGTGAGTTAAAAATTTATTAACAGTTTGTGCAGTTTTTTTATTTGTACTCGGGCGTTTTTCAGTTCTTTGATGCAGTTGATTAGTTGTCTGGATTGTGGAAAGATCTGCACAACAGTATTTATTATCCCCAGTTCCCTAATTATTTTTATTAATTACTTATTGATCAGATGTTGTAGATACATTTATTGTTTGACTAATTATTTGTTAATTATTTTCTGGTTTTTTAATATGCTTGTATAATATCTGCACTGATGAAGTTTACTGTTTTGAATGCACAGAAGAGCTGTTAAGTAAGTGCAGCTTGTAAAGGTTGTGTTATAAATTCAATATAACCTTATTTCATTACGTTATTTCTATAATATTCAAAGATTTAGTCTGATATTGTAGATGTTTATTATGGCTATATTTTAAGCATTTGTTGTTGTCACAGGTCAGCGTCAGAAAGAATTTGTCGACTGCAGGAAGCTTTAGATGAGAGAAGACAACAGTTTAATAAGATGGCGACTAAGTATGACATGTTTTGTTAGTGTGATGTTGCTTGAGATGATGTAAACTCTAAGGGGCATGGAAGTTATGCAGAAAGGACACCCTGGCCAAATACCACAAGATTGACAAAAAAGGATTGTAGTAATATTGGCATGATAGTACTGTACAAATCTGTATTATTATTAGTGTCGTGTGGCATCAGTGAAAGCACCAGCAATACTGGCTATTGCAACAGTCTTTAGCACAGTGTGGTCTGTTCGTCAGTCATATTCATGCACCCTGCTAAATCCATCATTGAGACGCCATTTTGCAAGAAGACTTGTGACCTCAAGTACTGTACCGGTAGTTTAAGACAGAGGCCGCTTAGCAACGGCCTGTTTAATGATACTATTGCCGACCCCGTATGTTTCCGCATATTTGCAGCAATGCTGCCTAGTGTTGGATTACTTGGTGTATTGTTGCCATAGAAAGGTCATCAGTATCCTTGCGTTGGTAAATGATGCAGATTGTCAATGGCGGAGTCCGAGCTTACATTGTCTGACAGCAAGGTCAATGAACTGGACCGAGCTTTGCTGCTCATGAAAGAAGCGGAGAAAGATTCCACTAAACTTCACAAGGCCGAGCTGGCACGGGCACACGAGGTATTCATTCATATCATATAGTATCATATCATATTACAAAACATATTACAACATCCTTCATTCATAGCCCAGAGGCATCATGATATACAGTGTGAGCCAGAAAATTTTGCCACCTCCCTGACGTGTTCCGAAGTTTATTTTTCACTGGTATCGAATGCTAGGAAACCATTGGTTAATGCAATAATGAAATTATATCAGTGTTACTAAATAAGTAAGTAAGTAAGGAAACATTTATAGTGCAGCTAAAAGTTGGCTGAACTGGCTTAATCTGCTGCACTCTGTCCAGTTATCTCTAGCCATAGACTTCTAATACATGAGGTGGTCAGTGATTTATGAGGGCGCCACCTATCTTGCTCTGCCAACGCCGTGTCGGCTGAAAATCGCCAATTTTTCCCACCTTCCTCTCATTTAGCACCCTCGTTTGAGATGACCCCTTTCAAATTTTTGGAAAAGCTTTACTGATCCTGAAACTAGAGTCTTCCAGGTAGCTGACGGTGAAGATTTGATAATCCTAGCTTGCACTTTTTTTGACTGATCACCCGTGTGACGGACAGACAGACGGACGAACGGACGGACAGACAGAATTGTGATGGCTAAGACGTGCTACAGCAGTAGCTGCTGTTGCGCGTAAAAAACTAAGTAGGACAGGATTAAGAGTAATGTATTTATTTGTACAATTCTGTGCAGGAGCGTTCTGTGCTTGAAGCAAGACTTAACAAAGCGCTTCTTGAAGCCAGTGAGAACAATGCAGCTTTGACAAACAAGGTGCTACTGCTGATCATATTTTCATCTCTTCATTGAACTTTCATGCTAGGAAAGTTTTCCAGTGATGTCTCATTCCTATATATATTTTATACATTTATGTCTATACATGTATATATTTTACACCTCTGTTATATATTTACATACGTTTGTTTCATACATACTATATTTGCACCATGCTCGTTTATATAAACTACCTAAAACACGATCACTTTGTTCTGCAAAATCATTATTGCCATAATGTTTCATCTAATTTTATATAATTGCAATGCACATAGTGTTTAGTTTTAGCATAGTCGTTTAGTTTTAATCGATTCATTGAGTACAGCATAAAGTAAAGGTGTTTTTATTTCATTTTGTATGTTAACTGAGGTGACAACTTTTGGTTTGTAGGTGGATGAGTTGGAGAGAAAATGTCGCCTGCAGCACGAGCAGATATTCAGTCTGAAGGAGAGCCTGGCACATCAACAGGCAGAAGTAAAACTCAAACAAACTCAGTTTGAAGGCAAACAACACATTTCATTCATTTTCGGAGCTTTGTAGCTTGAAAACTTGTGTTTTATGCCGCAGACATTTGCGAAAGATAATACACAACTTTTTTAAATGTATTTACGTGATTATCATTTATGATCTCAGTATATGCAGAATGTCATGATAGTGTTCATATATTTTAACTATTTTTGCTGGAAGCATATTGGGCAATTTTATTATGTTATTTGATTTTCATAGTTTTTCAGTTTTTAAAAATAATTTTTATGACTTTTTTTCAAATTCCATGCTTTGACACTGTTTTGTGACCTAAAATGCGTCAGGTGATAAATATCCTATTGCAATATGAATTTACAAAGTTAATGCTTGGGGTCTCAACACCAGCGCTGAAAAAGTTGGCCTTTTGGTAGACTGCTCGTATCATTGTACTATTGACTGTGTGCCATAATCTTAAAGATGATTGTCACGTTGATGTTGATTGTAGAACTTGTACAGTTTGAACGTCAGAAGGTAAAGGATGCATGCCGAGATGCTGAAAATGTCAAGGCAAAGGAGGTTGGATTTCTACTATCTTGTAAACTTTCATGTCTGCGTAATCTTTTCTTTCCACTGTGATTCTACGTAATGTTGCAGTATATAAAAGTGATTCGTATGCATGCAGAAGTTGCATGTTGCTGGCTTAAACTTATGTACATGTGTGTTATAGACATTGAATGAAGTTCATGATCTTTTTTAGCTAAAAGCCGCATGCAGCAGTTTTTTTAGGTAGTTGGAGTTGAAAGCATTATCGATGTCAATCACGTGACTGGCACATCAGCAGGCAGAAGTTAAGCTCGAACAAACGCAGTCTGCCACTGCATAGCCGTAGAGGGACACTCCCTCCCCTAGGAGACTATAAATGACAATCATCTAGTGTTCGATTTTAAGCTAATTTTTTTTGAAACAGTACCAAAATGCATCAAAAATCACACCAATTTTACATAAAAATTGAAACAATTTTCTGCCAATGGGGCATAGACCCTTCCATGACCCCTTCCTCAATGGGGATGGGACACTTCTCTCCCCATTCCTGTTCAGCATCTTGTGCATGTATGTCTTAAGTTGGAGCGGTTGCATAAAGAGATGGAAGAATCGGAGCGAGTGTTGAAGGAGCGTTTACAGCGCGCGGACTCACAGCGCCTGGAGTTGGAAGATGAACTGAGTAGATGTAAGCTGAACCTGGCCAATGAACGACTAGTCACTGACGACCAGCTGACCAGTGCCAAACAGCGCATTCGCACCGAGGAAGTGAGTTGAATGTAATGTCATTACTGCTTACAGACGGCTGGCCTTGCTGAGATGGGGGACTTTGCAGATATTGTAAGCTGTCTTCTATCGAACGAAGATGGCTTTAACATTGTGCAGTCTTCATTCAGTGATATGCACATGACTTTCGTGGCAGCATGAATAGCTCACCAGGAATTGAGAGTCTTTTTCTATACATTTGAGTTGTGGCTTTTAGTATAATTGCCCAAAAGTTACTTTGAAAATATGCTTCCAGAGACAACAGTTATTAATGTTGCTTTATGGTTTACACAGTTTATAAGATGCAACATTTTCTTAAAGAGGATGAAATGGGAATATTGTGATAATGGTGACTAATACAAAATAGTGCCAAGGCATGCCACTTTTGTAGTTTCAACATTCTAATAGCTACAATAATTCAAAATTTTCAACAGTAATGTTAGTAGTTTTTAGTTACTGTCAGTTTCTTTGGCATTTGTTGTGGAAATGTAATTTTTATTATTGCTTTATCACTTGCCTCACTGCTTATGGTACTAGTACTTTGTAGTTCAACCGTGTTGTCGATAAAGATTTTTGTGATCTCTAGTAAAGAAGTCAGTGAGAGTTAGTCTTAATATTCACCATGGCAACTGATGCAGAAACTGTTACATGACTGGTATTAACATCTATGTGTGTAACTAGGCATAGCCTGTTGCACTTGTAGCCAATTGGCATGACGCAGCTAGACAATCTACTAAGTATCTGATAGACAATGTCCAGCAAATCAAATCTACAGTCAGTGTGATTGTCTATACTCTATAGTGAACTTTTTATATCTGGAGTAATGAGGCAAGCCGTATGACTGACCGTCAGACTCATGTAACAGGAGCAGCGTCGAGCAGCAGTAGAGGAGAAGCTGCAAGTGGCTCAGACATCGCGTGATGAGCTGCAGTCTTTTGCCACGCAGCAGTCGGGTCTTGTTGCTGAGTTACAGAGTCGCAACTCTCAGCTGTCGATTGACAACGAAACCTTGCGACGACGGGTCACCGACCTCCAACAGGTTCTCCCCGACATTATATTTGCTCTTTTACTTTTTGACAGAATATGTTAAACTTTGACGTTCAGCAGCGTCGTGTGTTAAAAAGTCCGTGGGGCAGAAATTTGCAGTTTTCCGACAGACACTGCAAATTTGCGACAGGGGTGATTATGAGTACTCAGAATTTCAATTTTTGCCCTAAATTTCCTTAACCCTTTCAGGACGTGCTATGTGGGAGCCACGTACTTTCTAACTGCTCTCGCGGCCGTGCTACGTGGGTTCCACGTAGTACTACATTAGCTGGTAAATTGCACTATCAGGCTGGGGGATAAGTGCGTTAGCAGGCCCTTAAGTTAGGAAGCTACTCCATATGTACTCACCAAGTGTCGCCACCATTTTTGTGGAGATTAGGCAGGCAGCAGCTGGCTTTTTAGTATGCATGCACGTTGCACTCAGCCCATGAACACAGCAGTAACGGTGGACAAAATAATTACAAAATTGCAAATAGTAGCAGAATTCCTACTTAAACTATTGTTTGACTGCTTGAACATTTTTAACGACTTTTAAAAAAATTTACACACATGCGTAAATTTAGTAGCAGAATTCCTACTAAAACGACTGTTTAGTAGGGTTGTACCGAATATTTTATTCGTATTCTATTCGGCCCGAATAGTAGGCCAAATAGTGTATTTGTATTCGACCGAATAGTAGTGCCATCAATAGACCGAACACAAATAATTCAGTCTCAAAGACAGCTGCTGTCCGCCCAGCTATCTCAGCAGCATAACACCCACACGTGATGCTTTATGGCATTTTCTTAACCGTTTAGTATGCTGACTATCAAAAGTCTGCCATAAGTCACTGTCATGTAATGTTAATCAGTAATCTTTGTCAGCATCATTCATTTAACATGGATACAAAATGCCTGATTTTCAAAATTTTTTCACCACTCTGTGATGAAACCAGGGCATTTGGCAATCTGTTTGAACTTGCGTCAACTATTCGTATTCTATCCGTATTCGGCCGAATACTGTAACACGTTATTCTTATTCGGCTGAATAGTAAAATCTGCTATTCAGTACAGTCCTACTGTTTAGCATACGAGATGTCGTCGTAAAAAATGCTTAGCAACTGAGACTCTGAATTCGGCCTGACTTCACAGAGTTCAGGTATCTGGACACATGGCTTTTCAACTGAGACAGAAACTGCCGACAAAAATGAAAATGTTGCTCAATGCATATACCTGTCTGCCACTATTACTATCCACTACTATTAATATCACTAATATTAGCCAACTTCTACTACCACTAACCATCGCCAGCACTACTACTACTACTACTACTATTACTACTGGCTGTTACTACTAATACCTGAAATAGTCCAATCATGGCTTTATGAATGAATATGTTGTAAAATACCTGTCTGTTTCACTGATATAGTTGTAAGTATTAACTATACGAGGGGCGTTCAATAAGTTCCAAGACTATGTCCTTAATACAACAACCGTAAATCACACATTTCTGACAGTTATGTTACTTTTCAACATATTCTCCCTGCAGTTCACTGCAATGTTCCCATTGTTCTGCAAGTCGGCTGGAACCCGTAGCATTAAGTTTTTTATTGGCACCTGTAGAAATTTCCAGACAAAATGCTGTAGAACATCTTCATC
>Ga0056128_1003989_pt1 | contig 18376 bp, 10 predicted proteins | sample WorMetLIZISLAND2_FD_71113 | JGI IMG/M metagenome (GOLD analysis project Ga0056128, IMG submission 71113) | Marine gutless worms symbiont microbial communities from Max Planck institute for Marine Microbiology, Germany - Olavius geniculatus... ... | reverse complement strand
CGTCGAGTTTCACGCCGATTATCGACTTGGAATAGAGCAGTGTTCTAATCGGCGACCGTTTACGGCGCCGAGTTTTCGTGCCGATTTCGGATCCGAATTCGCATGACAGACGGTACAGAAGTCTGGGTCGATTTCGGCGCCGATTTTCGGAGTCGACTTTCGACTCCGATATTTGACTGTGTGTCATCGGCATTATAGGCCTAACTGCCTGAGTCACCGGCGGACACCTGCTAATGCGAGCAACCAATTACAACTAGAAGCGATCACAGATCTCAAACCCGACAATGACGACAAACACCTCAGCTTGTAATTATTATGAAATATATAAATAATTATATATGAAATATATACGCTATGTCCCAAAAAAGCATCCTTTTTGACATTTTCGACTGTAACTTGAGAACCAATTACCAGATTTTGATAATTTTCGGTATGAATATTCCTGATACAACTTGCCATCAAATGACCATTCAGTTTCCCACCTCACCCACTACCACTCCACTACCGGTGTTGTGTGGAGTCCCACAGGGGTCGGTCCTGGGGCCGATACTCTTTCTTCTATATACAGCAGACCTGGTACAGCTGGTGGAATCCTTTGAACTGTATCCACACTTATACGCTGACGACACCCAGATCTACGGCTTCTGTCGACCCGGGGACACCGACAGTCTACGGCAACGTGTTGCTGACTGCGTTGCTGCCGTCGCTGATTGTATGCGTTCCAATCGACTTCAGCTCAAAGCATCCAAGACGGAAGTACTGTGGTGCGCTTCAGCCCGTCGACAAAGTCAGCTACCTTCCGATCCGTTGGCTGTTGGCTCCGATCTCGTGTCGCCTGTCAGTTGCATGCGCGATCTCAGTATTCTCATTGACGCTGACCTGACGATGCGTACCCAAGTCAGTCAGACATGTTCGAAGTGTTTTGCTGCCCTTCGACAACTACGAAGCATACGACGATCTGTGTCAGACGTGATGTAGTCGCTTATCGTGGCGCTGGTGTTTTCCAGGCTTGACTACGGCTATGCAACTCTTGCTGGCCTTCCGAAGCAACTAATGGACAGGCTTCAGTCTGTGCAGAACGCCGCTGCACGGCTGATCTTCAAAGCTTGTCGTCAGGACCACATTCAGCCGTTACTGCGCAGATTGCATTGGCTTCGGATGCCAGAACGCGTTTCATTCCGGCTGGCAGTGCTAGTGTATCGCTGCCTCCACGGCTCTGCCTACCTGGCCGCAGATCTTCAGCGCGTGTCACACATTAACGCACGTCGACGACTGCGCTCTTCGACTACATCAGTGCTGGTCGCTCCACGCACGGTGCGTTCTACCATTGGCGACCGCACCTTTCCAGCGACTGCTGCATCGGTCTGGAACAGTTTGCCGGAGTCGGTCCGGTCATCGCCATCGCTGCAAGTTTTCCGCAGCAGACTGAAAACTGAACTTTTTGCCCGGTCTTACAGTCATGACTAAGAACGTCTCACTGCGCTGACTACTATTACGTGACTTCACTGTTTAAGCTTATTGTTACGTGTCCTTGCAGTCTTAGGACTTAACGCCACGCTAAAGTTGATTCGTCCTTCATCATCATCATCACCATCACCCAACGTTTGTTTCTGCACTACCTGGGGAAAACACAGCCAGCGAAATATCACTTTTTATCCAATGCGATATGATTGCTTAATTAACATAAAGCGTAAAAACACATTTTGTTTACATTTCTGACACTTTGGCTGACATTTCATCCAGTTGTCCATTTTTCAACTGCCTGCAGAAAAATTGCTTGAAGTGTTGATTGTTGGCCCACTATGCGAACACAGGCAAGGAGACGCTTTCTCCATTCATTGACAGCAGTATCGGTAACGTTCTGCTCCAGACCAATCCAGGCTGTAGGCCTACCAGTCGCTTCTTGATTAACATTCCTAAACTTTATCTCGTAGACACACTGCTGAATGACAGTCAAACCTTGTAATAGACTGGCTGTTGGGGCCCACAGATTAGGATAGATGGAATTAATTTATTGGCGTTTTTTTCATTCATTTTAACACGTATTATGCATGGTTTGCTTTCTCCAGATAGTGCAAAAGCAGACGTTGGGTGAGGTGGAAACTAAAACAATTATTCAATAGCCGGTTGTGTCGGAAATATTTCTGCCAAAAATTGTAAAAAAACCTGCTAATCTTTATTCAAGTTATGATCGATAATGTCGGGATGTTTTTCAGGTTTTCTGTTTATTTCAACACATATTTTGCTTGATCTGCTCTCCTCAAGTAGTGCAAAAACAAACGTTGGGAGAGATGGGAAACTGAATGGTCATTTGATGGCAATTTGTGTGAGGAATATTCGCACCAAAAATTATCCATATTTGATACGGTTATCAAGTTACAGTCGAAAATGTTAGGGATGCTTTTTTGGGACACAGTGTATTATTATTAAGTCTGCTGCAATCAATATTAGCCCATACTCTAATCCTACAGTGAGTACGAAATATACAGGAAATAAGCCTAATGCAGAGTAAAATACAGAATATAAAAGAATGCATTACACAAGACCTATACAAACACTGCAGGAGCCTACTGGTAGTGGTAAAACACAGATAAAAGCAGTAAAACAGTCACAAAAAGCAGGCCAATGAAGAAATCCAGTTATAATACCAGTCAGTAGCTAACTGCAGAGAGAGAAAGAGAAACGGGAAGGGGGGAGAGGGCAGACCTGTCCAGATCTACCTCGAGCATCCAGCTGGTGAGTATACGGCGCATAAACGGCTTGCTCTCCGGCTGGAATTCGAAGTACTTGGCGTTGGGAAGACAATAATCCTCGGTAGTCAGAAGATTCTGAAGTACGCGGCCATCTCTCAGCAACACCGGATCAGCGAACGCTCTCTTGAGCGCGTCGCGACCAGACAGCTCTAAACACATCAGCAGACGGAGAGATCTGGCAGAGCCGTGATGAGCCGAGATCGCGTTGTCGCCCATAGTGCTCCGATCAGCTGCTTTCGTCTGGACATTAAACAACTGAACAAATCAGACCCATCTGCTGCGTCATGCACGAGTGCTGACACCGTACTACTGACGTAGGATCAAAGGCTCTGTCACAAAAGTAAGCAGCGGTGCCGTGTGTTAAAAAGCTTGTGAAGGAAGCAGCAACTGCAATTTTCAGACAGACAGCTGCAAAAAAGATTATGGGCACTCAAAATGCCAATTTTCCCTCTAAATTTTCCTAAATTGGGAGATTTTTATCGGAGATTTTGTATTTTTGGATAAAAATTTTCCAACAAGAACATTTTCCAACAAGCTAAAATTTAGGGAGGCAACTAGGGAAAGAGTTGCCCAATGTCATTTGCCAAGATGCTCCTGAGAGTAAGGAGATTTTTAGAAGTTACTATAATTTAAAAATTGTAAGCCACATTATATCCACTTTTTGTTCAGCATGCTTTCAAAAGCGTTTTTCGCTGTCCATGCCCCCAGTTGTTTTAGAGGAAGAGCTCACGGGAAAAAATGAAGCAAAAAGGAAACTATGGAAAGGCAAAAGAGAAAAAAACGAAAACAAGAAACTCAATCCATATGCCTGATCGCAGGCATTTAATTTTGCTTCAACATTGCAAATAGTCAGTCAGTGATGGGCGTCAACTACTTAAAAGTAACTCAACTATAGTACAACTAATTTATCAATTAGGTCTACCTTGTAACTACGTATAGTAACTACACTGCATGCACTTTAATTTCACGGAGCAAGATGTCGTAACAAACCACACTTTACGATATGAGTATCGTGTGTCAAGCATCATAAACACATCAACAGAATGGACACACATGAAGGACAGGTTGAAAGCTAAGAATAGAGAGAGCGTCAAAGCAGAGACAGACAAAGATATGATCACAGACTCGGCAGTGACCTGCAGTGACCAGCGAGTATACAATAAGGTCGTAAAGTCATTCCTGTTCAGTTAATTGGTGGTCGACACTAGGCCTATACAGTACACCCTATGCTGTGCAACTGCAATTAGCTGTGTTGTGGCTGCAGCGATACGTTTTAGTAGCCTAATTAAACTACGTGTAGTTAACTACAAAGCAGTTAATTATTACTGCCTATCGCTGCAAATAAAATTAAACAGGTTAATTCCGCTTTCGTTTGTGGGCACAGAAACAGGAAGTAAAGCTCGTGAGAATATTAGCAATAACTATAGCTAACAAATCTACTTAGTGCTTAGACACAGTGACTCTTTTTCGGCCTTGGCCTTGCCATTTAAGGCCAAGGACAAGGCCTAAGTGTCAAGGCCAAGGCCAAGGCCTAACATTCCTGTCAGTAACCTTCAAGGTCATCCAAGGTCGATGATTTTCATCTCATCTGAAAGAACATACGCCACTTATTATGAGTGATTAATACTAACTTTGGCCTTGGCCATATCTCGGAAACGGTGAGAGCATAGATGTTAAAAACGTTCCAGAAAAAAATTTTAAAAACGTTAAAAAAACGTACAAAATGTGGCAAAAATAAAAACGTTTAAAAACGTTGAAAAAAAACGTTAGCCTTAATTTGTTCAACTTCTTGCCCAAAACCTAATGCTGTAATTGCAGTACAGCTAAAACTAAAGAAAGAGATAAAATTTTATTAAATTTCAATTCAACCGTGTAGTCACAAGACCACGTATGACTAGACTAAGTAAGTAAACTACCACCACTATAGCCTATTAATTCGTTTGTGTGGCTTTAAAAGCCCTTCTCGACATTTTCGATAGAATGTTCAAATTTTGATAAACGTTTTTTAAAAAAATATAAAAAAACGTTCAGAAAATGGAAAAAACGTTAAAAACGTAAAAAAACGTTTTATACATCTATGGATGACAGATATATCTATAAGAATCTTTATTCACACTCCGGGTGCAGCAATAATACACAATACAAATACAATGCTAAAAAAGAAAAACACACTAAAACAATAAAACACAGAGAGAAACAGAAAAAAACTACGTGGCACAGTTGAGCACAATCTATCATCATCTATGATCGTGTCCGAGATATGGCCAGTTTTCCGTTGAAAACGCATATTTTTCCTACCCCTTTCCATTCAACCCAGAATTTGAACATGTTTTCCCCTTTGCCTACGACTATAACGCTTAGCCACAATACATGTAGGCCTATCAGTTACGGACGACGACGGACAGGACAGACAGATGACAGACAGACGACAACCGTACCATAAGATTGGCGATTCTATTGGTGAAAAGGATATATGTTGTATGTGGAAGAATCATTTTGAAAAGTTGTATAATTTGATACCTAATTGTGGAGCTCGTAGTGAGTTTCAACAGAAATTGCTTGATGTGAAAAACAGTAACACATTGAGTACAGTTTGCTTTACTGTGGAGGATGTAGCTAGTGCTATTGGTTGTCAGAAGAAGTCTAAAAGTGCTGGACCTAATGGTCTTGCCATGGAATCGTTTATATATGCTCATAGTAAACTACTGATACATTTGAGCTTATTTTTTACCTTTTGTGTCAGACATCGTTTTCTGCCTGCCAGTTTCATGGAGTTAGTTATTACTCCTGTTATCAAAAATAAAGAAGGTGACTTAACTGATATAAACAATTATCGTGCCATTGCTATTTCCACTGCTGATGCTAAGATACTTGAAAAGTTATTATTGCCCTGTATGACATCACTTGCCGACTGCAATAACTATCAGTTTGGTTTTAAAGCCGGACATTCTACGACTTTATGTGCTGGTGTGTTTAGGCATACTGCTGATTATTTTGTTACCGGAGGTAGTCATGTTTTTGTATCATTTGTTGATTTCTCCAAAGCTTTTGATTATGTCAATTACTGGAAGCTATTTAATCAGCTGTTGGACTGTATTTTGGTTGAGCTGTTAGCTTACTGGTATTGTAACCAAGAGGCATCTATAATATGGATAAATTCTAGATGTGGCACTTTTTACATTGCCAATGGCACAAACAAGGTGGAGTTCTGTCTCCATATCTGTTTACAAGATACATTAGGCCGGTGCTGCTTGCTGTGTCTAATAGCTGTGTTGGCTGTACTGTTGCTGATACTGTTATCAACATCCTTGCACATGCTGACGACATTGTTCTTCTTGCTCGCTCCTGGCGTGCTCTACAACATTTAATCTCTGTTTTAGAAGCTTGTTGTATACAACTTGATTTAACTTGTAACAGTAAGAAAACTGTATGTATGGTTTTTACACCATGTGATAAGTCTAGAATTGTACCAGATATTTTCCCTAACTTTGTCTTATGTGGCCAGCCATTGCAGACTTTTGTGTCAGAATTCCAGTATTTAGATCATATTATTTTTAACCAACATAAGGATGACAGTGATATAGCTCGTGAGATACGTTGTATGTATACTAGAGTCAATATGCTAATATGTAAATTCCACAAGTGCTCAACGGAGATGAAGATCAGATTGTTCCGAGACTATTGTATATGTAGATGTACGATGCCGCATTATGGACATGTTTTGCTGCTGAAAGCCTAAACAAATTTAGATGCTGTTATCATAAATGTATTACAATGTTTTTTTGGGTACAGCAAATATCACAGTGTCACTGCTGTTTTGATCAATTTGAAGCTCCCCAGTTTTAACACCATTATGCTCAATCTCCATCATGTATACAGTGCACACTGGTGGTCGTCTGGCAATATGCTGATAATTAACCTCAGAAACATTGAAATTGTTCCTGTGTGTAGCTGATGTGTTTCACTGACTGTGTTTGTAGTTGCTCTTTGCGTCTGCATGCATATATATTTTTTACTTTTTACTATTCTTTTAGGCTTAAATGATATGAGTTTTTTACCTGATACAAATAAAGATTGATTGATTGACTGAATGTGAGGAATGGGCAGAGAAAAGAAACAGAAGAGAAAAGACATGAATTAGAAGAAGGACAAGAGAAAAGAAAAGGCAGGGAAGAGCCCCAATAAGTTCTTCACATCCCCAGTTTTGGTTTTCTGGAAATATGTCTGTACTTTTTACGCAGTTACTGCAAAAAAGTTTAATTTTCAGATATCAAAACCGATGATAGTTTCTGGGGGTTTGGTCGTCAACTTGCAGTGACGTCATAAATTACAATGCCGTCATATCCGCAACAAACTCATACGTGTTCACAGAAAATATACTTTTTCCTGATATATAGATTGTAAAAAAAATTTAAGTCTAACACATTTATTCTCAATACTTATTGATCAACCCTCGTAAAGAGCATCTGGCTACAAGAGCAAGCGATAGTTCTAAGATTGAAAGTAGGCCTACTGCCACGGTTAATTGATGAAACTTATGAAACTAAACTTTTCAGTTATGACGTCATAAATTACAATGACGTCATATCCGCAACAAACCCATCTATGTTGGTAGAAAATGTACTTTTTACTGATATAGAGATTGTGAAAAAATTCAAGTCTAATATAAATACATTGATTCTCATTACTTATTGATCAACCCTCGTAGCCTACTGAGGAAACGCGAATCGACAACCAACAAACTGTTGTACAGTTGTACTGTTGCAAGTTGTTACATTACCGCCTTTCAACAAGTTTTCTTACTAAGACCTACTTACTTACTGTCGTCGTGGTCTGCATTAGAGTAGAGGCAGCCATTAAAAATTCATTAGGCCTACGCTTTAAAAATTAAAACACAACCTTGCCTATAACACTGCAGTGACACAATACTGACGACATGCATGCGCACAACCACCGCACATACTGCTTGCTGTACGTGGGTCTAATATAAGGCATTTTATGCATCAAATGCTAGCTCATTAACAAAAACCCACATACCTTGAGCGCAGTCTCACAGCTGTCTACAAGTCACGTGACTTCCGATACATGAATGAATGATCAATCCAAAGACGATGAATATTCATTGCTATTGATAGAATGTCATTGGATCACAGACATTGGATCAATCAGTCAATCAATGGGAGAAGCAGAGGGGGCGGAGTTTGGCGACGGCCTGGAAACTAGTAATGGGTCAATATCAAATTTCGATTCGAAACGATATCGATAATTCGATGTGATCATACGATAGGCCTAGACTAGAGATTGCAATTCCAGGATCCCGGCCGTTTTCGCCAATCCCGAATCCCGGGATTGCCGGCGTCCTAATCCCGGGATTTCGGAATTACAAAAATTAGTTAAAATTGTACGTTTTCGCGTGTTAAGTGATACAATTAAGAATTCCAGCTGTATGAAGAATAAAATATTTTATGTTCGTTAGCCCATTACTGCATGACTTATTTTTTGATGTAGCGTCAAACTAGGTGTCCCATTTTTGGGACTCTATGCATGAATGGGTTAATGGCTGTGCATTGTAATTTGTATTTTAACGGCCACCGTTACTCCCTACAGTTTAGTTATACCTTTCATAGGGGCCTATACTATGATCGTAGGCCTATATGCAATAATTAAGTCTATTGGGAATACCAAAATGACGACTTATCTGTAAGCCTAATCCCGAAACGGGATTCCGGAATCCCGGGATTACAAATTTCTCAATTCCGGACGTGCAATGTAAGCCATAAATTCGCTTGTTTTTTAGTATTCAGAAATGCAAAAAAAATGTCACAGACATCTGTGTTGTCTTGCAATAATGACGTTTAATAAGTCACACCTTAGCACTATGTACTGTTAATAGAGGGCACTTTATCAATAGGCCTATCAAAATTTTTCCTGGGGAGTGAAGCAGCCGGGGAGAGGGCAAGAGCAAGGGCACGAGCGGCAGCTGCCTCCCCTGCCACCCCCCCCTTTGGCGCCGCCCATGAAGGACACGTCAAAAAACTATTGAGACAAGTGCGTTACGTGTCTATAATACATTTGCTAAATAGGGCTGCGTTTTAGACGGCCTAACAACCATGAACAAATTTAGTGCGCCACAGATAATTAGATTCTCTATGCCGAAGTACGAAAAACGAATTTACTAGTATATTGCATCAATACAACAAAACAAAACTATTTCAAATTTCCCGTCTGCCGTGCCGTCAAACAGAAATTAAAACTATTAGCTAAAAGTATTAAAACTATAAAGTATTAATTATCATTAGCATAATATTTATCCGTGGCGAACTAAAATTGTTCATGGTTGTTAGGTCATCCATAACGCAGCTTAGTTTTGCTGAACAAAATGCCAAACGCTCTGCTAAATTACTAAATTATAGTCTCTAATGTTCGTGGGCAAGCGGCTGAAACGAAATGCATGAACTGAGCCGTTGGCGCTTTGTTTTCTTGGCGGTTTTAGTTGAGCTTCTTGCTATTTTATGTAACCACCACAGCCGAGGCAAAACAGGATCAATTTTGCTATGAGATCGTCGAATAACTGCAGCGTGTTAAAGTCACAGCTACCTGGCGACATAGAGGCGTCAGCATTGTAATGAAACGCTTCACTCATGCACTTAGCAACACTGCAGGCGCGGCGACACTTCCAGGGCCTTCCAGACGACGTCGGTTCCTCCAACCGTCCAGGTGCTCACAGGCAGCAAGGCGTTGAGATGACGCAACGAGGCTCTATAGGCGCCTATCGTTTTCCGTCACGTTGCCAACTAGCGGGCGACGAACCTCTACCACCACTCGCTGGCGTTTAAACGTTGAATATTTACCACCATGCGTCTAGGACGCAGTCCCAACGGCAACATCGTCGTCACTTTTCTGGCTATGAAACTGTTAGATGCTCATTTTCCACCGTCGTTGAAGCCACCCACGTTTTGCGGATATTTTATTTACACCGCGTTGTGAAAAACTCCACTTTATCCTTGACGAATGACGATAGTCTGCACCTATTGACATTGCGCAAGGTTCAAATTACACCACGGTTATGCGGCCGTCCAAATGAACTGCAATTTACTGGTCTTTCCTTTCCGTCCGCCCCTTTATCTATCCGTCCCGTACGGGGTCCTAACTCCAAAACCAAAACAACATTTTAAAAGGCGTATTAAAATGAAAAATGACGGGATCGTTCCCGGGTGTAGGCGCAACCGACGTAAAAAATCAGCTCAAAAAATTAAAGATTGGATATGGGCCTTTTTAGGGTTAGGTTAGAGTTGCGCAGTGCAGTGTACAGCTAGGCGGACAGCCGCGTAATATATCGGTAATGGATCTACATATTTTTAGTTATATTATCGTATTTCGTTAAGTTCATTTTCTTTGGTAGGCCTATAGTTGCTGCTAATCAAAAATGCCACTCATCGCTAAATGGCTTCACGACAGCTATCCGTAACATTATTAAACTGAGTTATGGATATATCAGACGTAAACATTGGCAGACGAGTTTCAAGAAAATTACATCACAAGAAATGTAGAGCTGATGTGACAGACTGGCAATCTGAACACTGGTTGTAGTTTTCGAAACCAAGGTGCTCGTCTTGAGGCGTTTCGAGAACAAAAAATAGGCTTAAGTCTTGGTCACTACTATAGGTTTTGGTATTGGTCTTGAAAAAAGTCTTGTTTACATTCACTGGCTATAGCCTACTGCCAACCATTAAGGATGCTATAACTAGGTGGCGGCTTAGCACTGGCAACATGGTTTGCATCAACGAAGTTAATCTTACTTTACCGTCTGGACCAGTGACATCTTTTCAACTGAGGCAATATAATGCCACAGTAGCCTACACCGGATATTTATGCTGTTTGAACAGTTGCAACTGCAACACTCGCTGTTAGTTATTTAAATGTGCTTAGTTATCTGAAAACATCTTCATAATTCTTTTTCATTGTGAACTCTCTTGTCTATCCGCACGCAGACTGTGAATCAAAGAGCCAGAATTTGACGGGAAGATCTGCAGCGATGTTAACAAGACTAGAACTCACTCACTCACTGCTGCGGGTAATCGGTCGTCGGCAAGAGCCCATGCGTCGGCAGCAGTGAGTCCGGTGTCCCGTACAATCTGACTCATCCATGTAGTCCGTGGTCTACCAGCGGGGCGATTTCAGTCGTGGTGTGGTATGTCTCCGGACCTGGAATCCACTGCAAGCTTCAAGGCCTTATGTGCTGGTGTGTTGGCGGGCAAACGGCGAATATGGCCGAAAAAGGAATGACGGCGAGCGGCTATGGTACTGAGTATGCTTGGCAGATTCGTACTGTCAGTTACAGACCTGTTGGTGACGAAGTCATTCCACCTAACACCAAGAATACGGTCGATGATTCTCGCGTGATCAGAGAGGGCTATTATGAGACGTTCTATGCTAATGAGTAATAGCAACCTTGGCACTCTCACCATTTCTGAACCGTGAAGGTCAATGTAAAGATCGCACACGATCTACGACCAAAGCAACCAAAGCCATCTCACAATACAAAGGCTGAAGATAAACAAAAAACCCACCTGTCGCTACGATGAGCCGACCGTACCGCTCATATCCGAAGACTGGCGTCCAACTTCCGGTCGCAGAAAAAAAACAATTTCCCATAGTACAGTAGAATACGTACGCTGTGACAACGCTGCTGCATCGAACGCTACAATCAACGTCAGGATACGATATAATAATTCGGCGCAGGTGGAGGCAGCAACTGTACGTTTAAGATTGCGGCCAAACTTCTGCAAATAGAGACATGGTTAATTGGTTGGTTACTATCGGCAGTTTGTAGGAACTTGTCATCGCCCAATCCAACGGTACCCTATCGTCTATACGACGTACCGTTTGGCCACAATTGGCATATAGCAGAGTGCGTATTGACTCTTCAAGGTCATTCAAGGTCATCTAAGTTCGATGATTCTCGTGTGATCAGAGAGGGCTTATGAGACTTTCTATACTAGTGAGTAATAGCAACCTTGGCCCTATCTTTCACCATTTCTGACATACGGCGACTTATCCGTTATCGGTTCTCGAGCGTGAGTAGTGGGGATACCGTTTTACCCGATAGCAGGCTTGCAACTTTGCTATTCTCAAGTCTAAGGTTAACAGTTAAATTGACTATAAAAGTCAAATTTTTATGACATTAATAGATTTAACAAGGGATATCGATTTAGTCTACCAGTATTTTAATAAGTCTAGACTTTCCTACGTATCGTTATTGTATAGTAGAGTTTATCAATTTTTTTCTCAATTTTTTAGCATTAGCTTTAAAATATTATTGACTTCTGAGGCTCTGACACACAAACGATGCTACTAATTAGCTCAGCTACATGTAATTGTTAGAGCAGTGATCTTGCTTTGTTATATAATTGAACAAAAAGTATCATAAACTTATATTTATGTGACGCCGCACAGTCTGATATGCTACGACTGGAGATATCGTGGATAGTGTCTGCTTCGTGAACGGCCACTATGATTGTTGTTATTTTTTTAATCTAGAGAAAAACATCGTTTAGTTGTCATAAACGAATCAGATGATTCAGACGGAACGTGCGGTGCAATTAATGATCGAAAACGATTAAAAAAACGAATATTACGGACAGTTGAGAAATATATAAACTGGAAAATTTTTGCGGCTCGAGTGACTCGGCTCAAACATTTTGCGGCTCAGCGTTTGCGGCTTCGGCTTCGATTGTCAAGTCTAGTTAGGGGAGCGTTTAGTAGGCCTAAGTAATGAGAAGTCATGTATGGCCTATTAGTGAGAATCGGTACCAACGTAAATAGATTCTACAAGATAGTGTAGCGGCGCGTTTGGGGTGTGACTGACCGGATCGAGTTTTACGATACAATACAGTATGAAATAAATTTGCGCTGAAAAAAACATGCAAGCTGCCAGTTAAAGCTAGCATTTTAACTGAAACGAACTGAACACGGTTTAAATGAAAATGAAATTTTTAAAAAGTAAAATATACGTACTGATATGTAACACAAAGATGCAGAAACAGATGGTTAGGCCTATAAGAGAGCTAAAAGCCTCAGATAAAGAAAAATAAAAAAAGAGAAATAATGATAACTAAAGCTGACAAAATTAAAGCGAGAAAAAACATAAACAAGTTTAGATATCCGTAAAATCACTAAGCTAATATCAAAAATTTTAATCAATTTTATAGTATTTTGATTCAAAATACTATAAAATTGATTTTAAAAAATGAAAATCAGATATTATTTGATGCAATTATGGCAAAAAAGTAGGTGTTTGCTTTTTATTTGACCAGATATATGGCTGTAGAGACTACTTAACAACAGTGTGAAAAACTGACAGTGACAGCCTATTGATCGAGATGAAGCAATCCCTCGAGCGACAATTTCAATCCACGTGGAACCTTGTCGTACATAGCAAGAAGTCGTCGTTTTGTTTAATTTTAGCGCAGCATTTCACACATTGTTTATTGCTTAATTATACCTCGAGCAAACAACAGCTGCAACGTGCGTTTAGGCTTATTTATAAGAACGCCTACTGCATGCATGCGTGATGAGAATTTGCGTCCGTATCCGATTGGCGAAGATGCTTGCTGACTGACACCCGGTGTAATCACTACGATGCTTGTGTATATATATACACAGCACTGCCGTGTCATCGTCTTACTTACATTACCGTAAGCGTGCTTTAGCTAGCAACAAAAAACTTATCGTTCACTGGAGCTAGAAGCGTTGGCTAAAGCAGTTCGTCGCTGAGTAGCCTACACGTGCTCGGTAGCCTCAGATAGGAAGTCGCACTATGCCGGAGGGAAATTGAGAAACAGCTTTCAGTCCTGCGAATTAGTACGTAGTTTTGAGTAAAGCCTACAAGCTTGCATACCGAGACTGTTTACTAGTACTAGAATGATGGCCAACGTAAACGAAGAACTCCATTACACGATTTATGACAGCGTTGAGAACGCATCTCAAGCTTTTGCGCAGTTGCCGCAACGTCCGCCGCTGTCGGTTGCATCGTTGGTGGTCGGATTGGTTACCGGTGTCACGGGCATGTGTGCCAATGCAGTGGTCTTTGTAGTTCTGGTCCACGCACGTCGACAGTTTGGCAGCAGCGTCAACACTCTGATCACCAACCAGTCTGCCATGGATCTTTTCGCCTGCATCTGTCTCACCATCGCATTCGCCATGTCGTCCCCAGGAGCCCCGACGAACTATCTCATGCTTGGTGAGATCGGAAACAATGTGGTCTGTTTCCTGTTTCACAACAGAGCGCTGGCGATTATTTGCATGAGTGCTGAAAAGATCGGTCTAGCCGTTGTTGATGGCGAAAGTAAGCCGCTGGGCTACCATATTCTTCGGTAAATTATACAGACTTAGGCCTATTATTAGGGTTAAAAAGATCGGTCTGGTGGTCATCACGCTGGAACGTTACTTCAAGATTGAGCATCCAGGTGCTTACCGCAAATACTACCGCAAGTGGACAACTGCTCTGGCTGTGGCTCTACCGTGGATCTTAGGGTTCTGCACTTTTGGAATCCCAGCACTTGCGTCAATGAAAGAGGTGCCCGGACAGTGCCCGAGACAGGGCCTTCCCAGCAAGCAGGCTCAAATGGTAAGTTAAATCAAATATTTTGTTATGTTGCTGCGCGCCTATTTATTTACGTCCTCACTTCACAGGAACTGTTCAATAACACTTGTTTCCTAATATTCACTGACTTGATTGACTGAATCCCAGTGAAACAATGATCAAAGTCCATGTGGGCATTGTTGCCGTTTAGCTCTGTCTTGAGCTGTCTGTTTGTCACTTTGCTTTCCACACGTTCTACGGATCGTCGCCTCCCTCTGTCGCAACGCGGCGTTGCATGCTTAATGTTGCTGTCAGTCAGTCAATGTCAACAATTTCGCAGCCAGAATTAACATCGCAACTGCTAAACGCCATTAGGCCTATCCCTGAAACCATAAAACCCATAGGCCTATATGCAAAACAGCATCGACATTCCAACGAGAAATCTAGGGTTGTTGACAATGGCGAGCTTAGAGACAGTGTACACAGACGACCACAACAACCGATATTATGAAAGGGCAATATTGCCAACAAAAATGCAGAAACACATATGCTTTAAATATACGGCAGAAAAGCAGCAGACTTCGGATGGTGAATCTAAAGTTTTCGACTACAGCTAGCTCAACAAAAGTGTGCACAACCAACTCCATTATAACTTTTGTTGGTCATGTTTAGATTAGTCCTTATTTTGTTAGTCAATAAATATTGGCACGTACGATTAACTGTGAATGACAGGCATATGCTTGGTTCGCCTTTGTGTGGGAGTTGGCTATGCCGGTTACAATCTTTGCCTACTGCTACGGACGTATATTCTACGTCATCAGACGTCACAACAAGAACGTGAATCCTAGTCAAGAAGTTGTCATGGAAATAGCTGTGCCACCTGCTCAAAGCACTGACCAGATTCAGCAGCAGGAGACTGCAGGGAAAGTTGGCGCCTTGACTCGCACCGAGTTGAATGTTCTGCAAACTATGCTGGCCATCATCACCTGCTTTATCATTTGCTGGTCACCGGCGTCGTTGGCCAGCATTTTCCAAACGATAAGGGTATGCAGATTTTACATACAAAAGCAAAACCTTAATAATTAGGTACGAGGTTTTACGTCTGTTTAATGCAATTAGTTTAATTGTAATTAATTTAACTAATAGTTAAACGCTAGTGTGAAATTCAGATCACGACATTGTTATAGACTTGGTTATCTTATTTTTTTTTCTATTTGCAAATAACGACAAGGCTGCTAAGCCTATAAGACGTTTTCAACGTCTTATGGTGTCACTTTTGTCTTCAAAGTGCACTTCTTGTTTCTTATTGCAACATATGTTATAATTGGCTACGTTATGTGCCATGATATAGCAGGCTGTTTTAGGACGCAATGTATGTATAGAATTTTTACGGATCTGTAATGAAATAAGACTAACTTGTAGTTGTGCTATTTTGCACCATCAGTTTTTGCAACCATTGCACAGTTTTTGGCGTTGCCGTTTTTTGTGTGTAATAAGCTTACCATATGGGAAGTGAACTAGTAGAGCACTGCGTAGTTTCTGAACCACTGTTGTTATTCTTGACTTGATTAGAAACAACAACATGGACAAATTGAACTTGTGGACAGGACAAGAGATTGCCCAATGAGTTGTTCGACGTGTTCGCTGCGCTTGGATTCATCAATCTGTGCATTAATCCTATCATTTACGCTTCACGTTATGAGGTTTTCAAAAGATCGTTGTGGATGCTGGTGGCTAAAGGCGATATTTAGCTTTCTTGTCGTGATACATGACTACGCCATCAATTTGACACGTTCTACGGTCGCAGCTGATGGCATAAGTGACGACATCACTGTTTTTCATGTGTGCAAACTGTAATGTTAGTGTCACAGTATAACAATGATGGATTCATGCATAGGCTTAGGCAGACAAGGCAACTGTCGGAATCACGGTTGGACGTAAGCCAAATTTACTGATCACAGCCAACCCAAAACCCCTCAACCGATCGTCACCAAATTTAAACGGCGTGATTACGTCGTGGACGCCTACCACCAAAAAATTTGGGCCCAATCCGCCCAGGGGTTTTTGTTGCCCATATAGGTAAAATATACACCCCTTCTGTTCGAAATTTACTACACTTTTTTGGTTCTTCTGCTCGTTTTTAGGCCGATTTTTACGTTTAATACGCCAAATGACGCGGTTCTGCGCAAGGAAGTGCTTTTTTAGTGTTACAAAATAAATATCTTATTTTTGAATTAATTATTTTAAAAATTAGAAAAAAATTACAACGGCGCCTATGGAGAAAATTTTAAAATTCTTTAAACTGTCATAACTTTCTTTGTGTGCAAGATAGAGTCGTAACTTTTGGTTCTAGGATATGGTTTTCGGGGTCGGCCTTATTAACGGTGACATTTATATTTACCCCCGATTGACTCCCGTTGCCATGGCAACGAAATTTGGGACAAAATTGGCTATAACTCGGCTTGTGTAAAAGATATCTGCGAGATTTTTTGCGTCTATAGGGGGGTTTTCGAAAAAAATCGCATTTTCCCTCGATTGACTCGCGTTGCCACGGCAACGAAATTTGGGACAAAATGGGCTAGAACCCTATACATCGGCTTGTACAACAAATATCATCAAGATCCTTGCATCTGACGGAGGTGCGGAGTAGGAATAATATGATAGTTGACGTGCCAGAAATCTAGATGATAGTTGTAATGTCTCATAATGCCTTGATACTTGTAACGCCACGGCATCTCCACCCTACAGCCTGCCGGCCAGCCAGCTTAATCACTGGGCCACAAGTTTTCGGTGGCTACGGTTAACCAATTCATTGGTTTTATTGCCATAAAATAAATGATGTTTTGCCTACACAAGTCAAATCTCAGGAGTTAATGTTGACAGAAAAAAATGGAGATGAACTGCTTTAAAGTTTGTACATAATATTTGTGTTTATTCTAACTTGATTTGCAAATCATTCAAATTGTAGGTAAGATGGCATCTACTGGAAATTAACACCATGCTCTCATTGCATTGTTAAGTAGTAAGTTGCATTTCGACTGATTAATTAGGCCAACTGCTGAGGACATTTTCGTTCGTTTGTGGCTGCAAAGCATTGCAACTTTTTCTTTAATTTGCGTCAGCTATTAGTACACTTGCTTTTTGGTTTCATTAGGAAATTACGTTTTCTCGTTTCTGCCTTAAATCTCATATCCTGTCTCAGCCTGTTGTGCACGAGACAGTACCATTGTGCGGTCCTGCTCTAAACGTGTCAGCTTGAAGCCTTCAACAGTGAGATAAATCTGTTTAGTTAAATAAATGTTGTGGCTTTTAAAAACAATACAAACAATTTATAGTGATTAAGTCAGAAACAGTAGGGCTTCCAAAAGCAGTCCATGTATCCCCAATCCACGGTTTAAGAATACGATCTCTTGTATTGCAATCGTTAATAATTATTATAAATTACTTTTAGAATTGCAATCTACAGGTCGTATTCACAATCCACACGGTGGTCCAAAAATATCCCAACTTGTTTTTGTTAGAACTGTGACAAATTTCCACTTCCACCAAATTTGATAATTTCTGGCAAACAAATAGCCAAGGCAATAGAATTATGTAAGATACACTTATTGTCCACCTCACTTAATTTATGTCACTTCACTATTGTGTTAAACGCAGATGCTCCAAATTCTTATATTACGCGGTAATTATCAGTATTAGGGCGTAATCGATTTAGCAAAAACCGAAACCGGTTTCCTTTCAGGGTAGACTGTTCTGCAATCGATTAAGCCGATTTCGGGAAACCGGGGTTAATTTTTGAAACCGACTCTGGAGCAGGTTTCGCTGGCTAAACCGAAAGCCGTTTGCTTGTTGCTGTTTTGTTTACTTGTAGTTAAATTGTTATCACGTACATGAATAAAGCTTCAACAGTAAAATGAAAATAAATAAAATAAAAATTCGATCATCATGGGAACCATGACGCTCGCCATGTTGTTTGTTTAATCCTACCGTCCTACGAAAACGGTTTGGTGCAATCGATTTACACAGCAAAACCCAAAAC
>Ga0056128_1003988_pt1 | contig 18378 bp, 14 predicted proteins | sample WorMetLIZISLAND2_FD_71113 | JGI IMG/M metagenome (GOLD analysis project Ga0056128, IMG submission 71113) | Marine gutless worms symbiont microbial communities from Max Planck institute for Marine Microbiology, Germany - Olavius geniculatus... ... | reverse complement strand
ATGTGTATTATGGTCCCGATGGGCCGAGTCCAAGTGATATGCGATTTTCGAAACTATAACTACTGAACTGGAAATGCTATAGGCTTTCGCGCGTCTCGTGAGCTTTGCTCAAATTTCTTGGTTTTATTTGTACCTGTCCGTCGATATGCTGCACTTAGTAGCTCCATAGATGTGTTACAAAAAAATCTTTGTAAACGCGTTTATTATTTTGTCAACGTTTATCTCAATAAAAATCATATGAGCGAAACGAAGCAAAATTATGACGGGAAGCCGAGATAATTAGTGGCCAGGACAACTCAACTTAGTTTTCACGTAGCTATAAGGTTAAAGTGAGTGAATTCTGGGCACTTTTGTAAAACGGTTGACACAGAACTGGAGTAAGACATTCTTTGACAATGAAAAAACATTTATTGGAATTACCCAAATAATAGGCTTAATATTCAAACTTACGCTCTGTGTACGTTTACTTTTAGTTTACAAACGTTTACAATCTTTTTCTTAATAAACGCGTTTATTAACGTTTATTATAATTTTTTTGACGTTTATCACAACTATGAGTAGCTTAAGTGTTATGCTAATGCAATGTTTTAGTAAATAATAGCAAATTTGTTAAAATATTTTTTACTTAAACCTACATCGTGTGTGTAATGAAAACGAGAAATATTTTAGATTGTAACCGATCTAATGTATTCCTATACTCCGCGCACATTAAACGCCGATACTACCACTACCACTGCTGCTACTACTACTATACTACTACTACTACTACTACAGTATTGCTACCGCTACAACTGCAACTAAAAATCTTTTACAGAAGCCGAGTTATAACCCATTTTGTCCCAAATTTCGTTTTGCCATGGCAACGAGGGTCGGGTAAGGTAAAATTTGGTTGGCGACGTTCGACGGCCCAACCTTGAAAACCCACTATAGACCCAAAGATCTCGCATATTTTTACAGAAGCCGAGTTATTGCTTATTTTGTCCTAAATTTTGATGCCATATCAACGGGGGTCGGTTGGGAAAAAATTTCGCTCGAAGATATCTCTTTTGCCACTATAGACCCAAAGATCTCGCATATTTTTTACAGAAGCCGAGTTATTGCCCATTTTGTCTCAAATTTCGTTGCCTTGGCAACGGGGGTCGGTTAAAAAAATTGTGGATTGCAGCAATCGACGGCTCAACACCGAACCCCTCCTCCTATGAACGCAAAAGTCATGCAAATGTTTCTCACAAAGGCCGAGTTATAGACCATTTTGTCTCAAATTTCATTGCCATGGCAACGGTGGTCGGTTAAGGAAAAAAATGTAATTTGCAGCATCCGACGGCCCATCCCGAAAACCCTTGGACAGATGCCAAAAATCTTGCAGATATCTTTTACAGAAGCCGAGTTATAAGCTACTTTGTGTCAAATTTCGTTGCCATGGCAACGGGAGTCGGTTGGGGGAAAATGTAAATGGCACTGTTAAATTTGCCTACCCCGACAGCCCTATTCTGGAACCAAACCAGAAGTGGATCGGATGATTGATTGCTGAAATCCATTTGAATTTCTTCCAGGAAGGCTCTTCCAGGAACAGAGGTCGCTTTCGTCGGTCGGTCCTCAATATTACACTGATCTTATATACTCCACTTCGCTACGTTAGGAAGTAGCGTGCGCGGAATAAAAGTTTGAAAGTTTACAGTCTATAATGAATATTGTGTCAGTATGTTTTATCCGTCAACCAAAATTGCAAAAAAAGGTCACAGCTTTGTTCAGCGTTTAAAAATCTTTTTTAATATTTTTTCCATAAAACGTTTTGACGTTGTTTTGTTGTTTTTAAAGCTACAGAACAAAATAAAACTGAACTCAACTCGTTTAGTGCACTAGTCGCAACTGTTGCACAACATTAGTGCTGTCGCTCTGGAAACTTTGCCAACCGACCTAAACTGGACTTAACTGTTCAGTTCGGTCTCTGCGCATACTGTGTGCAGAGACAAGACGCAGTTTGCGTCGTTGGTACGTTACGTCGTGCGTCAGTCACAGCGCGGTCGCACGCTGAACATTCACTGGCGGCCGCAGACGTCAATCTGTCGACCGTGCTACGTTCGCTATCAGTTCGTCGGTCACTACGACACGCTGCTGAGCTATGCCGACGACGTACTGCGACATATCGCCCGCTCAAACCACCGGGTCCTTGCCAACAGCACGCCGGTGACGCCGACCTTCCCACGGGTTGATCCGGACAACAGGCATCACACTCGCTCCAGCAGACAGCTGGCCGAGCAGTTCTACACGACGCTCGACCGGACACTTGTCGACTGGCTGCAGTCTCGTCTCTACGCGCTCGACTACCGACTGTTTGCTTTCACTCCGCGCCGCAACTTAACCCTGCAGGACGATACCTTCTCACCTGCCACGACTGCTTCTTTCCCAGCCAATTAACGCCTAAAAATTTCCGTGCTTGCAGTTACCGTCCTTCGAAAAATAGGGACGGGGGAATAGTTTTGCTTTTAAATGTTGATTTTTTTTCGTCGCTTTCTGTGTAACGTTACACCACAGCTCATAAAAACCAAGTGACACTGAATACTAGTACCCACGGGAACTGAAGCTGGAATACTGCACCGCAACAGACCAAAAAGTTTGAAAGTCTGCAAAAGTTTGAAAGCGAGCAAAAGATGCACCACCAATGTTCTTGAGGGATTCGATACAACTTTGAAGACTTAATTTTTTGGAACGGACGGCAACTCCATTTTTACCAGAACCACAATAAATGTTTTACTCCTAAGTCTAATAAGCAGCACAAATCCTACAAACGTGATATCAAGCCTGATATCAGCTTTTTATGAATTTTGCTGTTTTTGATGCGTTAGTTACTACATTAGCAATGTAACATTTTTTGGTTTTTCGTTACCTTTTTATTATATTATGTTTTAATTTTGCAGTATTTGTGTTGTAATTTTCTGTTTATTGCCAATGGCATTTGACTTCTGAAAAATAAAAAAAAACATTACTTACTTACTTACTCACTTGCATGCATGCCGCCGTTATTATGTGTTTAAACTGCAATCAGCTTTGTACAAGCATTTTGCATTTTATCTATTATAAAAACATTGTGTCGAACATTATTTTCTTGATAATGTGACTGTTAAACATTTGCAAATTTGTCATGCATTGATACTAAATTATTCTTCGATATTTTGTAGTCAACATTGACCTTATATAATGTTGTTTTATCACTGTCGTTTTCGTTACGTCTACACGCACTGCTTATTGGTCGTTTTGCGGGAGCTGTACGTCAGTGTGTATGCATGACATTAGTACACTGTTTTTTTTAATTTTGCCACATTTTTACATTCAAACGTTTTAATGTGTACTTTTTGCATTACGTTTAGCTACATGGTTACTAGTATTGTCAGCTTCGTGTTAAACCGCTCTATAAATGTAAAAGACGCTTTTACGTTTTTTTTTATTCTAGCCACGTTTTCACGTTTTTTAAACATTTTTTTTATTTTTCAGCGTTTTTTACTTTTAAAAAAACGTTTATTGAAACTTGAAAATTTTACCAAAAACGCCAAGAAGCACTTTTAAATCCACTAAAAAGAATTAATAAGCTATCGTGGTGGTAGTTTTCTTACTTAGTCTAGTGTCTCTTGGTCTTATGACCACACAGTTGAATAAAAATTAAATAAAAATTTTCTTTGTTTGTTTAGTTCCAACTATGCTGCACTTACATCGTTATTTTTTATGCAAAAAGTTTAACAAATTAGGGCTAACGTTTTTTTTTATTTCTGCCACGTTTTTAACGTTTTTAACGTTTTTAAATTTTTAAAAGTTTTTTACATTTACGAAATGCTCTATGCACTCCGTAATTAAAGTAAGCTTACTCGCCTATTCGTAGCACAAACACGCCTGAATATTGTTCTCTTTAACAGTCAAGCAATGCAAGCAACAATTCACAACTAGCACGACGAAAACAACAACAACAATAGCAGCAGCAGCAACAGCAACAACGACAACAACGACAGCAACGTTTCCTAGGCAACCACATCGCAGCTGCTAGTAGACTGAAAACAAATCACAAAATCACACTTTGTACACATATTTCTGCAGTCAACTCAGCGCGATTCACCTGTTCGCTTCACCTTAACGATACGATGCAGACTGTTTACAAGATGCAACGTAATAGAAATTGTCCACAAAGAACGCATTGTAATGTCAATTATTAACTAGACATACATATAAACTAAGTGACATTTTGGTGATATTGGTTTAAAACGAAAAGAAATTTTCTACTCTTAGCTTTGACTACACTGCCAAAGTCAACTTAAGAAAACGTTTTATGTTGCATCATTGCATGACAAAGTGTTGCGCAACCATGCAGTGATCCAAAACCAAAAGTAAACTGAGCTTATGTTATTCAAGTGAGTGACTCGCAAAAATAAACCTAGCCTATACGTACATCGTGAAGAAATTGTACAGTTAATACTGTTCGGTAAGATATTGGCCTAAGCCGTTCGTATAGGTGACAGTGAACAGTGATTGTAAATTAACATTACGTTATCACAAGTACGTGTTCAAAAGTAATATCGCGCATTTGTTAAACATTCAACTTGTTATTATAGACTTTTGTTTTTAAATTATGCTTGTCAACCAATATTTGATATTTGTAGGCCTATCGTAATTGCTGCGTGAAACGAGACTATCAACCGCGTACGAGATCGGTCGTTCACTTAAGTCAAATATCGTCCACAATCAATAAAGCCGTTTTCGCACGTAAACATTTACAGAAATGTTTTACAAACTTTTTGCGTTTTATTTTACATGTAAACACGTTCAAAACATTTCTAAAATATTTTTAAACATTTTGACATTTGACACCGTTGCGCATGGCTTAAATAAACGGGATTGGTTAAACGTATTTTTCCAGCTGTTTAATAAAACAGTTCTGATAACATTTCAGGAGGATAGGTGTGGTTGCATGTGAGCACCAAAGGGCTAAGGGCCGCAAACAGCATTATACATGACATTGTAGTGCTAAAGTACGTGACACACGTGACTAATTGTGAATCGCGTCAACGTTTCTATATAACAATGCAGGTATCACAGAGCGCTTTGACAAATGTATCTAAAACTATACAAAAAAGTGCATCGCAATGTACAGTGAAATGATAACACTCACGAAATATTAACGATGTATATATTTACGCTATGTGATTAATACGACAACATCCGCAAGCATCACCTGTACAACTGGCATAAAATTAATGATACGCCACACGAAACGAAAAAGTAATATAAAAGATGGACGCGATCGGCAGTGGCGGCGCCAGCTAAGGGAATAAAGGGCCCTCCGCCCTCCCCCGCATAATATTGGCCAAGTTTATTTTTACCACACACGTTCTATGATGGCCGCAACAAATTTAATTTCGGCCGTGCTCTGCCACGGACTCCGCTGAGGAAGCTCACAAGTCGTCACAACATTTCTCAATCTCTAGCTGACTGTCTCTTCTATTCCTCTATTCCTCCTCGAAGCCTGCCGCGTCTCAAACTAGGCGACTTGCCCACAGTCCTATGCTTCCAGTTATTAACGTCTAGCGCTGTCACGGAACGTCGGCGTTGTCGCAAGTAGAAAATTATGATATTTGCAGCCCCAGTCACACATTTTTACTAATCGCTCTCAGTGCAAACCTCGGGTGTACAAAGCCTAATAAAAGCATCAGTAGACGACGCTGACTGAGAGAGGAAAGTTCTTTCTCTTGCCGAGGCAGATCTCGCGGTCGACATAGATGCTGTTGTTTTTGACGGTCAAGTCGTGCTCGAGTGACATCTTGGTGCGGAGCAACTGCTGCAAGGCGTTTTCGGCTTCACGCAACTTCGCACGCAGTTGCTCCAGAGTCTCCGTTATCTCATACACTTCCTCGACCAGGCTACACCATGCACATAATTAAAAATATCTTTGAAAAACTGTATTTCACCATAAAATGGTGGCACAACAAAAATGAAAGAAAATAATTTGACAAAACTTAACTAACAGCGGTAGTTATCACAACGGGCTACAAATCTCTTACGCCGTTTATCAACAATGCTGCTTGCTAAATTAAAATTAACACAGTGATGCGTTAAAACGGAAAGAAAACATTCGCGTTTTTAAACAGTGAATGCAGTTCATTTTTGCTCAATATTAATAATTAATTAATCGTTAATATTTCTAAAGTTGAAAAACACTGAAAACAACACGGCCGAAAATTAAAGTATATAATTGATGAATTTAAGCAACACTAATAAAAGTGATAAAAAGATTTCAGATAAAAGCAATGTTTAAAAATAAAAAAGTAATGTTCGCTATTTTGTATTGAGCAAAAGTCAGCAAAACCATAAGTAAATACTAGAGATTTGGCAAAAACTGCAGAAATACCTCAACAAAATTTGTATATATCTTCAGTTTTGCTTAATACAAAATGGCAAACATTACTTTTTATCTTTAAACATCGCTTTCATTTTTTAACAAGATGTAATATCTGAGCTAAACGATGCGTAAGGCCGTACCGATGTTGCACAAGATCACGGCACGACTCAATCTTGGGTCTGTGAGTTCTGGTCGCAAGTCTTGTCTGAGCGACTTGCATTGGCGCCTCTTTTTCCTGGATGCACAGTTTGATCAGCTCAATGTTTTTCTCCATGTCGAATATCTCCTGCAGCACCTGCAGCACATCATATTATACATTTATCTTTGAGTAAGTTGCTGCAGGCGAAGCTTCGTCAAACGGGTACTGGTGACTGCAAAAACCCGGCAGCTGTAAAAAGCGTTAAGACACGAATTCCTTATAAAGCTCACTAAGTCGACAAATTGGTTTTTAAGTCAGTCAAGCAAATGTCAGGGCACTCACAAATATTTTGTCAGAATCAATAACAGGAATTCTCAGAACGTCGGTACATGAGATCGAAAATGTTTTGTTGTAAGCTTCCTATTTTCAGTGATGCACTTGAAATTCTAACAAAATGTTTTCCTGTTTTCTAAATTAATAAGTCATTTGTCTTGTTTTTATTCATTGTTATTATGTATAAAATTACCACAAAAATGGTTGAACTTGACCTTGTGTTGAATTATAAATATTTCTTTTTGCGGCCACTTTTTACTGGGACACAGTGTACGTAGTACCTTGGCCAGATGGGCCTGTATTTTGTTCCTGGCGTCGATGTACTCTGCAATGCGGTCAGAGAATGCCGAGTTGACGGCGTTCCACTCGCTGGCGACCGACGCCGTCACGTTTTGAATCATCTGATCGATCTGTACCTGCTTCACAGTGTTACGTGAATCGGGTCTTCATGCTTCGCGTAACGACGATTCACGTGACGACGCCGTGACTCGGTATCATCTGGTCGATCTGACCGCGAATGTCACGGGAAGCGGCCCGTTCGCTCTGGGAACGTCGAATGTTGTTTTCACTGAACTCGATCCACGACTCGGGCACGGACACACTGTGCGACGTACGACCATACACACACCATGCACACACAGTACAGTCATCGTCAGCATCGTCGTCAATGTTCGTATAGGCCTACAGATACGCGTAAATTACTCGTATTCAGCGCACGTGTTTAATCAATCATTGCAGAGTCAGTGCGTCCACGCCAGAAACAAGATACAGTGCTTGAATCGCCGGGGAGGAGTTAGCGCTAAACGCACGGCTTTTTTATAATCCAGCAAGCCACAACTTAATTTCCGGACAGTAATCAACTCGAGATCTGTATGCTGTGCGAATCACAACACATACACCTCCAGTGACGCTATACATAAGTAGAGTCTACTTTTTAAACAATTGTAGAAGCCTACTCAAGAGAACGGTGTATACACCGTTCTCTGTCTTTCCGCCCAAAATATTACGTGGTCTCACATTTAACAGTTTTAGCCAACGCCGTGACAAGTTCATCGAGATCACAACAGTATATTTCCAGTATTAAACGTTTCTGAGCGTTTAGTTTCAGCGACAGAGAGAGAGACAGCATAACTGACGTGTTATCGATAAAGTGGATGCCGTTGTAGTACTGAATGCCGCGCGAGGAGTTACGCATCTGATGACACGTGCTGTCCAAATTCAGCGCCGACATCTTATCCACCGAGTCACACTCCAGCTCGTGCTGGGCCGCACGGTTTAACCTGCGCCCACATACACACACTGCCTAATATCAGCGACGTGTAATTCACTGCATGAATAATATTGATCCTTAGTTAACGTTTTCAGCGACAGTAACTGAGCTAATAATATCCATCGCCGTTGTAGTTAACAGTAACTGTAAACCGGACAACTAACTTGCTGGAAACTATACAGCAAACATACCACAGACTATAGCAAATAGACTATAGACTATACAGAGTCTATTGGTATTTTTTAAATTAATTAATTAACTGACCAATTAATTATGTAATTGATTAAAATCCTGGTACTAAAAGTTCCAGGGTTAAAAACCGAAATAACAAGAAATTTGAGCTAATGCCATAGCAGTTCCTGTTCGCAAACTGTCAGTCTATCTCCAGCCATTTCGTTGCGACTTTTACGGGGGTACCGCTCTTTGATGCCCTCGTGCGCAGGTTTCCTTGAACCTAGAAAATCGAGACTTGGACCATCGAAATCTACGTTCAATGCTGAAAATTTCATGTGCAGCTTGTCCATGTCTATCTCAATCGGTTTCGGTGCAATTCGCTCTTGCAATGTGTCTCGCAGCCCGAAATCGCCAAAAAATCCATAAAACCCCCTATTTTGACGTTCAAGGTTATTCAAGGTCATTGAATTCGGCGCCAATCGACAGCCAGTGTACGACTTCCTATTAATGATTAATAGTAACCTGGGCCCTATCTCGCACCGTTACTGAAATACAGCGACTTATTTGCCAAAAAATCACAGATTTTGCCCACCCCCCCTCTCATTTAGCGACCTCGTTCGGGGTGACTCCCTTCGAATTTATGAAAAAAGCTTTACGGTTCCTGAAACTAGAGTCTTCCAAGCAGCCGACGGTAAAGATTTGGTGATCCTAGCTTGGACCGTTTTTGCCTGATCCACCCGTGTGACAGATGGACAGACGGACGGACGGACAGACGGACAGAATTGCGATGGCTAAGACGGGCTGAAAACAGTAGTTGTGTCGTGCGTAAAAATCCCGAGGGCTAGAAGCAAACACTGCATGGTATAGCAAAAGCTTCGAATCATCGTCAGAGTTTATAAAACTCCGGCGGACCAGCATACGGTAGAAATGCTAACTATAAGCGCTCAAATACGAACGACGTTTCACTACACAGGTCACCAGATTAACCAAAATCGTCGCTCTAACGTCTACATAATTTTGACAAAAAGTCCAGAATGGAAACTATTGCTTACGGTGTTTCAATGCCGCCGGTGTTATAGTTGCGATTATTTTTGTTATTCCTGTTATATAAACATAAAACTTACGCCAGTTGATCGTTGGCCCTCTGTAGCAGTCGCTTCAAATCGTCCAGACATTTCTTGATGTTTTCAACTTCCTGTCACGTGAACAGCAACGACGTTCCGTGTAGCATTACAATTACGTATCATCACTTTATCAGTGTGTAAAACCAACCCAGACTTTTGAAATACCAAGATGCCTGTTTGCTGAAATCATTTTATTAGTCTGGCGTAGCACAATTTACTTTCAATGGTGGTTCTGACCGATAAATTTAGGCCTATATTCTGGCTATCGATAGGTTTATAGCATCTGGGCTATGAGAACGTTATTTGTCTGCTACACGCTATTACAATCACTGCATTCGTAGTGTGGCAGTACGGTATTTGACTTGCCTTGAGCAGTGCGCGTTCGACGTCATCGTGTACGAGGTCGATGCCCTGTCGCTTCTCTCGGTTGTACAGACACTCCTGCGCTATGTGCAATGGAATCTCGAGGTCGACGATCATCTTCTCCAGAGCCGCCTTGGCGCGCGTCAATGCATCGATCTCAGTGATCATCTGATCGGTCTCGTTGCGTACCTCCGTCTTCCAGTACTCGATGTCTCCGATGCGGTCTCCGAGCCTGCGCCCGACGTCGTTCTGCGTCCGAGTTGTTTTGTCGTTTGCCTCGCGGCACAGTCTCACGGCGTCCAGACGGACTCGCTCGGCGCTCGAACGAGCCTTGTCCGACGCAACGTAGTTGGTGACATTCGCAGTGTTCCAGTCGTTTAGAGAGAAGCGCGTGTACAGCGCGTTACGCGATGACGGAAATATCGGAGGAACCTGCAACGAACCGAACAAAACCGAACCCAACTCTGAGTCTGCCGCTCACTATACGTACACCTGACTAAACAACAAATTTTTTAAAAGATAAAATTTGCTATTACTTTCCTTTAGTTTTTATCTTATCTTAATTAGTTAATTGCGCGAAAGTCATAGTTTATGAGTGGTAATTTCGCCGACTCAAAGCGACGAAGAAATTCAGGTTTTGTCAGCTAGATGACGGCAGTCGACAAACTTGAATTGCAAACGAATTCAGCGACGAAGAAGAGTTAGGTTTTTGTCAAATTTTGCAGAAATTTTACGCAGGGGTTTGACTCGGCCCAAAAAATATAGATCTAAATATTTTGGTGGATTATAAACTTTATTGCATTTTAACTTTCCATACTTTTATTCGTATTTTAATTTTACGGTTTATTGCAAGTATTTTGCTTTTCTATATTTTTTCAGAACAAAATATTCTGAGAGATTGACTACGACGACGAGAAAAAGGTGAAGATCGATCTAACTGCTGGCTGACCTTAAAGCTGTCGATGTCGGTGCGCGAGCGTTCGGACAGTGGTTCCGGCATACTGCGCATGTGCGGCACCTGCGGGTCACCACGTGACACACCAAAGTACGAGCTGCGCCAAGGCATGCAGGTAACGGACCGGCGGAGGGGTGACGGTGCCGGATACGAGTCGTACGGCTTCACTGATGCCGACGCTGAGCCGATGTTAGGCAGAAACGAGGCTGACGCCAGACCGTTTAGTCGTGGTGCTGTCATGTACGTGTAGGTCGCCGTCTGAGTGTTGCCCAACAGCTCCGTCGCCATCTCTCATCTACACAGTACACACAGATATAGAACATTTTCAGATAAGCCCTACATTAGAAGAGCATACTTTAAATCTCAATGCTTTTAGTTAATGACAAAATGTTTAGGGGTATTAGTTAAGTTTAGTTTAATCCTGCTACCTTAAATATGCATTTTTATTCGCGTAAATAATTTTATCTAAATTTCGACATCTCTTATAGGGGCCTAGGCCTAATGTGGAAGTATTACTGTGCAAGACTCCGTGAAGACTTACATGTAACTTAATTCTGCTAAAATATCGTAAATAGAAAAAATGAACTAAGTACCTGAGTAGTGGCGCTGAACTGAAGAAGACGGCGACACTCGTGAATACGGCACAGTAGGTTATTGGTTAAGTCTTGACAAGAACGCAGTTAACTCTTGACTGAACGATGCAACGAACCGGCCCGCAGACTGCCCGTGGCAACGGCTTACATAGCAACCACTGGTCGGTAGGCAGTGCGCGCTCTACCTGCTAATGCAATTGCTACAGAGGCTGAAGGTCATTGCATCAGCGATTGTAAGGAGTAGCCTAATTAAGCCAGCTGCTCCGTTCGCTGGTTTTCTCAGCTCCTTATTCCCTCTTTCGCCGTTCGTTCGTGGGGACTCCCTTTACCAGAAGCATGAAATTGTGTCACGAAATACTAGAGACTCTAGGCTATCATACGGTAAAAACCCGAAGTCTTTATCTCACCTGGGCTTGGAACGTTACCGGGACATGGCGCTAAAACAGACAGACAGACAGACGGACGGACAGACAGACAGACAGAATTACCGTAGCAAATACGCACTATAGCTAGCTATGCTAGCTCTCGCGCGTAATAATGGCAAATCCACACCTACGACGCTGACGCGACTCAACTGTCGGCGACAGTCGGCCACTGCCAGGTCAGTGAATCACGCCGGCGTCGTAGGTGTAAATTGGCCATAACGCGCGAATTACGGTCTACTGTTAACTGGACAGCTCAGGGCCATTAGTGTTAATGTCTTTTACAGATCATGTGATCGAATGGGGACGGGCCGACCCAACCTCGCCAAAGTTGAAACCATGGGTCTATTTACATTTCAAATTGGCCTAACTCAATCAACACAGGGCATTGACGATACAAAAAAATGTATTACAATAACATTTTTGCCCGGTATCTGAAGACCGAAGACTGCGAACTGATCGACCAAGACAAACGCAGGTCACATCCGTGGTAGCCGAGCTGCGCGCACTGCAATTAGGCTTACACTTGGTATCGGCAAAGCAACGTGCTCAAAATAGTCTTAGATCGGTTTGGTGGCAACTACCCCAACTTTCTGGAAAAAGAAGCAAAAGCAAAGTTAAGTTAAGCCAATTTCTTGTTAGTGCAAGCATTAGGCCTACTTATTGAGCGGTTCTGTATGACTGGCAAGTACCGGCGTTGATAGCTCTCAAATCGATTCATTTTATGACGGCAACGCCACATACCGGTAGCCACGTATCAGTCGACGGCCGGTCGGTGGTGAATGTTCTGTACACGTGGACGGATGCCAATCTGTTGAATAAAACATCAATTCATTATCGATGTAAGTAGCGACGATGGCCAGACTCAGCCGTTGCTATGACTACCAGCAACTGTTGCTATACCGGCCGCTCTGTATGCCTCTGAAGCCGCCTCGATGAATTTAGCTTAATTAACTGCGCTGATTTCCATCAAAAATTGATTAAGACGAAGGTTGAAATGTTGTTGAAACTCGACAACTCACTGACAATTTAGCATGATTGGGTGGCTTCCGGTGTAACGGTAGGGCGTCGGACTTGCGATCGCGAGGTCGTGGGTTCCACTTCCGGTCGGGTCACTATCCCAAAGTCACCGTACTACTCGGACTGTCGGCGGTCATGTCAACCATTTAGGTATATAGCCAACACCAAAGTCAACTTAGCCTTCCATCCTTCCGGGGTAGGTAAATCGCCTTAACCCCAAGCTGGGGTTAAAGCGGAGCGTGGCTGGCGCGTTCACATGTGTTGGGTGGCAGCTAATACTGTGTGATCCCATATGGCAGGTGACGCTCCGTAGCTCTGTGACGGGTTTCCTATTAAAAACTATACACCGCTTATACCTTTACTCTTACAATATTAAAACTTTCATTATTTTTATTCGAGTCAGTATTGTAGAATAAGTATGCTGTCATAATGAACCGCAGGTATTTGTAGATAAAAAAATGCAAAAAAAAAATTAGCAACAACCATATACGGCACGGCGGCCAGTATAAAAAGACGCCTATTTCCGTCTTACGTCGTTGCTTTTCAAGCGTCGAAAAAATCTGTCAACGTAGATTTCGTCATACCAATTATTCGCAGGTATACGTAAGCCTACTGCAGGTCATGCACGACTGCACAGAGCAACATGCAGTGTACACCGAGGTTCATAAAAGGTGCCACTTGTTTTTTGAATAACTCCGTAAAATTGGCCGATTTTAATAATTTTTGGCATGTAGTTTTGTCCACCTCACCTTAATACTATCGCTACACTACCTTATAAAATGAAGAAGTCATAGTTTGGCTGTCTACAACTATGAATTTACACAGGGTAGCGCATGCGTCGGCTCAAAAAATTACCGAGACCACAAAATCATGGAAAATCTGTTACTTCATCTTCATTTTTTACGCGCAAGAGCCAGCATAGCTATAGCGCGTATTAGCTGTGGTAATAATCTGTCCGTCTGTCCGTCCATCTGTCACGTCCTGGTACCGATTCAAGCCCAGGTGAGATAGAGACTTCGGGTTTTCACCACATGATATTACGTCGACGAACTGAAATGACGCATCAACGGCGAGTGGGCCGTTCTGAGTAGCGCGTTATTGAACGTGCTGCTGGCGAGTGGTGTGACTCACGTCAACGTCTACCGCTTGCGTTTGTGCTGGAGGAGGACATTTTGAGCACATTCTATAATGAAGATGACTGTGATGTGTGTGACACGTGCGACTTTTTGAAAGACAATAATTGCCAAAATTACTTTGTCGCTATTCAGTTAATCATTTCTGAGCTGAGCCTGACGCGTGCGCTACCCAGAATGAATTCATTGATGTAAACGGCCAACGTATGACTTCTACTTTTCACAACGTACGTAGCGTAGCCACAGCCCACAGTATTAAGGTGATTAAAGTGATTTGCGGAGTGGTATAGACAAGGGGCAGGCTCCTCCCAATCGTCCAGACAAAAGATAAGCATACGTTTAAACCGCACTAACTTTGCCAATTTGGTCAGTTTATTCACGGAAAAATAATTAAAATTGTTGCCATATCATCTTTTGAAGCCACAGCGCACCGAATTCGATTTCGGCTGGGGCTCCGGCCCAGACCTCGTTGGGGGAGCTCACAGCGCTCCTCATACCCATAGCTGGATTTAGGGAGCCATACTTCTAAGGGAAGAGAAGGAAGGGAAAGAGGGAGGACAAGGAAAGGGAGAGGCGAGATAAAAGTGAGCGAAATGAGAGGCGCGGGACGAATGAGTAAAGGAAAGGGGAGCGAAAGGGAGACTAGGCCCCTCCGAATTGGAATTTCTGGCTACGCCACTGGATTTGCGTCAAGTTTCTTTTTGACGTCACATGCCAAAAATTATTAAGATCGGCCGGTGTTTCAACAAGCTATTCAAAAAATAAAAGTGGCACTTTTTATGCACTACGGTGTACTAGTGATAAAGAACGTAATCAACTTCATTCATAGCTCAACTCAATGGAAGTTTCACACGCTACGGGCTATTTTATTCGATTTCACATAAATAATGCACAAAAACACTTTTCGTATACATTTTTGATGCATTGGCTGACACTTTATTCAATTGTTTCGTTTTTCAGCTGCCTGCAATATAACTGATCGAAATGTTGGCCAATTGTGCAATCACAAACATGGAGACGATTTCTCCATTCATTGAGAGCAGTATGGACAATGTTATGTTCCTGACTAATCCTGACTTGTCGCTTCTTGAATTCATAAACATTCCTTAACGTGACATGGTAGACATATTGCTGCGTGACAGTCAAACCTTGTAATCAACTGGCTCTTGGGGGCCACAGATCAGGATAGACTGAATTTATGGACGTTTGTTTTATCATTTCAAAGCGTATTTTGCTTGGTCTGAATTCCCCAAATAATGCAGAAGCAGACATTGGGTGTGGTGGAAACTGAAAGTCATTTAATAGCCAGTTGTGTCAGAAATATATATGCCAAAAATTATTGAAATCTAATAATCATGCTTAGTTACTGTGGCTCTCTTCTGCCCTTGTCTTGGCTGCTCGATTCTGGCAAACAATTCTCTGAGCATTTCTTATCCTTTTTGCTCCTCGACATTCTTCCACTCACTCGTCTCAGTCGTTGGCTGTGACGTTTTACACCCACCATCATCATCTACATCTTTATCAGCTTTAGCATCATCATGATCGTCATCACACTGTTGCTGTTTCACAGTTTCAGCACGTGAAAGTCGCTTCTGGATGGCGACAAGTGACGACGAGTCATCTGCACTCAAGTTACTGGTATCTTGCTCAACTCCAACTGATGCCAATTCTTTCCCAGACTTCTCAGCACTCTCTGTGATCTTTGACATCTTCTCCATTGACGATTCTGACTTTTCCAGTAAGCATCCATCAAGTGACAGTTGTCTGCGCTTGCGTTGCTCTGATAACACTCGTTTGCTGTCTTCTAATGACAAATGGTCATCGGGCTCTGCAGCAGACTGCAAAAATGTGTCATCAGAACGACTTGGTTGGTTGCTGTATATCATCACCGAGAGCGGCAGAACATCTGTTAACCTCGGGGCATCAGAACACACCCTAGCAATAACAAGTATTCACTGCATTATTAATACATAATGGTTTGACACATTAACACCATAGCATAGTACACTGATAGTCAGCCTATGGTCATGCTTTAGTGCACTGCTGAAGTTATCAACCTAGAAATAAGCAGTATGAGTGCAACTACAGTGTCAATAGATTACTCATGAAAAAAAATGAAGATGTTTGAATTAATAATACTAACATTGTTAAAAAATACTAAGTACTAGTCTTGCTTTGGTTCTGAAACGGCAAGAGATTTGTCAATCTAATCCAAATCACACGTAAGCCGAAATCACATCGTTTTTCTTAAAATTTTCATAAGTCTGATTTTTCAAAGTTTTTCATCACATTCAAATCACAAACATTCGTAAATTACGCCTAGAGCTCTTTCACACTAATAACAAATTGTTATGCTATGCAGACGCGAATAAGAAAATGACTTGATCTTGTACCTGCGCAGAATGACGACAGCTCGACGAGATTTGACGTCTTCCGGCCGAATGCAGTGAGTAACCTCATCAGCAGCATAACCTCTGCACACCACACACAGATGGCCTACATCCTGTCACTTTTTCTGTGCTAGTAATTGTCATCAAATGTTATCACAGACTAATTACTGACAGAGTAAGGTAAAGTGAAATTACCAGTCAGCATCTCTGAGAATATGGGTGTGGTGTGGTGCTCTTTCTACATTTCTATGTCTTGAGCTCAGTATTATGGATGCTAGACCATAAGTTATTTCAGCAAAGCTTATGAGATGCGTGGGAGCCTTGCAGTTCCTGTTTGCAGGTTGTCTTGGTCTATTTGAAACCATTTCGTCGCAATTTACTCTTGAAATCTGCACTGCAGCTGCAAATTGCCAAAAAACACTAAAACCCCTGTATTTTAAGGGTTCAAGGTCATTTAAGGTCATCGATGTTGACACTCCTAAAAAGCTTGTCACTATTGCTTGTCACTAAGCAGCATGTTTGCACCTATCTGCAACCGTTTTTACGCTACACAAGTCAATAGCGGTAAAATAACCACTTTTTAGGGGGAATTGCTGTCTTTGACGCTTGCCTGCACAGGCCAACTTAAACATAGGTGGTCAGGACTTGAAGTGTTAAAATCGATGTTTAATGGTAACAATTTTATATGCAGGTTGTATTAGTGTATCTCCAGCCATTTCATCGCAGTTCACTGTTGAAATGTGCACTGCAGCCAAAAAGCGTAAAAAAATCTACCAAAACCCCTCTTTTGGGGGTTTAAGGTCGTTCAATGTCATTGATGTTGATAAATCTAAAAAGCCTGTCACCAGTGCTTGTTATGATATGCAGCAAGTCTGTACCTATCTGTCACAACTGTTTTTATACTATATGAGCCAATAAAGGCAAAATAATGTCTTTTATGGGGTACCCATCTTTGACACCCTCGTTCATGGGGAAGCCCCTCATCCAGGGGCACGAAAGTTTGTCACAGTAAAGATTATGTGATCTGTTTTGATACAGATCCAGAGTGTGACAGATGGACAGATGGACGGATGGACAGACAGACAGACAGACACCCAGGCCATAGCTAAGATGCGCGAAGCATAGCTGTCACACGTAAAAATCGTTAGAGCTACATCACTAAATTCACTGAAAAGAATGACAAATTTCAAATATGTATAATGCATACAATATTCTAAAATCTGTGCAGTGCGCACTATACCAAATTCGGTGCATAAAATGCACATTTCATGCAAGCACAATCGCAGAACTCTGCAAGTCCAAGTACCAAAGTCCCAAAACTCAGTCACACTTACAGCTTGTATCACAGATAGACTGGAACAAAAAGGTTACACACCCTATGGACGTGACTCCACCACGGACTAAAGGCACCGAGTAGACTGGCTCGGACGTACGCATCGGCCTGAATGCAAACTTGCAGCCAAAGCAGAGAACAGACTCGCTAAAGAAACTGACGGTGACAATCGGTCGGTGAAAGATGTGTGGAGGGTCAACATGTGAAACTATACATCCACCAGGCTGGTAGTCATTGATCACAGCACAGTTGACAAAACCTTCAGGCACAACTTTAGCCTCGACGAGACGATCAACAACCAGACACTTGATCCAGTCAGGGACATCATCCACTGTACCCTGCCACAGTACATTTCACACAACAGACATCTACTAGGTAAAATATCGTAACTTAAGCACTGACATGTACAGTCAACTTAGTCTGCTGGATAACTACATAAAATCAAACAAACCAAAACATGTAACATTTTCTTCACAATAACGTAAATTTTATTGCCCTGTGCATAGACAAGGGCGAAATGAAAGCAAAACCAATTCAAAACCCCCTATACATGTCTTTTTTCTTTCAAAGACATTTCTAATTACAGTAGTCGATTTTGCTCGTGCTGTCGTCAGAGCTCCTAAATTAAGTCATACCACTCCTATTCTTAAATCTCTTTACTGGCTCAAAATAAATGAACGTATTGAATATAAAATTCTCTCTCTTACCTTTAAACTTCTCTATACTGCTCAACCTCCTTACCTGTAT
>Ga0056128_1003986_pt1 | contig 18379 bp, 17 predicted proteins | sample WorMetLIZISLAND2_FD_71113 | JGI IMG/M metagenome (GOLD analysis project Ga0056128, IMG submission 71113) | Marine gutless worms symbiont microbial communities from Max Planck institute for Marine Microbiology, Germany - Olavius geniculatus... ... | reverse complement strand
GTTTATATACAGTGTAAGGGTGACATCGTAGTTGTAGATATAAAACAGCACAAATCACAATTTAAAAATCCAACCTTTACCATTACACTGTCAGCAAAGTTCTTCGCTCCAGCAGGGGCTTGCCCCATGATGATGATGAGTGACTTCAAAAGTTCACATACCGATACTTAATGGAAACTAGTGGGCCTACGTTACACTTAACCAAAGTAAAGGAAATTAATTTTAAAGTTTTCTTGAAAATCATATGTTATTGTAGTTTCAAAAGTTTGTTTTGCAATGGGCACTATGCAGTGCAGTTTCACGGCCGTGTCGTCCTCGTCAGTCGTCAGTCACTCGTCCGTCAGTTACTTACTAACTGTCTGTCAAATTTACATTGACCTTGGAAGCGTGTACTTGTATAGTTTACAATTCTGTAGGGGTGTACGTCATTTTCAACTTTACTTACTGTTAAATACTTCCATGTAAATATTATTTATTCGTTTTACGTAAAACAGTGCAAATACAAAAATTAAGTAGTACACTGAATTTAGTCTAGCGGCAGCTGAATGTTTAGCGTGTGTGTTATTTCACAATCGATGATCCCCCTATTTTAGTGCAGTGGCCCGGAAGTTCTTGCGCTCGTACTGTCCTAGTTATAGTTATTGTTGTTTGTGGTTGTAAAAGGGCAAAATTTTTGTTAATTAGCTTTAAAACTGAATAATAATGGGTGATCAGACGGAACGTTCATTCATTATGGTGAAGCCTGATGGTGTACATCGGGGTGTCGTTGGCGAAATCATCAAGCGTTTTGAACAACGTGGTTACCGGCTTGTTGCCATGAAATTCGTGTGGGTACGTGACGGCGTTACACCTAACAGTGTTAGGGCAATCTAGCAATTAATAGACTGACTGTAACTCCATGGTTAGGACACTGTCGCAAAGCTTCCCCATGCAGAAGCTTGCAGTGAAGATATGGGAGTTAGAATTAGTCTTGTAGAACTTTTGCAGTACGGTAGTCCTCAAATTAGTCTCATAATCTCAGATACAAATACACAGATTGACTGTCTTGGTGGACACCTGGCAACAGGGCCTATTGTTTTGCTTTGGCCATAACCATCGCCAGTACTCATTTTTGCTTACCCATGGATTTTTGGCCAGGCTGAGATGTCTGAGTGGGATGGTCGAATACCGAGATGGTATATGTGTAAATGGTCACCTATCTTAGTACTAATCTGGCTTGATATGAAGTACGACCAACAATGTTATCACTAGACTTCCACATGCTACCATCACTGCAAGATGATTAAGTTCGGGTTCCATCAAAATGAAACACCTGCCCTCTCCGCTTTGCAACTTGGGTATTTTATTGGCACAGGCTATTTGCTCGGTACCAGATGATCAGGGTGACCACTTGTCTGGAAAACAGGGAAATGTCAGGGAGTTCATTCTAAATCAGGGAAATGTCAAGAAAAAAAATTTTGTCGGAAAATTGCCCCATAACTTCCCAAAAAATTGCATCAACAGCATTTTTAATGTCATTCACTTAGTACTGTATGCCAATTTTTATGTTTTTCATTGCTGAGTTTTACTTACTTATGTTTTGTGTTCTAATATTTATATCTATGTTATATTTTAGCTAGTATTAGTGTAGGTTACCCTTATTAAAATGGTCACGAGTGCCACAAATCATCAGGGAAATGCCAGGGAATTTTATGGTGTCTGGAAAGTGGTCACCCCGGATGATACTGTGTACTAGTGATGACTCGATATGTCGTATCGAAATTGAAATCCTTATATCGAGTCATCACTAAGTTCTGTGTACAGTAGAAAGTAATGTGTCAGGTAACTCCAGAGCTGCTGAAACAGCACTATGCAGCTTTGAGTGCGAAGCCATTCTTCCTTGACCTTGTTAAGTACATGGGTTCTGGACCCGTGGTGCCCATGGTGAGATGAAGTCCTACTGTCTATAGTGAATGTGGTGAAATGCATGCAGTTTTTGTCTGGACCAACTGTCTGTTGCAGTGCAGTGATATTGCACAGTCTTCTTATGAAACATTATGCTAAACTGAAGGAAAAGCCATTCTTTCCTAAACTTGTGAAATATATGTCTTCTGGACCTGTTGTGCCGATGGTAAAATTTTGGTGCTTTCACTATTGCATATTTGAAATTGCTATGTCTGGAGCCTGGCAGACAGAAATATAGCAGATAATATATTTTTTGAATATTATCTGGTATTAAGTCCTCAATGCAATATAACATTTTCAGCTAAAGGTTCATGGCGATTGGCGACACACCACTGCACTGCAACTAAATTGCGGTGGTTCATTTCATTATGGTGTTACTAACAGTTTGGAGTGTTTGCAGTGTCTCGATAACACTGTTTCTGCATGGTGTTTTAACTTTTGGTTATTTTTAGGTTAGTGAAGATCTTCTTATGAAGCATTATGCTGAACTGAAGGAAAAGCCATTCTTTCCTAAACTTGTAAAATATATGTCTTCTGGACCAGTTGTGCCGATGGTATGTTAAATGTTCAGCACAGCAAACTGTATACCAGCATATTACTGTCACACATTTACATACATGAAACAGCATGAAAGTTAATACTGGTATATATATATGGGAATAGTGAGAAATGCCACTACTTTTGTAAAATGTGCTGACATGTCAGTGTTGCATGGCTTCTCTGAGATGTTAAAAAATTGCTAGATTGTGCATCATTTTTGTTCATGTGCAAAAAGTGTGTATTGCATTTTTATGTGAGTATTTGGTGAATGTAAGACGATAATATTGGCATTTCGGTGACAGTGATAACATGTGTTACCGCAGAAGGCTAAGAATGTGTCTTACAAAAAACTTTATGGGTCATGTCACCCCAGTGTAATTATTTGCAGTATACAAATGGCAGTTTTGCTGTTTTGTACCGGTGTACCTTTAAGTGTACTAAAACATGATGGATTGGCTGGGATTCAGTTGTGCTAACAGCTTGTTGCTAGAGTGCAGTATTTCTTGTTTCTCACTGCCAGACGGTGGACGGTACTGATAAGTAACATTCTGACTTGTACTGCTGTTCAGTACAATGGCTTAAATTACTACAGTTTTCAAATTTTCACAAACATGTGAAAATTGACATAATGTTGAGCTAGTTTTCAATAGGTCTCTTATTTTCTTCATAATGTTGTGCACCAGATAGAGTAAAACCTTTCATAGCGTCATGTGTGTCGCTTATGTGACAAGTTGTTATTGAACGATGAAATTATGAATTTTATGCTTTATATATCACGTTTTAGTTTTGGTTTTCATGTTTATTATATTTTAAAGTTTGTGTTCTTCCAGACTATTAAACTGTTTTCCTTTCTTGTGAGGAATTTCACCGCATTTAGTGATAATATTGCAAGTACGATTGAGATTTGTTGTGTGCAACTTTTGGATAGACAGCCAGTATAGAGTGTTTGGTTCATTGTAGGTTTGGGAAGGTAAGAAAATCGTTGAAATGGGGCGACGTATGCTTGGAGAAACAAATCCGCTCGCATCTAACCCGGGTACTATTCGTGGAGACTACGGCATTGATGTTGGAAGGTTGAAATCATTTCTTGATCAATAATCAAACTCAGCTGGACGTGTGCACCTCATTTGGAAAAATATGTCAGTCTTTCGGCAGCATTGAACTTATTAGGTTTTGGGATCAAAGGTTAAATATGACCAAATATTGTAAAAAAGCAGAGCTCTGGGGATTTGCTGACCTTGATGTTGTCACTGTTGTGCATTGTGTTTTCATGATCTAATTTGCTATCACAGTAATACTGTTTGAAGATTTTAGCAGTCGGAAAAGTAGTTCATCTAATATGGCATTTATGTTCCTGTACTCCCAGGTGCATAATGAAGTGTGTCGGCTGGTGATTTTGCAAAATGGTCGAAACATTGAACTTGTAGAAATAGAACCAAAATGGAAACAAAAAATTCAATAATTGCTTTTAGTTGTGGACATGCCAGATAGGTTACAGTACAACATTTCGTAACTGTTCCTTGATTTTTTCTTTCAGCTTCTCTTACTTTTTTCTATTTAAAGCATTTTTGGACTCTTTTAGTTTATGTGTTAGATTAAACGGGCATTTTTTTTGAGTGCAAATCTTTATCGCGTTGTATTATATGATAGGTGACAAGTTTTGTAAAATTTTGTTTCATTGGAGAAATTCATTTTATTCCGTTGACAACTTGACAGTTATTGCATATACACTTTAAAGTGTTTTAAGTTTACATGTTAATTTTTATCTTGCTAATCTGTGAAGCTGTTCCCAAATGTTTTTGTGTTGAATTTTAATGAATGCTTGTGCACTGGTGTCTTGTGCGTAGGAACATTTGTCACGGCAGCGACTCGGCCGAGAGTGCCGAACGCGAAATTAAATTGTGGTTTACCGAGCAGGAGCTGGTAGCGTGGACGCCAGCCACCAAGGACTGGGTCTACGAATAATAGATCGAGCCCGCAGGCCATCGGCACCCTATGAACAGATAGTTAGGAAGATTGTTGTTATAGCGCGATTGATAATGAGTCTCGCAGCTTTGAAGCTTGGCGTTTAACTAACAATCTTGTTTGAAATGTGGAAAATGCCTGTTTAGATAAGTTTGTTTGAAAGCAATATATCGTGTTTGTTGCATATAGGCTAGCCTATTTGCAGTATACATGGTGGTCCATAAAAATGTGGCACTTTACTTTTGTCCATGTCTTTGCCAATTATTGATCGATTTTGAAAATTCTGTCACTGGTACACTATGCTGACAGTTCGCATTAATGTGGTTATTACATATCCTACTACACCATAAATGCGTCTCTACATTACCTTGTGAAATATAAATGAGATATGCATGTATAGCGATAATAGCAAACAAACATTTTGATAAATGAACAAAAAACACTTAAGACCAACATTGCAGTTAATGGTCTGTATGACACTAAACTGTGTGGGTCTAACACAGTTTAATATCATACAGATCATTTACCGCAATGTTTTGGACATGTTTTTTTTATTTACCTAAATGTTCCTTATTATCGTTGGTTTTTCTTACATTTATATTTCACAAGGTAGTGTAGAGACACATCTATGGTGTGATGGGATATATAATCACATTATTGCAAATTGTTTGCAAAATGTGCTGGTGAGAAAATTTTGAAAATCGGTCAATAATTTGTGAAGATATTCGCAAAAATAAAGTGCCACATTTTTTTATGGACCACGATGTATGTCAGTGATTAGAGAGTTTGTTGTTTTTGTTGTTGACAGTTTTGCATGAATTGAATGATGTCCGTAGAGTTATTGCAAACTTATTTCTAGGGGACCATTGTTTTCTTGTTTGTTTCTGGATCATTAGAAAATCAACTGTAGAATTATTAGAATGAATTTATTTTAGGCTGGAAAAATGTTAATGCAGCTTGAGCTTTTTGATGCCAAATTATACTTTGAAAATAGATCGTCTTTTATTTTTCACATTCACCTTTAAACAAGTCAGTAAATTATTATTCATCTTCTTAAGTTTAATCTGTCGTGGCAGTTAGCCCATCTGGTATATTTGGTCAGTCTTTGTGTATGCACTATGCAGTACATCCCATTAACTTCATTTATGTTGAGAGCATCGTTGAATTAAACAGGAGTTCTTTGCCCCTGACTCGAAGAGGAGATTTTAAGCTCAAGTTATGACACTCATAATTTGACTTGCAAATAGCGAATAGGCCATTATGAGAGACACAGCCGCTTTATTGTTTGTTTATTGTTGGCCTTCAAAAGCTAGATCTGACATTTTGTCAGGGTTTCTACAGGTCAGGGAAAACTGGAATAAGTCAGGGAATTTGTGTGGTCAGGGAAAGGTCAGGGAAAATATTATTTTTGAAAAGTCAAGGAAATAAATCTTGGATCATGCAGACTGCAGATGTCTGTGATTTTTTTGTGTTTTCAAATATTAAAAAGCAGGCAAATTTGCAGCTTCCATTAAACGTCCAAAAGCTAGAAGTGTTACAGCTTTAGGGGGCTATGCCCCCTTACCCTCTGACCAGGGCCTCTGTCATTTGCATATTGCTGTTTCATTACTTATGATGATATAGTGTACCATTTCTGACATTTGTGCAATAGTGTTATTGTTTTGATAAGATCAGGGAAATTGTCATTCCATGACTGGAAAAGTCGGAGAATTTTGCTACAGAAGGTCTGTAGGAACCCTGTTTCATTCACATCAAAACTTGGTATAGTATGATAGAGAGTTTTCTGTAGGTTTTTTGTGTGCAGATTTCAAGTTGTGGAATAAATGTAGACTAAGCCTTTGTCATATACACCTTTCAGTGAAATACTGTTATCTGTAAGTTTAGAAACAAGCAAAAACTTCGAATGTTTTTGACCTATTACAGGAGATAAGTAGTTGCCAAGTACAGTGTTAAATTTGGCAGCAATGAAGTGATATAGGCCTATGTAAATGTACTTTGTAATTGTAAAACAGAACAGCAACTAAGAAATCACTAATAACTGCTGAATTAATTATAAACAAGATACCATAAAATGATCTACAGCTATAAGCTAGCAGTAGTAAATTTGTATTGTGAAAATAGTGTTCATGTGAAAGAAAATTAAGGCTTAAGCAGTAGCTGTTGTCACGTACGTTGTAATACAAGACAATCATGCACTTACATTTACAGGGTGTTCCAAAAAAACGGATACCCAGTTTTATTTTTGGGATAACTTCGGTAATTCAGCACCAATTTTAATTATTCTTTCACTGTTACAAGCAGAATTTTATGGCGCGTAAACGTGAAGTTCTTCCACCCACCGCACCTTTATTGAGTGGCCACATTACCTAGCAAAACAAACACTCAAAGCGACAGTGGTCTCGGAGAACAGGCAGCACGTAAAGATATCAATTTCGTAGCATAAAAAAGCTTACTTAATCGCAGTAGTGCCTTGTGACGTCATTGTTACGTCATATTGTGTTTATTTACTTTGTTTACCAGTAATAATTTTTAAAATAAATCGTTGATATGGGCAGAATAAACACCGATATTAGCAGTAGTGTTTGTTTTGCTAGGTAATGTGGTCACACAATAAGGGTGCGATGGGCGGAAGAACTTCACGTTTACGCGTCATAAATTTCTGCTTGTAACAGTGAAAGAATGGCTAAAATCGATGCTGAATTACCGAAGTTATCCCAAAAATAAAACTGGGTATCCGTTTTTTGGAACACCCTGTAGCACTATGGCAATTCACAAATTGGGAGTAAAAGCTGAGAACGAACGGACAGTGATTTGCCTAACGGTCAAGTTGATTGGAAAGGTGCAAAGTGCGCCGATCTGGACAATCATAGTCCGCCATTGTCGAATGGATCTATTTTCATTTTTCAGTCGTCATCAATCGAGTCGTCATCGATGCTGATGATTTACTTATTTTGTGAGCAACGTAGGCATTGTGTTTTACGTCACGATTTCGTCATTGTCCGAGTTGTCTTGTTTTGTGAGGAAGAAATTTTAGTTTGGCGTTAGAATTTTGTCGCCATGTTCAAAAATACATTTCAAAGTGGCTTCATATCTATCCTGTACAGCGTCGGCAGCCAACCGTTGAAGATTTGGGACAAAAAGGTAGGAGCGTCTTGTTTTAATTACTTGGTATTTGCACGCTTGTAGCGAGAGTGATCATTTCACTGAATTTTTTGAGTAGGCGTAAAGATGGAAGAAAGCTTAACTAACAAACAAGCAAGCAAGCAGCAGTGCACTGAGTGCAGCCACAGACAATAAACTGCCAAAATGTGTCACCTCTATTGGGTCTCTTAAGATATTTCTTTTCATACAGCAATCGACAGTCAGCCAACAACCAATACCCCTGTTCGCAGGATAAAGCTGGTTCGAGCGCTGGATGAGATTGGCCATGGCTTTTTCTTTTTCGAGCGCTCTACTCAGTGGCGTAGCCAGGATCTTGATGTAGGGGGGCACTTGAGGGGCGCAGTGTGGGGAAGGGTATCCTCCCTACCTGGGAAAGGATTTGGGCGATGTCTTTTCCCCCAAAATTCGAATTTTAGGGGCCTATGTATGAAGATGAAGTGTTTTGGTGCATTTTGGCACTATTTTGAGAACCTAAGTAGACTTCTAGGGGAGGCACGTAGTGTTCCCACCCCTATGGCTACGCTAGTGGCTCTACTTGAGCAGCTTCACCGTGTAAACTTAATAGGATATAACTCGGTTATCATTTTCCACATGTTGCAGGTTAGGAATGGTCACATTAAGCGCATAACGGATGGCGACATCCAGTCACTGGTGCTGGAGCTGATGAGCACAAATGTCAGGTAATTGGATATGTCATATTTTAAACTTGTTATAGGGTCAGCGTTTTGCTGATTTGTTAATGCAAATACTTCTGTCTAATAGCAGACCAGTAGCCAGTGGTGGATCCAGAAATTCGGAATAGGCCTAGGGGTGCGGAAGGATACGTAGGAGTAGGTCTGGGAGGGGACTGTGCCCCTCCACAGGAAATTTTCGAAAATTTGGTTAAAAAATAATGCATTTTTTATGCACAATTTTCACTTGTTTTAAGATGCATCCAGTCAATAATTTGGGCGGCCGCCCCCGTTTTTCCCTTGAATCCGCCGTTGCCGTTTGCCCATAGCTATCAACAAAACTGCAAGGCAGACCCAAGGGCCAAGCCCCTATAGCAGTGCAGTCTTATGGCACCGTAGAGATTACCCATCTTTGTATAGGGGCCTATAGTTTTAAATACTGGCATGGAAAAATAAAATATCTGTTATTACATCTGTCAGAGATGCGTTTATACGTATACTTTTGTCTCAGTTTGCCTTCTTTTTTGTTGTTTTTTCATCAGATTGTGGTTGAGTGACCCTGTGACATATTATAATACGGGCAGGCCTGATGTTATTCTGTATAGCGTGACGTACATTACGTGTCCAGCCGACCCGCTGAAGACGCTTGCGATCAAACTGCCGTTTCTAATACTGGTCGTCAAGAACATGAAGAAATACTTCACGTTCGAAGTCACGGTACATTTCTTCTTCGGCTGTTAGCTATTGAAGTTTCTATCAAGGAGAGATTTGCCCCCTGTATATGGAACATTGCATTATAGCAGACCAAAATGTTTCTATTTCATGACAGTACGTGAGGTGGTAAATGCGTGCACGATACATAATAATATTGTCTTGTCCATCTTTATGCCAAAAATTATCAAAGTTGGTGAAAATTTGGCAAAGTTATGCCCAAAAAATTTTGACTGTTTATTTTGAGACACGGTGTATAGCGAGCGACTGGTACAAAGATATGGCTGTTGGCCAACTACCAGCTGCGTGTATAGTATTTGGTCTCTTTTTAGTTTGCTGTCTTGTTAGCAGATCGACGTAACTGAACTGAACTGAACTCTCATGGTTTAGTTTTTGATGAACTGACCAATGGGGAAGCAATGCTAATGCATTACAGTGGGCATCGTTTAACGGCGTCGGTGGTTTACGTTACTACGCTCACGTACGCGTTAATCAATGATCAGCGGGCTCGCCTTACTTGCCAGTTGGTCAGTTCGTCAAAAATTAACCCAGTTCAGTTATACCCCGTTTGTACGATCTAGCAAACATCGAGCAAACGTCGAGCAAACGTCCAGCAGACATTGAGCAAACATTGAGCAAAAATGAAACATGCATAAAGCATAGCAAACGTCAAGCAGATATCCAGCAAGCATCGAGCAGACATCGAGCAAACGTCGAGCAAACATTGAACTGGCTCGTTTAGTTAACGTGTAGCCAGGTCGTCGAGCCAGCTTGATGGTGTAAACGGGGTATTACATCGCTCTGTATACGCGCCTTCAGATGATGTTGCTATTACGACGCATGTGCACTGCACCACCCTGATGTAGATCCTTGATGACAAGAACATTCGTCGTCGTTTCCGCGCGAGCAACTATCAGAGCACGACGCGCGTCCATCCGTTCTGCTGCATGCTGCCGATGCGCCTCGACAGCGGCTGGAATCAGATCCAGTTCAACCTCTCCGACTTCGCCAGACGCGCCTACGGCACCAACTACATCGAGACTCATCGAGTACAGGTCAGTATACCGTAGATGTAAAAAACCATTTATGGTTTTTATTCTTGCCACGTTTTTTAACGTTTTTAAAAACTTTTTTCAACGTTTTTTTTTATTTTTTGAAAAAAAGTCCATTGAAAATCCCATCAAAAGCTTCGTGAAGAATGTTTGGGACCACAGAAATGAATTAACAGGTCATAGTGATGTAGCCTAGTTTACTTAGTTAGTACAAATATACTAAATAAAAAGGTTTTTAACTAGTATATTTAGTTAGTTGAATGCTATGGTCTTATGACCACACAGTGGAATTGAAATTAAATGAAGTTCTCTCTATCTAAACTATAATTCCAGGTATACTGCACTTACAGCATTAGGCATGAGGCAAGAAGTTGAACAAATTATGGCCAACGTTTTTTATTCAGCGTTTTTAAACGCTTTTTTAATTCTTGCCACGTTTTAAACGTTTTTTAACGTTTTTTGTTATATTTTTTCTGGAACGTTTTTTACATCTATGGTCAGTATACGTATTGGCACTGGGAGTGGCGTATTGACAAGCTGAACAGGAGGGGAGGGGTAACCCCCTACATTTCAGCCTGTCGGAAAAATTTTCTTGTTGAAAATTTTTTTTCCAGAAATAGGCCTACAAAATGTGTGGCTGGAAATCTTTCATTATGGGGATTGGGGATATCGACGTTTTCTTATTTTTAAAGGGCAATTTTTCTTGTCGAACAGTTTTTGGGACGGGCCAGTTTAAAATTTAGACCACTTACAAATTTTCTGTGTAAGAAATTTGCAGTTGTCTGTGGGAAAATCTTTCTGTCCTGCATCTTACTATAGTGATCAATAGCAACCTAGGCTCTATATCGCACCGTTTAGCCACAATACATCCGTGACAGACGACAGACGGACAGATTGACGACAGCCATGCCAATAGCTCGACCGTTACTCAAGTATGGTCGGTTAAAGCGTTAAAAAACGTTTTTACATCTATGCTGTGCGATGTAAGGTTCACGTTACTGTTACGCGATTGCAGATACACGCCAACTGCCGCGTGCGTCGCGTCTACTTCGCCGACCGTCTGTACTCTGAGGACGAGCTGCCAAAGGACTTCCGTCTCAGCCTTCCGGTCCGTGACAAGAAAAAGTAGACCCTCCCATGGAGCCCATTCGTCGGCCGACACTTTGCCGAGCAGCAAGCCGCCCAGCACGCGGACACTGAATACGACGTTCAACGTAATACCCCGTTTACACGAGGAAGCATACATGAAGCGCACTTAGAGCAAACTTCAAGCAAACTTAGAGCACACATCATGCACTCTTAGAGCTGGCTTGATAACTGTGTATATTGCAAACGTGTGCTGCATGTATGTTTCTTCGTGTAAATGGGGTATAATTTACGCGTTCCGTTTATCGTTGATTTGTTTGACGCACAGTTGTGTGTATTTCGATTATCGTCTTTTCCGCTTTTTTTGTTTGCACGGTTGACCGGTTATGGCCAATTTCCATTAAGCGAACCACTTGGAGAACTAGTTGATAACCCAAGATTTGGCATCTAGTTGGCCAACTTTGTTGGTTAGCAACAAGTTGGCCAACTAGTTCACCTAATGGAAATTGGCCGTTAACCATTGCAAGCTTTATTTGTTCGATTTCGACGCCTATTGTTACTGATGGATAAACACTGTAAATTACAAAGACACCCGTCGCGTAGTAGTTTTGTGTTAACTTCAGCAAATCTTATATCCTGTTTACACGATGTTGCTGGCTTGACGAGCTGGCTGATCGAGCGCTCGTCGAACTGGCTTCATGAATTAGTGATGATTCGATATCAGGATTTCAATTTCCATATGATATCGATACTATATTGTGAAAATATCGCGATATTGATATCGATATTTTTAAAATGATAAGTATGTGAATCTTATGCAAGCACAAGAACAAGACGTGAACGTCCAGCAAGGCAGTTTGCTTTACGTAGATGCTAAAATGTGTCAGTGAACTTAAAAGTTAACTATTGACTATCGTAAGTGTCGTTACATTATGACACTATAGTTTGTTCGCTTTGGTTAGTTTGTCGTTTTCTTCATTTATTTTAGTTTGGCAATGCAGTAATAAAAATATAAAGTTCTGGCGTAAAATATCGCGATATATCGAAAAATTCACTATTTTTTGATGATATGATACGATACGATATATCGATAGGCTATCAAAAATGATATATTGATATTTTCGATATATCGAATCATCACTATCATGAATGTTTGCAGTACTACATCTTTTAAACGACGAGATAGCCAGCTCATCAAGCAAGCCAGCTCGTCGAGCGATGGATGAGCGGTATCAAACGTGTTTGATATTGCAAGCATTCATCCAGTGCACATCAAGCACTCATTAATCCAGCTTGATGAATACTTGACGAATGCTCGACGAGCTTGCCATTGCAGTCTGTAGAGAGAAAGAGAGAATTTTATTAGCCAAGTAACACATCGATTAACAATTTCAACAATAATAATCGACTACAATGGCAGGTTGCCAGAAAAGACAACAAACGCCCATCAATGCTGGCCACCATTAACACATTAGACAACGATATAACAAAATAATGACAGACTATAGATAGTACACTTGAACTGGCTTGGTGAGTGCTGGACGAGCGCTTGTCGAGCTAGCTTTGTCGTGTAAACGCACGGGGTATTTAATACACTCGTGCATTCTGAAATGAACTGCCGAATAAACTATGACATCATCTACTTTATACCCCCCCAGTCCTCACCCATACTTGAATTTCTCAAATCTGCAGAATTACCTGGTGGTTTTGGTTTATCATTGTAAAACCGTACGAAACGTTGAAACAATTTTCTAGATATTCTAGCTAGTGTGAATGAATATTTTGTTATACTGTTTAACATTCAAGTTTTGCAAGGCCGTGTAGACCTATATAACAACATATTCGAGGTCACGAGGTGAGGTGGTAAATTACGAAATAGCATCTACCGCAGATCAGTTTGGAATGCAGAAGTGAAAAAATATTATCAGAACCAGTTGACGTTTTCCAAAGTTGTTACAGAAAAAAACTGCCGCGATGTTTTTCTTGACTTGCGATGTACATGCTTGCTTTTTTATTACGCCTGCGTGAATATTCGGCAGTATCGGCGTGTTCATCGTGTGTTTTTACGTACCTGATTTGCTTATTTATACTCCCTTCATTGGTCATCATTCTAAGCGACCACACATGGTTACAGACGTTCGATATTTTGATTAAAAATATTAGCTGCTGTCGCCACGAAAATGCTGCTTTGGATATGAATAATAATTTTTTTTTATTTAAAAGCCACGACGTCGTTGCTGTAATAGCAGGTAGGCCTATAATCGGTGCTTAAATTGAGGGGGAATGGGGGGTAACGCCGTCCGTCCCTTTTCCAAGGGGAACGGCGTTTCCCCACACACTTCTTGGAGACCAGGAAGGGAAACACTGATGTAGGCCTATAGGCTTATGTATCACTGTGCCAGTAACAAGTTCTGACACTGTGGTTAATTGCACCTTTCTGTCACCATTTCTTGTCTTCATTTTCGTTAAAAATGTCACCAGAAGCCGGATTTTGTGGTTAAAATGTACCAAATTCAATATCGGTAGACTCCGCTGGGAGCTTACGAAGTTACGACGCTCCCCCAGATTGGGAGCCGCTAGACGGCTAGGGTGGGGGACACGTACCCCCTCCCCAGACCTCTCTCCCCTCATTGCCTTCGGCGTCTCGATCTCGGTACCTACGGCGCCTCGTTCGCTTTTTAATGTTACCCCCACACACACTTTTCCCACAGTTTAAGCACTCGGTATAGTTTAACCACTTAGTGGGTTATTTTTTATGCGAGTGCATGATTTTTTTCAAGAACTGCAGGAAACTATCAGAGATCTTAAACCTCAGCCGAGAATACTGCCGCCACCTGACGAATGCAACATACTTTGTATGTTGAAAATTACTGGGTTCGTCACGTGATCCAAATAGACGCCATAGGCCTATCACTTGATCCTTCGTACCGTCCAAAAATTCGTCAACATCGTTTATATCTTTGAGAAATCTGGCGAGCAGATGCACCAGCCCGAAGACATTTTGTTTGGCGATAATAGTACATTAACGTAGCCCTATACTCAGCGGCGTCGTTACAAGTTTTTTTGGGATTTTTATGGCAACTTGAAGCTAAGGGTAAGCCACCGATTTTCTCTAGGTATGTAAGCGTCTGCATGATGTGCAAAGACGCTGAGATTTGAGTCCGGGAATATTGTTTCGTCACTGTGACGTCATCTCCTGCGGGACTGCATGTGAAGGTAGTTATAGCTGTTGTAAACTTTACAGGTTGTCTGAAGTGATTGAAAGTGATTGACAAGCCCACTGTTCGAGTGACAGCCTTTACAGATTTTACAATTAATTTTTGTTGTTATTGCTGCGTGCGTTTCGCTGCTTGCAAGCGCGGTATGTGCGACAGATATTTTGTCTGTCCGTCTGTCGCATTTGTATGGATTGTCGAAGCGGCTGTACACAGAATATCATACGAACATTATTCCACAACCTATTAGACCAAAAATAGGCCGGTGTAATCTTTGTGCACCAAGCAGCGCCAATTGTAAACTTCTTACGGTCGGAATTTTTAGAATTGGCGTCATGAAGTGTCATATGGGTTTTCTAGGCACCCTAAAAATTTGACCTTGAATGACCTTGAGATGCCATTTTTGGCTGAAATTGTTTTTTATCGTCGGTTTCGCTAGTGTTTTTGCTTCGCTGTCGGAGACAACTATGTGAAAACGAATAAAGATAGTCCTGTATTGTCGCATTTGTCAGCAACAAAAATAGTTGCCAGAGACTGTAGTTTCTGGCGATAATTATAAGGTTTATGCGGATGTTCGCTACGGTTCTCGCGTGAGGAGGCGTCAACTAACAGCTATCCGAAGGCCAGCGTTCGACTTCCGGTAGCGGAAAAAAATGCGATTTTCTAAAGTGACTATACAATCCCATACACGCTGTAGTGACGCTGCTATATCGAACGCTACAATCTGCGCTAAAATACGATACGGTAATTCGGCGCACGTGGATGATGGTTGCAAACTGGCATACTCTGCATTCAGAATTGCGGCCAAACTGCTGCAAATAAAGACATGGTTACTATTGACAGCATATGCCTATAGTTACTCGTCATTGTCCTATCAAACGGTCGCCCACCTCTATATGACGTACGGTTTAGACATTACGCGCGTTACAGACGACAGACAGACGACACATCGTATCCAGCTAGGTTTGACTTAACGGTCGGCCAAAAAAGTCTGTAAACGTTTTTGCGCGAGACAGCATGCAACATGCCATAGCGCGCTAATCGCATTAGCTAGCGTAATTCTGTCTGTAGGTTCGTCCGGGTGTTGGTCACAACCCGCTATCGAATCATGTTTAAGTGAGATAGAGACTCTGAGTTTTCATTGTATTAGTGCGTAGGGGCTTACTTTCTCGCGACAAAATTTCTTGTTTTGGGTGATGGATTGGAGTTTTCTTCGAACGAGGACTTTAAAGAGGGTTATTTCCTTAAAAGTGGTTATGTTGTCGTTAATGGCTCGTCTAGCATGAAAACGGTTGCATATAGGCACGGATATGCTGCTTATGATAACAAACACTGGTGGCGAGCTTTTTCGGGGTATCAACATTGATGACCTTGAATAACCACGAGCCTTCAAAACAGAGGGTTCTGGTGTGTTTTTGCGATTTTCGGCTGCGGCGCACACTTCAAGAGTGAACTGCGACGCAATGAATGGAGATAAACCAAGACAACCCGTGAGCAGGAACTGCTGTAGGCTGTCGTGCGTCTCATGAGCATTAGTTCAGATTTCTTGTTGTTACAACTATAACGCAGTGTGCGTGAACGTTGCGTGCGGGTGCGAAGGACGACGGCGGCTGCTAGGCTGCGTCGATGCCGGGGCGACAAACGCAACACTGGGCGTCACAAGTGATCGAAGATGACGTCGACGACGAGGGTCGTCAGACCGTGCTGACCGCACACGGCTACCGGATCATACGCTCGCTGGGCAATGGCTCCTACGCCACCGTCAAGTTGGCCCACTCCGAGCGCCACCAGACCAACGTCGCCGTCAAGATTGTATCAAAGCGACGAGCGCCGCGAGACTATGTCGAGAAGTTTCTGCCGCGAGAGATATCCATCATCAAAGTCCTCAAACATCCAAACCTCGTCCTTTTCCTCCAGGTCATTCATTAAACCTAAAAAATTCCGTATTAGCCTTCCGAACTGAAAACTAAGTGAGGATACTGCGGCACTGCGGAGTAGACGCAAACAGTTTTTTTCAGTAAAATTTTGGAAACAAACTAAGAACTGCACTGATATTTTAGGGTCCAATAAGATTTTAAGAAGACAGGTTTTTCCTAGGGACGAAAGCAACCGGAAGCAGGGGGGATTTTTTACGCCTTACTGTCATATCAGTATAGCGTAATGCTCCAGAACAAAAAGCGTGATACAAACCGAAATCAGAGATAGGCCCAATTTTCACCGGTGTGCCGATTGTTAGTTTAAAGGTCAAAGGTCAAAGTCACCGGACGTCAAAAGCATCCCGAAACTGACTCACATCGCGTGATCGCATCTCGGGCTAGTGACCACTGCAGGTTGTGCCAAGGGTCGCATATTATACACGTAATAAATTGTAGAAATTTAATGCTATGGCTGGACTGGAGTGGCTATATAGTATACGCGTATTGTTTTTGCCGCTTACGAATGATGGGAAATTCTGAAGATAAACGCGGATGGCCGTCTATCACGTCGGCACTCGGAGGGGGCACTAACACTTTTTCTTTAGTTATTTTTTACGAACGCCATTTTATCAACGCCTGTTTGTGCACTGTTTCTCGTACATAGCACATTCGAGATTCTTTTGAGTGAGCGTTATACAGAGTGGGCCATAAAAAACCGTCTCCCTACATGTCAACTAATTATGTCTTCCAAGACTAATGTACATTTAAAGTGAATAACGCACGTTGAAATATAATTAATTCTGAGTAACATGTGCAAATTTCGTGCAAATATTTTCAATAATTTTGTAATGAGATAAAATAAATGAAAGCAACCCAACTCTACAGGCAACACAATGGGAAACGTCATTTAACGTACGAGGATAAAGCATCGATGAACAAGTCGATGAACCGAGACGAGGGGCCCTACCAACTTCCACACATCTATGATTACTTACTGTCCACCACAGCAACACCTGGTGGACAGTCGTTGGGGACGGTTTTTTATGGCCCACTCTGTATAAATTTACATTTTACTTACTTGTACATACCGGGTGCGCTAAAATGACGCCATTTTTCTACACCTCATAACTTCATCAAATATTGACCGATTTTCAAAATTCTTTCACTTTCAGAATCAAGATAAAATTTGAAATAAAACTGTCGCTATAGATCCCACCACACCCAAAGTGTGTCATTACACTACCTTGTGAAATGTCAGTGTCTTAAAAATAACAATTTTAAAAAACGAATTTTGTAACAACATATTTTAAGAAATTAACAACAGAAACATCGTGTCTGTTGTCACAGTTATTATCTAAAAATCACATCTCACAGTTTCCACATCAAATTTAATGTGTCCGCTTTGCTGCTGGACGACGCATCGAAGCCAGCGACGCCACTGACCAATGGCGCGATTAACCAAACGCTGCGGCACTTGGCCCCACTCAGCGACAATGGCTTTCTTTAGCTGGTTGACTGTCATGAATCGTCAACATTGATAGGCCATCTGTTGAAGGGCATCCCGAACAGCATAATCAACTGGATTTAAGTCTGGGCTGTTTGGGGGCCACATGCCAGGCTCGATCAACGTTGATTACGCAACTGGTCAGTGGCGTCGCCGGCGTGAGTGCATCATCTGACATTTCACGAGGTAGTGCAACGACACGTTTTAAGATTACAAATTGTCTCCTGATTCTGACAGTGAAAGAATTTTGAAAATCGGTTGATATTTGGTGAAGTTATGAGGCGTACAATAAATGGTGCCATTTTTGGCCCACCCTGTACAAATCATACAAATGGCTGCAGTCGATCGAGACGAACGCCCGGGTGTACATCGTAATGGAGGAGGCGACTGGCGGCGATCTGCTGAACACTGTGCGCAGAATGAAACGTGTCAGCGAGAAACAGGCGGCAATCTGGTTCCGACAGATGTGCGACGCCGTCGACTACTGTCATCAGCGCGGCGTTGTTCACCGAGATCTCAAGTGTGAGAACATTCTACTCGACACTAAGGTAGCATTGGACAGAGTATAAAATCACCTTTGTGTCCGTGCGTGCGTGCGTGCGTCCGACATTTC
>Ga0056128_1003985_pt1 | contig 18381 bp, 9 predicted proteins | sample WorMetLIZISLAND2_FD_71113 | JGI IMG/M metagenome (GOLD analysis project Ga0056128, IMG submission 71113) | Marine gutless worms symbiont microbial communities from Max Planck institute for Marine Microbiology, Germany - Olavius geniculatus... ... | reverse complement strand
TTCGATGACATATAGTCTCATTAATAAGTGTGCCAAAAATTATTATAATCGGACATTCATTGTTCAAGTTATTGCAAAAAATGTAGTCACATGCTTTTTTTTGAGACACAGTGTACATTTAATGTGTGACAGTAAAAAAATTTTTAAGAAAAATTTTTACTATTGGTTGCTAGGATTTTGTTGTAAAAAATTAACTACCAATAAATTAAAAATACGGACGTAAGCTAATAATGTCAAATGTAAACTTTTCTATTGCACGTTACTAAAGTAGACTTGGTTCGGTACCGTTGACGTTAACTACTCATAATGCTTGCTTTTGTTTCTAACATTAAACACATGCTAGTCTTTAGAAAATAGTGTGCGAATCGTTTTGACGCATGGTCGAATAATGACACTGTTTTGCACAATCTTGTCAAGACTCTGAAGAAAATGCTGCACACTATGAGATACAAAAGAACGTTTCTCGTACCAAACGTTTGCCGATGACTGCTTTTAAAGAAATGATATTCAACGAATCAAGGGGTATGCGCATGTATGTTTCGTTAACTGTGCAAATATATGTTTAGATTAAATATAACCAAAACCAAGACAATTGTTAGAATTATGTTTTATAGCCATTTTGTCGGGGTTTTGCATCGATTTTGTCCGGTATTAACATGCAGCACAAAGCAAATTAATTGGAGTGGGTATCGTACTAAACGCTAGATATGCATGTTGAAGCATACGATGATCGAAATGGCTGTCTGCAGTTGGATCCTACTGGCTACACAGGCGCATATTAAATTAATGTACTGTTTGTAGTTGTTTACAGTTTCAGTCAACAGTGTTACAGACAAAGTGACCTTTTCTTAGTTCTAATTGCTAGAAAATTTGAGACCACGATTTTCGCAGCAGCACCGTTGACGCTGAGTCACTGATGCATAGTTATGTTCTATAGACTAAATATTCGTTTATCTCTTTAATAGTTAAGTTACATCGTAAAAGAAGAAGAAGCTATGAGTTAAACGTTGTAAGCATTCTTGTTTGGCTAGATTACGACGTCCTGCAGCAAATTATGACATTTGGACATCCACAAGAAGACCTGCTATTTCGGTAATTATTACAGGGTGTCAGCTTAGCTTGCTATGCAGATGCCCTCAGTTAGCTATATGGTAAAGGCGTTAGTCTATTTGTCCGTTTGTACGTCCGGCGATCACATCCGCAAACAAAGGAAATAATAGCAGATAAATGTCGAAGAAATAGAGAGCTACTAGCATTGTTTAGACGTGCTCTCAAACGTGTAATGCATATCTTGTCAGGGCATGTTTCACCGTCATTTAAGTATAATGGGTCTGTTCGGTGACTTATTTTGTAAATGCTGCAATAAGGCAATCAAAAGTGCTTCGCACTTTTTGCTATTGCAATAAGTTTACCTCTATAAAAAATTTCATATGAGGTCGTCACGGAAATCACAGTGATGATTTTGTGATTTTAGCTTGCACCGTTTTGATAGGGCAGCAGGGTGTGACGGACGGACGGACGGACAAACGGACGCCTCTGCGATATCTAAGACGCGCTTAGTATTAATAGCTGTCGCGCGTAAAAATGGTGCACTATCTGATCAAAGGCAAATGCCGTAAAAGCTGAAAATAGAAATATAGTAAAACAGTCGGTTTTTAGATCTACTCACAGTTAAAATTTCCACAACACGTAGGCCTATATTTTGGATTTTCGTATTGTGAAAATTAAACGAATGACGCGAATGATGCCGTTATGTCTTTTTGAAAGTTTTTTTGTATGTGATCGATAAAAGCGGCTAGAATCCCAAAATTCTGGATTGTGTTATGTGGCAGTAAAACCATGAGATTATACGCTTGTTTATCGTACTGTCCATATTAACTCACCGTCATGTAAAATTAAAATTATTAGAAAATTTTAAAATTTTTATATTCATGCAAAACAGCACGGCACGCCTTTGAAAATTTTGATTTTTTTGCAGGTGCTTGTGGAATCATGAGATATGTAAACCTGAATATATCTCTAGCTCGCTGACTGACATGGGATTGTGCTACACTTTTAATGGCAATCCTGACGCTGTTTTATATGCCAATGATACAGGTAAGTGATTAAAAGATTACATTGCTAACATTTGACATCGACCATTTTTGTTTACATACGCGCTTACAAGCTTACAGTCAGTGCAGTGTTTTAATCGTCGACAAATTGCACGTTGTCTGGTGACGCATTTTATTTTGAACCATCATGTACATTTTTGCAATATGTTTATCCAATTATAATATCTCGGAAGTTATATGACGATGATGAAGATGTAGAGGTGAACATTCGGACAACGACAGGTAAAGCTTCATCTGTTTTTCAACGTCTACAGCCAATCTGGAAGTCCGGAGCAATCAGCAAAAAGATCAAATTACAGCTATTTTCTTCCATTGTAGTTTTAGCTGCAACTTATGCCTGTGAAACATGGAAGACAACAACAAAAGCTACCAAGATGATTGATGTGTTTTACCGTCGTTGCTTTACGAGGATCCTAGAAATTTTATGGCGTGATCACATCACAAACTATGAAGTAATGACACGCTCTAGACAGAAGGCATTGCATGACATACACGGTGTTTCATAAAAAGAACCCCGTTTTGTTTTTTTTCATAATTCACTCACGTGATGATCAATTTACACAAAATTTGTACTAGTTGTAGCTGAGAAAATATTACTTCAAAATATTGCAACAAAATATGGCAGTTGATTGAATATTCTTTGCTAGTCCTGACGTAATGCCGACGTCATAATGTGTCACGGGTACAAACTGGATAGTCTTAACTGGTGCTGCCAGTTGCTACCCTGCTCCAATGGTGAAAAATCTGGTTCATTCATAACAAATTGTTGAAGTTTTGCAGTTACAGTTACAAAAACATGCAAAGCGATGGCATTTGCGTGTCGGTAGGGATAGTTGGACTTTTTACTCATTCGAGCAAGACAGTGCACTAACACACCGAGCTTGCAAAATGGATGCATTTTTGGATCGCAAGACGCCCGATTTCACGTCCCCATGTTGCTTAGTGCTGACAAAATAAACATTTTTTTATTAACGAACTAGATTAAGCTCACCATGTAAGTAGGGTAGCAACTGACAGCACCAGTTAAGACTATCCAGCTTGTACCCGTGACACATTATGACGTCAGCATTACGTCAGGACTAGCAAAGAATATTTAATCAACTGCCATATTTTGTTGCAACATTTTAAATTAGTATTTTTTCAGCTACAACTGGTACAAATTTTGTGTAAGCTGATCATTATTTGAGCGAATTATAAAAAAACAAAAAGGAGTTTTTTTCTGAAACCCCGTGTATTAGCAACAAAAAAATCGTTTCATCGGATACATCCTGCGACTTTCACCAACCAGGCTAGCTTGCCTGGCTATAGAATAGAGACCTGAAGATGGCAAGAAAAATATTAAAAGACCCAAGAGGACATGACAAAACACACTAAAAGAAGATATGGAGGTGACACATTACACATCAAAAACTTTTTTACAACAATATTCAGTTGTCAGCACATATATTTTTTAGTTACGGTGGTTGTTGTGTTAATTTTTAATAAAGGTCCGATGCATGGATTACAACTGACAGTCAATGTGCAGCTGTACGAAAATATACCGTTTTTAGACAAAGACTCCGGTATAAAGGCAAGTTTACCGTTCATGTAAAACTGCAGACAACGACCATTAAAACGACAACAATCAATGCTAAATTTTAGTTTTACGCTATATAAATTTAAAAAACTTTCAACGTTTTCTGTTTGATTAAAACTGATTATTGCTTAGCAGTCTGGCATACTGTACAGTTATTGTAACCAACTTGTTTTGTTATATCGACAGATTTAATATAATTTTATTTTGCTTACTTAGCGTAGGCAATTTTGTTTTTTATACATATACTGATATAACATTTGATTTTTATTGCGGTGATTACGTCTTACTTACCTGATTTCTATCTAGCTTTTACGATGTTTTTGTTAGGTTTATCTTCACAGTTACAACGATGTTCCATTGGTGTCAGATCTCGGATTTTTTGTGGAACCTGGCAAACATTCGCTGGTTTCTGTTGACCATTTTAGAGTGAGTCAAGGCCGGTTTATAATTAATAGTAATTAGTAGTGAAAACTGAGGCGTATTTAGTAGGCCTACAGCATACGGCAAGTCTATCTATATGAATTTTGCCAATATTTTGTCGGGAATGATACCTTACTCGTTCAGTCGTCGCAGTAGCATTTAAGCTCAACTCGTTTGGTTCGTAAACCTACACAGTTTTTACGAAGTTGGCAGTTTGAGAATAGGACGTTGTAGAAAAGCTACAATCAAGCACAGTTTAATACCGGCAATAAAACATGGCAAGCTTATTTTGTGACCAAGTGATTTTAAGTCACAATACTGCTACGTGACATAACTGACCAATTCGATGTCTTACAACCTGCCTTCTGCTAGTAGTACTAAAATGCACCATCCTCTGTTTACTACACTGTGTCTGAAAAAAACATCCCCGACATTTTTGACTGTAACTTGGAAAACAATTATCATATTTTGATAATTTTTGGTACAAATATTTCCGACACAACTTGCTATCAAACGATTATTTAGTTTTCCACCTCACCCAACGTTTGTTTTTGCACTACCTGCAGAAAGCACAACCAGCGAAATGTCACTTTTTTATCCAATGCGATATGATTGCTTAATTAACATAACGCGTAAAAACACATTTTTCGCGTTTCTGACACTGTAGCTGACACTTCATTCTGTTGTCCATTTTTCAACTGCCTACAGTAAAATGGCTTGAAGTGTTGGCCCACTATGCGAACACAGGCAAGGAGACGCTTTCTCTATTCACTTGACAGCAGTATCGATAATGTTCTGCTCCAAAACAATACAAACTCAACCAGTCACTTTTGACTTTACAAACATTTCTAAACTTTATCTAAGAAACATACTGCTGCAAGACAGTCAAACCTTGTGATAGACCTGCTGTTGAATTCCACAAATTAAAACAGATGGAATTTATTGACGTTTTTTCATTTATTTTAACATGTATTATGCCTGATCTGCTTTTCCCAGGTAGTGCAGAAGCAGACGTTGGGTAAGGTGAAAACTAAAACACTTGTTTAATAGCCAGTTGTGTCAGAAATATTTCTGTTAAATATTATTATAATCTGTTAATCTGTACGATTGATAATGTTGGGGATGTTTTTTTTCAGGTTTTCTGTTTCTTTTAATGCAAAAGTGAACAGTCATTTGATAGCAAGTTGTGTCAGTAATATTTGTACCGAAAATTATTAAAACTTGATAATTAATTTTCAAGTTACAGTCGAAAATGTCGGAGATGTTTTTTGAGACACAGTGTAGTTGTCAAGCGCCAAAAGCTGTACCGTTTGCTAATCAGCATCACATGTCAAAAAATTACCCTACGTGTCTGTCTGTCTTGACTGATGACTTGAAACAAAACATTATAATGTTAACGTTGTTGTGGACTTTACTTTTGGCTTGCTTAACATTTACAGTAAAAACCATTAAAATTTAAGGCAGGATATATTTGACACTTATGAAACGTTTAATAGATCATATGTTTCAGTTTAGTTTGGGTGAATTAAAGCGTTAAGGTTTTTTCCCAGTAATGCTTTGCTAAGACATTGTTTAGCGCCTCTGACAGTTGAATGCAAATCCTTGTATTAACCAAAGTAAATGGTTGTAGACGATAAGTTTGGAGCCACCATATGGATCTTGCGGCACTCAACCTCTGCAGTATTATAACTCAAGCGAGGTTTACACGGCAGCCAGGTGTGGCATGGAATGTGAGGTTTATTCATTGCTTGACGCTTGTGGCTGTAAACAACATTATATGCCAGGTAAACAATATGTCACAACGTAAGATTGTTACGGATTACAAAAAAAAATCAAACGTTTAAAACATAACAACACTACATCAAATTGCACATTAAAATTAATAATACTTGGACTTATTTTGACGTATACTTGTTTCAAAAAATACCACGATTTATCAATGGATCTCGCTAATTCGTTTGATTGTGCCATTTTTGTTTCGATTTTCAACACATCTGCAGCCAACTTTGTTCGTCACCATGCTGTATCACGGTCGACTAGAGGTCAGTGCCTGTACAAATTGATCTTGTCACCTAAACGTTAAGCCAGCACCGACTGTCGATAGTTCATGATTATTTAAACAATAACCCTAAAGTTTTCTTTGCATGTTTGCTGTGTCATCAGATTTTTGACTTAAAGTGGGTGTTACGGAACTGTGACTAATTGTGCAAAATAAAGTATGTTAGTTGTACGTGTAACGTTATATGTAAAAAATTAAACGTGTGTGATATAAAATGATGAACTCCTGGCGCAAAAGGAAGCATTCTTGGTGATCAAAAGATTGCTGACTACATGAGTGCTCTAAATAATGCGTTATACTTGTACTTGTCGTTTAGGTGCGTTGAAGATCTGCCCTATTAGCGATTACTTTTCGTGTGTCATGATGTGGGAACGTACCGGTAAGCTTTTGCCTTACTTACAGGGTGCGGCAAAAAAAGTAGCCCCCTAAAGTTTTTTTGCTGTTTTCTCAGCAACCGCTTGGAATTTTAATTTGAAATTTTACACATTTATTTGCTAAAACCTGTCAAATTTAACTGCCAAACAAAATTTGATTCCGTTAAAAAATGACAAAGTTATAGACTTTTTAACATGACCGCCTACCGATTTTTCAGCATTCAAAAATGTTCTGGCTTCAACGCCAATTCAATAACATGAGTTCAGCGATTGTCTTCGGCTTTGTTTTAAGCTTGCGGTAAGCTTCCAACATTGCATCCCACACATGATAGTCCATTGGGTTCATATCTGGCGAATTTGGAGGCCACTGGTCTTTGGTGATGAAATCTGGACAATTGGTCCGCAGCCAGTTCTGTGCGCTGCGCGGCGTTGCGCGCTACGCCGCTACATGTGTGCTGACGCGCCGTCTTGCTGGAAGATGAATCCAGTGGGCAGCCGGCGATTGCTTTAAAGAAGGATAATTTAATGATAATTTATAAACAATGTAAATTGTTGTCTGTCAAAACGTCACTGTGACGTCATCGGCAGTAACGTGTAACCAGTTTTTAAAAAATTAAATAGCATTTTTAGCATGTTCAAAAGTCTATAACTTCGTCACATTTTAACAAAATCAAATTTTATTTGGCAGTTAGATGTAACAGGTTTCAGCAAATAAATACGTAAAATTTCAAATTAAAATTCCAAGCGGTCACTGAGAAAACAGCGAAAAACTTTAGGGGGCTACTTTTTTCGGCCGCACCCTGTATATACTTGCTGTTTATGTTTATAACATTTATCAGAAATCTTTCCATATTGCACAGTTACGAAAATTCTGTGAGAACGCCTAGTATTATATACACATCAAATTAAGAGATCATATTGTTATATATACATGTGCACTAAAACAGGTGAAAGTTAAGTTACATAAAGTTTTAACAAAGTCTGCGTTTGCTGGTAATTTTTGTAAACAAAAAATTTATTAGTGACGGGTTACCAATTGCAAACAAGTTCCCAACTCTATCTGCGCAGAAACAAATTTATATAGCGAAAGCAATAATAGCTAAGCCTACGTATTGTCGAATGCGTAAAACTGGAAGCACATTACCGTTCAAAAATGTGTTGGCGCATCGGCGAGACAATCTGTGCCACTAAATGGAAAGCTGGCAGCAGTCAACACAAACTAATGCAACCTGCTACACACGTCGCCCGCGTTGAGCAGCTGGGTGGTTGAGAGGCAAATAATTTATTATTCAAGACATTAAAAAACAAGAAGCAGAAGCTCAACTACCGTTTAGATAACAGCGTCAGCTTTGTGCATTCGTCTCATCATAATGCTACTTTCGGGCATTTGGCGTTTTTGAGTTCAGTTATCCGTTACGGACGTTTTTAGCAAAAATACACGGCAACGGACGCATGAGAGTCTGGAAGAATACACCCACAGTAGTATAGCGTTTTTTCTAAAAAAAAATTTGCAACTGTTTGTAGAAAAAAAATGTAGCTACGAAAACCAGCTTTTATGTTAAAGAAGTCCACTGTTGGCTGTTAGAACAACTTTGGCTTATTTAAACAAAGTTTTGTTTTAGTCAGGTTTTTTGCTCGTGATTAGGCCTAATAGTAATTTTGCATAGTTTTACCTCGCACTATATCTTGCACCGTTTGTGGTATATGGGTTATATGGCGACCTATTAGTCAAAAATCGTCAATTTACTTTACCCTTTCATTAAGCTTCCTTGATCCGGGTGACCCTTATCGATTTTTGAAAACGCTGAAAAATTTTGATAATAGAGTTTTTTTTCTGTAGCCTAGTTGCTGGTAAGATTTCGTAATTTTAGTTTGCGTTATTTTGATACAACGCAGCAGTGTGACACACGGACAAACGGAAGGACACAAGCAAGCTATGCTGACGTCCTGTAAATATTACCAATTCAATTTTGTTAGGCCTATAAAATATTTTTTAAAAAGTACATGCAGAAAGTTACAAATTGTCAAAGAATAACTAAAGATTGCGTGGCTAGACTTTCAACTCTAAACCTTACTAAACTCGAAAAACAGAAAAACCCCAAAAATACAAAATCTTGTCACATAAATACAATAGAAACGTAAATAACAATCAGAACATTATAACACTGATTCACTGAAAAAATATAATCATATAGCACATAATCTGTTAAAAGATTACAGAATACATAACATGAACAAAAATATACAAATAAATGTATAAAAATATAACTGTAGCTACTTTTTTGATACACCTACTTGTCACGTACTTTTTTCTGTGCCGATTTCGCTACTCATATTATATACATAGTGAAATAAAACAGATATAAATTTGAGTACAAAATACTGGTATTACGCGGTGCGCAATGTTTGTTAAGGTTCGCAAAGTGGCAATACGTCAAAGCCAACGCCGCGATGTGAATGCGTCAACGAATGCGAGGTTTTCTCATTTTCACCGACGATATCGTCAAGCAAGCTGTCTCCGAGTGTCATTCTCAGCAGTATTGGTGATTTGTCCGACATTTCAGCGCGTTTTATCGCGGCCACGGAGACGCGGCACCGCGTTGAGGCGTCTCTGATGATGAACACGGTTTCACTGCTAACCGACGCAGTCCAGGCGCATCGTCGAATGAGGATTCAGATCAATACAGACATTGTCGACGCCGGAACATCCTGGACAACAGCACTGTCGAAACTTCTGACAAGCCTTGAAAATATGATGCGCGGAAACATTGCAGATAGCATGTTCTTACTTAACATACTTAACGACATCTACTTGAATCGCCTGAGCTATCTGGTGGTTGGCCTTTCAACCCAGCTAGAGAAATGTCACAGCCTGACTGCAGAAGTTCAAGTCATTGTCACTATGGCGCAGACAGAGTTAATCTCGAGCAGCGAGTTTGATCGTTTGCAGCTGTTGTACGACAGATTTCTTTATCTTAACATAACGCTCAACAATTTTGAATCGTCGTTGAATAAAGAAGCGCTGAAGTCGTCAAGCAGTTTACATTACTTTCCTATCCAGTTGCTCGTCAGTGACTGCGGTCGTCTTTTTGTCATGACAAAAGATTCACTAAAGCTACAGACTGAGTGGCTTAAAACTTTCGTGGGAACAGTTGCAAACACAACTAATATCAATTTGGCAATTGGTGACGAGGGTGACGGTATTTTCTTTAATACGACCGTCTTTAGAAGCAACATGGCAAACTTGTCGCAATGTCTGTTGTCTTACCAGAACGAGCTAGATAGCTTTAAAAATAAATTGACAACCTTCACATTTTCGGCGAAGTTCGATTATGAACCACCACCGCCGACGTCGCTGCGTAAGTTCAACATGCATGGCGTTTGGCTAGATACCATTACTAGCCAGTACATCGCCAACTCGTTATCGAAACTTGATCTTGCCACATCTTTGCACGCTAACGGAAACGAACTGCTGACCAATGTCGATCAGTTGTATTCGGACATTCAAACGCTGATATTTTCTACAGTCAGCGACCACATCAATAACCAGGAAAAAGAAATGGTAACGTTTTACAAGGATCTTCTGCAGCGAGTCGCTTCCCTTCAACGCTACATGTTTACCAACGACACTAAACTAGAACAGTTTGTGCGACGTTTGTCCATCTGGAGAATGCCAATTGTGAATTTCCAAAAGTCGCAGGTATTGTCCGTTCTGTGTATTAATGTTTTGAAACTCGGTGTAACGGTGTAGGAAGTATACCCTATCCGAAATATATTTGTGTAGAGTTTGTACTAGGCTCTGTTATACTTGAGGCATAACTTAAATTAGGCCAGTTTCTGTCTCCTGTATAAAATGACTAGACTAGAGTATACCCCTCCAGGCCTGAATATACCTTTTTCATGTCTGGTACTACAGACCTCTAGTTAAAATGTAACAACTATAGTTGTTGTGTTAATGCGAATTATGCACATACCGGTATCGTTTAATCGCAGACAATGTGCACTAAATGCTGCTGGTCACAACATTGAACTAGCGCTTAAAATATTTATTCAAGCTGCTTATTTTCCACTCTGGCCACGTTAACTGGAAAACGTCACGGGATCAGTTACGTAGTCACATATTTCATATTTACCGTCACAGACGGTGGCATTTGAAGTTTTGCAGTTAAACTTGACGTACTGTAGTAGTAACATAATTTCTGTTATTTGAGGCACAGTATAAAATTATATGATAAGCTGCAAAAGTGCCTGAATGAAAATATTATGGACTATACGGAGCATTCTGGGATTTCGATGTCTGGGCGACTGATGCGGGAATCATGAGCACAGTCAGTCTGCTTGGGATGCGACATTGTGATTGTACAGTACCTGTGTACAGTCGAATGAATGTCTATCTTATCCAGCAAATTTGGAGCTAAATGATACCGCAGAATCTGCGTGATGCCGTGTATTCGCAAAACATTTATGAACACTTCAATGTGGTTTCAAATGTTGTTTAAGTTATTACGTGTAGTAAACGTGGAGTACTTTCGTGCAAGTGTTTTTTTAAATAAATTATATTGACTTTAATGCTACCCCGAAGCATGTCTTGTAGCTGCAGGACAATAAAGATGTTGCTTTTATTTCAACATACTAGTATATGCTACTATAAATTGACTCTAGTTGTTACATTTTGGCTATATTATACCATACGTGGAAATTAAAAGGGGCATATTTTGCGATAGATGGGTATACTCTGGTATAGCCCATGTTGTACATATGGTGGTAGAAACTGGTTAACCTAAGTTATACCCCAGGTTATATTCTGAGCAGGGGTATATTCTCGGTATATCGATAGTCGATACATCAGCAATCATATATATATATATAAAAGTGGTTTAATATTTGTTTAAAAACGTATAGTTTTAAATAGTTTAAAACATTTCGCAATAAACCATTTACATTTTAAACATTTTTCTTTTTTATTCGGCACAAAGGCGACTATTGCTTTATGTGTTTTCGGGTACTAAAGTTTTTTTCAAACAGTTTTGCATGTTCCATTTTTGCGCATCTAGTGTTGATCTTCAGTCGTTTCGTCAATGTTTGCTGTATTTCAGATGTACAGTTTTGTGTACGAGGAGAGCGAGACGTGGGCAATCTGGTCGAATGACATCGATCTGTTGGCGTTTAATGGCGGTAGCAGTAATATTGTCATTTCGCACATTTTCCGTCAACTTTTCGACGACGTCAGAAAACAAATAAACGATCTCGACGACAAAATACAAACGCAAAAATCGACTTTGACAATTAAATTGAACGAACTGCTGAACACGCTTGAGGACTATCGGTCAGAAGTACAGACGAACGAAGTCTTTGTCAGGTACTTCAGTGGCACCACATATTGTATGCGTATTGTTTTTTTTATTGTTCTGGCGTATTTTACTGTGTTTTAGGCAAACAAAGCCAAGTTTTATAACATCTTTTTAAAATTTTAAAGATTTTTACTTTGCGGTTTAAACGAAATTGAGTAATTAACATATCAATTAGCCCATCAGCGCACAGAACTGGCTGCGGGCCAGCTGTCCAGATATCATGACAAAAGACCAATGGCCTCCAAGTTCGTCGAATATAAACCCAATGGACTATCACGTATGGGGTGCAATGTTGGAGGCTTACTGCAAGCTTAAAACAAAGCTGAAAACAAGCGCCAAACTAAAGGAAGCGCTTCAGGTTATCTGGGGCAACCTGCCACAGGGACCGATCGACAAGGCTGTAAAAGATTTCTCAAATAAGGCGACTGGAGGCTGGTGTTGTTGCTTGCAGCTGGTGGTGATCATTCGCAGTGACAATGAGATTCTGGCATCTGATCATTGTTTAACTGTGTTGTTTCAATGATGTTATTAAATTGGTGTTGTAGCCGGAATATTTTTGAATGCTAAAAAATCGGTAGGCGGTCATGTTAAAAAGTCTGTAACTTAGTCGATTTTTAACAAAATCACATTTTATTTGACAGTTAGATGTATACTGTTTGAGTAAATAAATCTTTAAAATTTCTAATTAAAATTCCGAACGGTTGCTAAGAAAACAGCGAAAAACTTTAGGGGTCTACTTTTTTGCTGCACTCTGTATGCGCTTATTATAGGCTCGCCTGCCGCGCTTGTCATGCTTTTTCCAGGTTTTTGATTTTCCAGTGTTTATTTTTTTATTTTCTGTTTACGGGCTGAGTGCATTTTATTTTAGTTAGGCCTATGTAAATTATTTTTTACTTATAGCTTTGTATCGGCGTTGTTTTCAGAAACAATTTTCTGCAGATTGACATATACTACGGCCAGTTAAAGTCACAAAACGTGGAGCAAAAAGAAGCATACGACATAGGTTCATTCTTCGGTAAGCAAATTGTTGTAACTCGCGTTTGTTTATTTAAGGTTTCGGTGGCGCAATCAGTAATTTTGCACAATATGCGCCGGAAGCAATTAGCGTGCTTTCTCAATGCTGGAATTATTTCAGTTTTCTCTCTGAACTTACGTGCAGAAATAATAGTTCCGTGTTCTGCATAAGCTGATAACTGTTGCAAACGCCATAATTTAAACTGCATCTTGGTATCAACATGCATTAATAAATAAAAACTATATGACTCTACAGACTATATGTAGGATTTGTTTGGCTAACTCATGTATGTAGAACTAGCTCACGTAACAAAGATAGATGTTGTGCCTGAATTATTGGAAAAAAATTTTAAACTAGAAAGCAGTCAGAGACCGCAGACCTCCGCCAAGGCCATGTTGTTCGCCAGGTGGAAGCACCATATTTGGTTTGTCAGCGGTTTCCCTTATGCCCCATTGAAAGCAATGTTAACGAAAATTCCAAAGTGATCCAGAATCCAGGATTCTTTTCGGATCACCTACAAAATTAAATCTTTGGTAGATTTTGCCATTTCCGACATTCGTAGAAAATTTCAGAAAAATCATAATTTTTTGAGTTATCTTGCTGTCACACAGACAGACAAACAAACAGACACTGGCAAGAACATAACTTCCTTGGCGGAGGTAATCAAGGGCTGCAGGTCGGCAGCTTTTACTTTGTATAAACAAAACTGTCGCGACATAGACTTTAAACCGTTTAAGCGGCTGCTGAAAACATTTTGTTTAAATGTTGAGATCGTGGCACATTGTAAATCATACTACTTACTTAATTAGATATAAAAATCTTAAGTATCTTTCTGGCGGAGCGCGCCCGTAGGCTAGTTTATTTGCGCATTATGTATGGCTACGCAAGTGCCGTTTTTTATTTTTTTTTTGTTTCAAGAATTGGTTCGTGGTGTGTAAGTGCGTGCGTAATTGTAAGAAAACACTGCAATTTGAATCGTACGTACATAAACACTTATACAAGTCAAAGGTGTATGATAAACGAACCTAACCTATTTATAACTTATCTCAGTTGGAAAGCGGCCGCTAATACGTAACGCTGAAGTGCGGACAAGAGGCGTTAATTGCACTCTGCTGTAACATGAGCTTCACACAATTAGTACTTTAGTCTTTGTTCAAAGATGTGGTTCACAGCAGCTGCACAACGACAGGCCTGCACTTAGAATGGAGTGTTTATAAATTTATTTAACTGAAAAACGTGTTATTGCAACAATGCAAATTTAATGATAGATTTAATGTGATACTGATACATGTAGCGCGTGCTTTGTAGGTGACTTCGGCGGCTATTTTGGACTGTTTCTCGGAGGAAGCGCCATATCATTTTTCGAAGTACTGGATCTGATTATATATAACACTTTTGTTAAGCTGACATCAAGAAGAGTCATGTCACGAAACACAAACATTGAGAGACCAGTAGAAGTGCAAGTCTAGTGCTTTTTCTATTCTGTACATGCGGTTTGTTTTGTCGAATAGTTGTTGTATCTACTTACTGTGATGTGTGAATGGCAACATACGTAATAATGTTTACATCGCCGCAGCGTATTGGCCTTTGCAGTACGCTGTGGTCGGTCTGTAGGTCAAACACTTACCGATACAGACTGCAACGAAATACTGATGCACTGCTTCTTAGCCGAAACTAAGTTTATTACTTATTGTTGTTACAACTCAATTTCTGTTTCTGTTTTGTTCTCTCAGTATGCCTACTTAGCAGTTGATTTAGCTTATGTGTTTTTACAGTTTTATTTTCAACCATATTTACATCTGCTGAAGCATCGAAAATGTCTGAAGAATTAATAATAACATTGTCACAGACAATGTAACGGTAAATAATTTTTAATCGGTAAATATTTGGCAAAGACATAAACTAGAATATGATCTTTTGACCATTTTGTCTTGACCTCTTGACTGTTTATCGTATTATGTACAATATGTTCCAAAAAACTTGATACACTAAGGTCGATAACTTTGTCAATTCTCAAAATGTCAAATTCCTTTCAACTGCAAACTCTCTGGAAAATTCACGATACACATAGCAATAGTACATTGCATCATATCGCATCAGGTGGGCCAACGTGCATTTGCAATACAAAATAATAACGGCATAATGAATAAACACAGCAATGTAGGCCTACATTTTTACGACGTGTGTTTTCGTGTAATTTTTGCTTTCTGTTTATTGTTTATTGTTTATTGTTTACCTTCGGTGGTAGCATTAGCAAGGGACAGATTATAAAATCACTTGTGTCTGTCTGTCATTCTGTCAGCCTGTCTGTAAACACTCCTACGGCCGCAATTTTGATTGGATTTTGATAAAATTTTGCGCAGTGGTTCGGGGCCCAAAACGTAAGATCGAGTTTGGGATAAAAATCTGATAACTCCTCCCTCTATTCTACTTAAATTAAAAACGTCTAAAAGCCCAAATTGTTTCAGCTTCAGGAAGCTTCGCCCACCTGACCCCCTGACCAGGGGCTCTGCCCTAAACCCTGCTGGGGGCTCCGCCCTTAGACCCCTATTACAGGGTTCTCACTGTTGTATTTGGGGGCCTCCAACTTTCTGGCGCCGGCACTGCCAACTAGGGCTGGCCAAACCTTCAACATCTTTAACATTTTAGAGTGGAATATTCTACGGTCATCTGTCGGTTAAGATTCTATATTTTAACTTGCGTCGCTTTGACACAAGGCCAGCGTGTGTTGATCTGACTGACTCAGTCCTTGACTGGCTGCGGTGATTTCTGGCCGACAAAATGCAGCAGATTGCCTAACAGTGGTCAATTGCCTTCTGCCCAGCCAGTGCTGTTTGGGACTTCACACGAACATGAATACCATGCTATAAGCGAGCTGTGATTTACGCAATTGTATGTAGACTGGGAAAAATTTCGTGCATGTGTTAAAGCTCGTGCAATTTTCCTGCTACAAGTAATGTGTAAATAAAATCCTAACGTTTGAGCTCCAAGGGGAAAAGTGAAGATTTAAAGTTAAGCTTGTTTATGTATTTAATTTTATTTACCGTACATAATGTTAGTATATAATAAATCGAGCAAACAGCAAACGTACATGAACACCACGCTGTATGTCAGCTGTAATTTACGCAACTGTATGTCAACTAAAAAAATTATACACGTGTGAAAAGTCGAACATTTTTTCTGCTACGACTAGGCTATAGGCCTAATGAGCATCGGCTAATTGTCGTCATGTCACCCAGTACGCCCAATGACAATGATCGAATCAAATTACATTGCCAATAAGTTATTCGATAACGTTGCACCCTTTTAGTCGCTAAGGCAACACAGTAGGCTAACAGTGAATCCTATCTGTACAGTTCTCTTTGATCGCAGTCTGCTACATGGCACTAATAGCTCAAATGCTCAACAGCTGGTTGTGCTCGGCAACAGAAGCATGTCTAATGACCGTGATCGGCAAGATCTTGCAATGCTGATTCAGACACACCGGATTCCGGTGGACAAACACATTTTGATACCATGGTACAGGCTGAGCTATAAATTAACACACTTTACAATGGGGTGGTCGAAACGGACGGCTGTGAGTAATTTAAGTGTGCTTTGCTTTGGTGTAATATTTTGCTATAAGTTGTTGTTATAAACTTTTTTAACGAAAACTGAGCCAAACTAAAAAGGCCAACTTATTTTTAGAATTGTGGATGAACTGTATATTAATTGGTAAGCTCCTTACAGTAAAAAAATATTCAGCTCCAATATAAAAGTGTTCTTTTAAGTATCGTATAGGCCTACTACACACACACACGAAAGATGATGGTGTGTCATGCATGACCGGCTACAGGTTTTTATCAGACGATGTTAAAAAATGATTGCAAAGAAAAACTATCAAAAGAAACTGATCATTATTATTATTTCTTTGCTGTTCATTTCTTGTCTACCGTATTACGGTGAATAAAGATGTGTGTATTATCCTATGCACCGGAAACTATAAGGCGTAAGTCAACTAGGCTAAGTCAATGCGTGGGTGTTTAAATTCCAAACTATGTCTGCAACTCTGCGTACGCCACTTAATTGTTAGTCCCGCTGCGTGCTGCCATTGTGCTATCAGCATATACAGGGTGGGCCAAAGATGGCACCATTTTTTGTATACCTCATAACTTTACCAAATATTGACCGATTTATAAAATTCTTTAACTGTTAAAATCGGGAGACAATTTGCAATAAAACCTATAATAGATCCTACCGCACCCGAAGTGTGTCACTACACTACCTTGTAAAATGTCACTGTCTTAAGAATAACAATTAAAAACAAGACGACTTTTGTAACAACACATTTTAAAAAATTAACAACAAAAACAACGCGCTTGTTGTCTTAGTTATTGTTTAAAAATCACATCTTTACAGTTTTCACATCAAATTTTCACTGTGTCCGCCTTGCTGCTGGACGACGCATCGAAGTTGGCGACGCCACTGACCAATGGCGAGATCAACCAAACGCTGCGGCACTTTGCCCTCTCAGCGACAATGGCTTTCTTTAGCTGGTTGACTGTCGTGAATTGTCAACATTAATAGGCCATCTGTTGAAGGGCATCCCAAACAGCATATTCAACTGGATTTAAGTCTGCGTTGTTTGGGGGCTACATGCCAGTAGCTCGGTCAACGTTGATCACGCAACCGGTCAGTGGCGTCGCCGACTTGAGTGCGTGTTCTGACATTTCACGAGATAATGTAAGACACACTTCAGGTGTGGTGAGATCTGTAGTGACAGTTTTATTACAAATTGTCTCCTGATTTTGACAATAAAAGAATTTTGAAAATCGGTTAATATTTGCTGAAGTTATAGCCGTAAATCAATGGTGCCATTTTTGGCCCACCCTGTACATTGATCCGACGTCAATTCCACTCTACTGACACAACTAAACAGCAGTTGCATATTCATGTCCTTTTTAACAACGTAATCGATTAATAACGTTTGAGCAAGCCGGGGACAGCTGTCTCCTCTGGCATCACCTTTACGTAACAAACTGACGACTCAACGGCAGCATACAGGATGCGCCGATAAAAACATTCTACTAAAAAAAGTTTTATCTCTTCAAAATTGTGACAGAATTTTTCAGCAGATTTGCATTGTTTACAAAAAAGGACATCCCCGGATGGTCCGTCATTTTCAGGTCTTGCAAATTCATCGCTCCGGTGTGTTATAAATGTACAAAACATTAGTTTATACACTTGTTAACGGCAACATTTAAGGACTTGCACATCGAAAACAGCATAAATTACAAAAGGTGATATTATTCAGCAGCACATTGACACACAGTCAGTGTGATGGGGGCAATATCACCTTTTGTAATTTTTGCAGTTTTCGATGTGCAAGTCCTTAAATGTTGCCGTTAACAAGTGTATAAACTAATGTTTTGTACATTTATATTTGCTGTTTAATTACTAAAATACTGTTTTTCTACTGGTGATCAGTTACAA
>Ga0056128_1003978_pt1 | contig 18399 bp, 10 predicted proteins | sample WorMetLIZISLAND2_FD_71113 | JGI IMG/M metagenome (GOLD analysis project Ga0056128, IMG submission 71113) | Marine gutless worms symbiont microbial communities from Max Planck institute for Marine Microbiology, Germany - Olavius geniculatus... ... | reverse complement strand
CGCGAGACCTGACATCGCGAGACCATGTAGTTTAAGCACTAGATCAAACAGCGGTTGAACAGAGGGACTGAATAGTCCTTGACGGATTATTACTGCTGAGTAGAAATCAGAAAACTGTCCCTTGACAACTGAAATGACCGGCTGAGTAGGAATGCGAAAATGTTGGCTGTTGCGGCTAGAGTTGACTAAAAACCGCAGAGTAGAAATCAATGCTGCAAAGTGTGCCTCGTGGCGCCACGTGCTGGCTTCGCATTGGTGCCGTGCGGACATGCGCTCTTTTGTGAACCGTGTGCCATGCGTGTGTCAGAAATGGCTGCGGGATGCCCTGTTTGCCGTACAGATATCACTATGGTAATTCGCATTTTTTCTTAGACTATGCCAACTCACCCTGGACACTTTTTGCCTGAATATTGTTTCTTCTGGGGTGTTTTGATGTATTGGACGTATTACATTATTATGATAATAAAGTGTATTTCGTTTGCTGTTTACTATTTCATTACAAGACAATTATTTTATTATTTGTATTACATTATTGTGACATTAAAGTGTATCTCATGCTTTATTTGCTGTGCTTTATAAACTTTGTCGTTTTAGACGTACTGCATTATCGTAACATTAAATTGTATTTGACGAGTTATTTACTGCTTCGTTAAACATGCTTCGTTAAACATAACACGCTTAGACGGTATACAGTAATACACAGATGACTAAGACAATTAAGACAAACTGATACATACAGTTCGTATAACACTCATAGTAACAAAAAAACTTAGTGAGCAGATACTCGAACATTGAAACAAGTCTCGCGATGTCCACCCTTGCTACATGGTATCACGTTGTCCAGTCTCGCGATGTCAGGTCCCGCGTTTTCAGTCGCCCCACTTAGAGTAAAGGTACGACAGAGCGACGTAGCTGAACTGAACTGACTCGGTTTAGTTTTTGACGAACTGACAAGTGGGCAGCAGAGCGAGCCGATTGGTCTTTGTTTGACGCGTACGTGAGCTTAGTCACGTAAGCCACCGACGCCGTTAAACGGTGCTTACTGTAATGCATTACAGCTTGCCCATTAGTCAGTTTGTCAGAAACTGAACCATGTCAGTTCATTTCAGTACAGTTCAGGTCAGTTACGTCGCTTTGTACGCGCTTTAAAACGTGAAGTCATTCCCGAGCCACTATGACATAATAGCGACGCTGATCTTCATTTTCTTAGCTGTGAGTTTGCAGACACCACCTCACACTGCTAGATTACGCATACGAAACAAGCGGCTGGTGCATAACGCGTTGTTCATGTTTACGCGCCAGATTTCGCAGGTACTCATTGCACCCGCCTACCCACGGAGGGATGGCCAGGCTGAGTTGACCTGGGCGGCTGGTTACATACTAAAATACTTTGCACCTTTACCGATGGTAACCTCATCTAAGTACTAACCGAGCCCGGTGTAGAACAACTACGTAATTGATCAAAAAAGGCTTTGGAAACCAGCAGAACTATTCTCCAAAAACCTACGCGCTTTATGTATAGGCCAGACTGCCAGAGTAAGAGTTCAGCAGCAAGACGCCCTTTTGTCGTTTGACTGACGCCTTTACCTTCAACGCAAACTATACGCGGCAAAACTGCGATTAACCTGCGATTGAGATAATTAATTGCACGTTTAACGCCATTAAGAATGGACGCAATTGTTTGGTATTTTTAATTTTGAGACTACTGTTAGACGTAGGCTATGTTAGCGGTTTATCTATAGCGGTAACGTTGCTGGTCGCATCAGCGATGCTATATAGGTTACTGGTATACTCTCGCCGAGCCAGCTCAGTTCCAAGATGGGTGACTATTCGCGGGTGTATGCGACCAAGCCACTAGGTCAACTCAGTCCAGCCACGGTATCGGCAATGAGTAACTGCGAAACCTGTGGCGTTAGCAGGCACACCGCGCGTTGCACTATAGCCCCATACCTGCTGTCTGGCAGTGCAAACTGGTGTCTGGCCGAGGGCTTAGGAAACAAAGATCAGCCATGAGTCTTCTATGATCTTTGTGGCGCGGGAAGAACTTTATTTCTTTTACTGGGTTCATTTATTAGCGTGAAAATACTTTAGGTGCAGTAACGGATCAGGATCGGCCGCCGACGCCGTTCAACCTGACCGTGCGACCGTTCCGCAACAGTCTCAACATCTCCTGGTCGGTGGCGTCGTCTGAGCGGCCCGCCGACTACCACATCGTCGAGTACCGCACGGTCGGCCAGTGGGTACCGCTGACGGACCGCATCCCGGGCGGTGTGAACGCGTACAACTGGACGACGGCGTCGCGTGGTGCCACTTATCACTTCCGCGTCATCGGCTACTACGAGCGCCGCCCGGCGGACTCGGCCGCGTCTGCTGGGCCCGACCAGGGGCCGTCAGCCGAGGACGACGACGATGATGAAGACGGCGAGTCGCTGGCGCCCTGGCAGCAGAGTTTACCCAGCGCCGTCGTTACCATACTCACCGGTGGTCAGTATGATGCATTCGGCGCCTATACGTCGTGGCCTTTCTAAATTTTGGGCTGTCGGAAAATCTTTTTATTGTCGGAATTTTTTTTTGCAAAAATGGAAAATTTGGGATAAAAACTGTAATCACTGAAAAATAGGGGCAAAATAGTAATTCTGAGCACTCATAGTCTTCTTTGGCGAAAATTTTTAGCTGTCTCTCTGAATTCTGTCGGAAATTTGCAGTGTCTGTCAAAAAATTGCAAATTCCAGCCCCGCTTACTTTTTTTAAACCCAGAACGCCGCTTTTCGTTGCCGCAGTGCCGTCTCCGAACTGAAAACTAGGTATATAACTCCGCTGAACGGAAGTGACGACAGATGATTTAGGCCATCAGTCGTTTTTGTCAGCTGGATTACTCACTATGTATAGGCCCTAACGAATTCTAAACGGATTTTGATTAGTCTATTTTTTGGAAGGAGTTCAAGGAGGAAGTGGCTTAATTTTTGTAGCGATTCTGGATTTTTTGTGAAATTCTCGATAATTATTTGGGATTATGTACCATTATTTAGTCATTAGCCTATATTCGCCATGCAGTAGCGCCATTCTGTGGGTAGGTCAGTAAGTCATGTCATGAGTTACGCTATAAGGCGAGAGTATTTATGACTAATGATTTTGGTTTAAAGTCTGCCAGTTTGGCTGTAAGTTTGATCTTTGTTTTAGCATTGGACTAAATCTGAACTCAGCTCATAGTTAAGACCAAATCGGGGAAGGGGGGGCTCGGCATCTAAGAGTGACCTCGGCGAATGCCTGTGCTGCTGTACGCTGCAGATCCGATGACCGACGCCCGGTCTGGCTCCGGCAACACTCTGGGCAGTCTCGGCATCATCACGATAGGTGGCGCTGTCGCAGTCGTCGCCGTCTTCTTCGTCGTTCAGTGCTACCGAGGCTGGCAGCGCTGGAGCAAAGCCAGACAGACCGTTACAGGTCAGTCTCGCATGTTGTCACGCCTTGTCATCGACGTACGCTGAGGAGGCAGGTTCCGGTGGATGAAAAATTCACTTAGGATACTCATTATTATAGGGCCTTTAAAAAGTCTGTGGTTCTATTTGCCGTTCGTCTGTAAAAAAAACCTTGCGTTGCGTTCCTAAAATTGTTACTGGATTCTCAAAAATATTTTGCAGTTTTAGTTTGTTTTCAAAGTTTGACTGAAAAAAAACCGTTTGCATCTAGGCCTAGTCTGTTATGTTGCAGTAGGGCCTATCCTTACTTTTGAGTTCTCATGAATACTGTTTAGTGTGTCAATTTGCTTTTATATGAGTTGCTGTGTAATAGTCGTAATACATGACATGTTGTGACGTTTAAAAATGTAAAAAAATCGCTCCCACCGTCTCCACTTTTCGCCAGTTGCAACCAGAAAAACAGGAATTTTTAGGCCTACTAGACCATATCTACACTGTGTCTCAAAAACATCCCAGACATTTTTGACTGTAACTAAGATCAATTATCAGATGTTGATAATTTTTAAAATGAATATTCGTGGCACAACTTGCCATAACTTGCCATAAAATGACTGTTAAGTTTCCCACCTCACCCAATGTATGCTTCTGCACTACCTAGGGAAAGCAGATCAAGCAAAATATGTGTTGAAAAAAAACAGAAAACCTGAAAAACATCCCCGACATTATCAGCCGTAGCTTGAAGAATGATTAGCAGATTTTGATAATTTTTGGCCGAAATATTTCAGACACAAATGGCTATTAAGTAAGTGTTTTAGTTTTTACCTCACCCAACGTCTGCTTTTGTACTACCTGGGGAAAGCAGACCAAACATAATACGTGTTAAAATGAATGAAAAAACATCAATAAATTCCATCTATCCTGATGTGTGGGCCGCAACAGCCAGTCTATTACCAGGTTTGACTGTCATGCAGCAGTGTGTCTACCAGATGAAGTTTAAAAATGTTTGTGAAGTCAAAAAGCGACTGGTACAGCCTGGATTGGTCTGGAGCTGAACATTATCGATACTGCTGTCAATGAATGGAGAAAGCGTCTCCTTAACTGTGTTCGCATAGTAGGCCAACACTTCAAGCAATTTTACTATATGCAGTTGAAAAATGGACAACTGGATGAAATGTCAGCCAAAGTGTCAAAAATGTGAACAAAATATGTTTTTACGCGTTATGTTAATTAAGCAATCATATCGCATTAGATAAAAAAGTGATCTTTCGCTGGTTGTGTTTTCCCCAGGTAATGCAGAAACAAACGTTGGGTGAGGTGGGAAACTAAATGGTCATTTGATGGCAAGTAGTGTCAAAAATATTCGTACCAAAAAATTATCAAAATCTGATAATTGGTTTTCAAGTTGGGGATGTTTTTTTTGAGACACAGTGTACATATGCAATCAGTGCACATTGCACAAAATAGGCCAAGTAGCCTATTAGTAAGTTTTGAAGCAGTAACAGAAGGTTAAGCGTTAACGAAGTTGTGTTTGTTTAGTGACAAGTTGCTATGTGTGTTGCCAACAGGACATGACATGCTGCCGACCACCGAGTGTGATCAGGATGAACAGTACGACAACCACATCGAGTCGCAGCTCGACAACGGCAAAGCAACAAAAGTTCGCGAAACACCCATCTAGGTGCAGGAGCTACAAACACACTATGAAACCGCTTTAGGCCTACGACTACGAGTCGTATGGATAACTGAAAGCGATGTTCGACTTCACCAAGAGAGGGGGAAAGAAAAAAATTTATTCACTGATAAAAAGGTTAAACTTTTTCATGGAACCCGTACGTCACAGAGAGCTACGGAATTGTTGATCCCGAACGTAAGTCCGGCGTTCTTCTAACCTGCTGTAGGACTATAGGCTATGGGATCACACGGTGTTACCTACCACCCGCCACGTAGGCCTATGTGAACGCGCCCCGCTTTTAATCCCAACAAAGTAGTCCGGTACTCGATTTACCTATATCCTGGAGGGATGAAAGGCTGAGTTGAGTTAGCCTTCAAGTTGGTGGTTGCACTAGTTGGTTATGAGCTGTCTGTAGACAGTCGCCTATATATCCAAGTAGGCCCTACAGTAGGCCTAGGCTTACCCACTTGATAGCGACCAGCTGCACTTCTATTTTACGCATTGTTGCTTTTGCTGTAAAAACCAGACATTTTAAGATTCAAATACGAGAACAAAACAATCAACATTGATCATGCATTTGGTAATTGTCATCGCCGGCTTGAGTGCAATGTCTGGCATTTCACAAGGTAGTGTAACGATCGACACCTATGAGGTGTGGTGGGATCTTTGTGTTAATGTTATTACAAATTTTCTGCTGATTCCGACAGTGAAGGAATTTTAAAAATCGGTTAATATCTGATGAAGTTATTGGCATAAAAAAATTTTGTGTCATTTTTGGCCCACCCTGTAGGCCTACTGTCGCAGTACACTGTAGCTTCTTACTGGCACTGTTCCTCTGTGGATGGATGCTCAAGTGAAATAATTAGAAATCAAATTTGGCGTAATCTATATTTGACAAAATTGCTAAAAATAAAGGCGGTGTTTTAGAGTGAGTACAGATCGATAGAAATGAACTGAACTGAATAGAAAGCTGAAGCGTGCGGCTTTCATTTCATCTCTGTCGCTCTGTACGCATCTTTATGGAGGACGACGCATAATAATAACGATACTGATGTTATTATTGTTGTAGACGGTCACGCTGGTGTTGATGGGTTGCTATAATGGGGCGCCTTGACCGGCTGATGATTGTCAATGTCAACGCGCGGCCGGTGTATTCGACATGACAGACAGCCAGATGAACCGTCCTGGAGCAATGGGGCATCCACGCAGTAAAGACGATGTGACTGGCAATGGCGTAGAAACCGCAGGTTCAGAATGAACTGGGCCCGGATCCCCGAGCTCCAGGGGCCCAGAGTGGGGCGTCACAGTTCACAAAAATAAGGCAAGATGATAAGCGAAACGACAGCTTAGGCCTTAAACTTGCAGTGTGCACTGTGACTTGCACAGTGCACACACGATTTTCCACAACAGGAGCTGAGAACACGAAAAAGACATCAAACTCTGGCGGCTGCTCCCGGAGGTCTCCTACATGGTCTGGAAGTTGCTCCCTCCACAAGTTCCATCCCGTTTTTACCTCTTGGGGCTTCGAACTTCAGCCTATCGGGCCTCGCTACTGTAGTGAGGGCCCCTTATAAGTTACTGTTTAACCACGGCCCATCAGAGCCTTGCTAAGCGACTGATCACCGCGGCTCTTTTGCTTGCAAACGTTCGCGTCCCTAAAGATCACAGACTGTAGAAAATGCATCCGTGAGCGACAAACATTGGGGGTACCGAAACGGATTAATTTCGTGTTCGCCATTATTGTTCTCTAGGCCTATTCACCTTATTTCGATACTAATTTCTTACGGCAGCACACATAGGCCTATGCCTATTAAACTTTGTTACAAACTGCTAGTCTTACTGTTCTCGTTAAATAGGCCTATTGATAAGTTCTAATCTAAGACAGTAAATTGCCAAAAAAACTAACCAAGACAACTTGGTACCAAATAATCATTGGCAAGGTGCTTATTCCCAATGAGAAATTTCTAAGCTAAACGGCGTCACTGACACCCAATGCAAACCTGCGACGCCGACGACTTAACTCGTGTCTGCGCAGTGGCGTTATTTCAGTAAATCATTGGGGGTCTCACTCTCTTCCCCTTCGCTTGTCCTCCCCTCTTCTTCCCTAATCCCCTCCCCTTTTTTCCTCTTTTTCCCCTCTCCTCCCCGGACTTCTCCCCTTAGAAGCAGGACCCCTTAAATCCAGCTATAAGAAGTTTGGGGAGCGCTGAAAGCTCCCCCAGCGGTGTCTGGGGTAAAGCCACAGCCAAAATCGAATTTTGAGCATTTCAGCTTTAAAAAGGCCACATCTGGTGGCAACAATGAATGATTTTCCTGAGAATCAACTGACCAAATTTCGTGCAGTTTATACAGTAAACGTCAGTCGGAAAGCAGACATTTGTGGTCAGTCGTTTACGCAGGACTCACTCAGGGAAAAATGAAATAACAAATCCTTGTGAGACTTCTCAGCCCCCCCAGTGACGCCCATATGCGTCAGCATCAGAGGTGTGAATTGGGCATAAGTGCGTCTCGCTCCATAGTGAACAGTGCCCCGGCCAGTGTAACATTTTTGTGTGTGTCAATGAACAAGTTCCCAAAACTTGACGATCACAATATTGTAAAATAAAAATACAACTATACATGAAGCACGCAAATGCGAAAAATGAAAACAAAAAGATATATCAATGTCGTTCATACAACAGCGAACATCAGTAGGCTATGTCTGAATGACAGTAACATCACGAACACAAAAGTCTCAATATCACACACGTGTACACACACATTGACATTAATTCAAGTGTAGGCCCACGTAAGACGACTATCAGCTACAGCAAACAGACGTGGAAATGTTCACTTTGTTACTACGGCTATTACTGACACCATCGCACAAGTCAAAATACACCATACAATATCAGATAAAATTACGGATCACAATTCACAAGCTTGTGTCATGAAATGTAAAAGAATACTATTATAATCCCACAACTCGATGCATTTCAACATGCAATGCAAACGTAACCATGTAGTGTGCTAATAAAAAACAAAATAAACTTAATGGCTAATGAGTAACTGACATGTAATGAAAAACTACACTTTCGTTAACAAGGAAACAAAATTAGCCAGTGCATTTAAACTCCAATAAAACTCAAGAAGAAAGCCAGTATATATAAAGATTTCTAAGCCCTATATCTTTCACTTCTTATCTGATCAAGTCAAAAACTATACCAAATTTCATATGATTTAATCAGTCCACGGTTTGTATCTGATCTATTTCTCTTGCATCTCAATAATCTTTAACTCACATAATAATCATATGTACTGACAGTGATCTTGTTTGTCTCACTGAAACAATGTAACTGATTGTGTTTCCAGTTCAAGACGCATTTTTTCTGCATCACCACAGAAATGAGAATGCCTACAACTTTCCAGTACATATAAGGTTCAAGATGGTACAATCACACGTCACATAGGCCTACAAAGTCACCTACACTGAGTGGGTGACACCTGCAATTTAACCCCATCACCCATGCAAAGTCAGTATCACTCACCAATGATAAATTTCGGTCCTGATTGGCCTTTATTGTTTAAAGTTGGTAAGTAGATTCTCAGGAAATAATTAAAACTGTTGCCAACAAATGTCACATTTCAAGGTTAAAACGCACCAAATTCAACGTTGGCTGGGGTTCTCTACACTCCCAGACCTTTAGCTAGATTTAAGCGGTCCTACTTTTAAGGCCAGGGAGGGAAGAGAAAGGGGAGAAAACAGATGGGAAGAGAAGAAAGATGGGAAGCTAAAGAAAAAGGCAAGGAAGTGAGGGGGTAGGGAGCGAGGGGGGATTATTGCCCAAACTGGCGGCATGATAACTTGGCACCCCTCTTCACAACAGTAACAGAAAGTCTTACGTTTCTATATCACATCTCACTGACACAGGGATCATGTGTATTCAGTACATACAGGCCACTCCAAAAATGACCCCAACAGCACCATTTTCACACAATTAGGCCTAACAGAAATTTTGAGGCCGTAATGCTATAGCAGTTATTACACAGACACATTCTGTTTCCGTTCATGAATATCAAGTCTGCAGATTTTGTTGCCACTTTTATTATTATTGTTGTCTCTATACTGGCAGTTGTTCTACAAGTAAATCAAGTAATTTTTTAAGCGAAGAAGGCTGCTCAAGCTAACAATAAACTCTTTTGATGCCAAATTACGTTATCACTGGATCAATGAAGCGAAATGGCACTGGAGATTCTGATCAACATTTCTCAGAAGTCAGTTGCAAAAGCTGATAAAACTTTCATAAAGCTGAAGATATTTTCTGGCAGACTTTAGTTGCTATTCTGGAATTAAAATTCTACATGTAAAATTGTGAGCACAGCAGTGATAAATAAGCATGAAAAACTCTAGATTTGTGAATGAAAACTATGTGTCTTAGTCTTAACAGTGCTGCTGTTGAAATTTAGCCTCAAAATTCATAGTAGTTATGCAGAAAATAATGGAACAGTATAGGGATCAATTTTTGATACAACAGATATAATACAAAAATAGCACAGCACAAATGCACTTTGCACCACATAGCCTAATCCTATGCTCACTACTGTACAATAATTAGTACTGTCAATACACAATTTTTGTGGACTCAATGTTCAAACTACATTCAGAAGTAACATACATTATCAGTTTTTAATCAGACTGATAACCATAATGTCAACAACCATTAAAACCGTTATACAAAGACAATACAACGAACAACGGCAAATGGCAATTATGTTACTTTTAGTGACACTGAAATTTCGGAAATTCACATTTTGAAACTAAAATAATAAAACAAACTGACTTCATTACTTTACTAATTATATCTTGCATTCTGTATTGGAAACACAAAACAATACCACATTTTTTGAGCATGTTTATGCCAGAGCATCTCTACATTTTACAGCAGCACAGTTTACACAGGCACGCATAGCACAAACATCACATCACATCACATAGTATGATGTAAAGTATACTATTGAAACCGCTACATAGTATCAGTGAAGCTGACCTTATCATTTATATAATTTACATGGCATCAGTGGACCAACACTTCATTAGCACCTGCATCGTTATCCAGCTAAATGATCGGCCAACTTTTTTCTGACACCAATACCACTAGAATTTGCTCATTACTACAAGCATTCTATCATGTACCGTATAGCTAAACCTGGTAAAAATAAGTCAACACTGTACTGTAGTGTAAAGCCTTCAATGATTCACATAGGACTGTGTCAGCTAAACAAATCAATGAACAAAGAACAACATTTGCCAGTTCCCTCTATACTGATCTATCTGCAAAACTGGGTGATAACCTTCAATAAGATGACGGTTTTTAACTTTTTAGTGTCATTTGTTTGTTGGTTCACAAATAAAATTATTTCAAGAAAGTGATAATGACTTTTGGAGTGGGCAAGCCCGTGGATAGTAAAAAATAGATTAAAGGCCAATAAAGATATAGACTGTAGATCCAGAGTCCAAAAATTTTTATCTGTTTAATTTTTTGTATAACAAAAACTTCATGCTGTGACATTTATAGTGCTGGATTTCATGCACTTTAAATGTGAGCCAACATAACATAAATGCATGATGTACAAACTGAACATATACTCTAAGTCTACCATGTGTAAAAAAAGCTCAGGTGTGAATTAAATTATTTGTGTTCTGCACGCAGACATTTTTTCAGCCTTGTTTACATCGCAGGTTTCGAATCACGAAGATTTAGTTACAGTAGCAAAGTTCACAAATGCATTTTAAAAGACCTAGTTATATATAATAATCAGCCAGTAGAAAAAACTGTTTAAGTTGTTACTAAGAGATGTTACTTCAATCAATTTAACAACAAAAAAATTCATATACAATAGTCTGCTCAACACAGCCCAAATTAGCAGCCAACTGATTCTGCGGTGAATCTCGTAGGTGAATGTACAACTATGTGGTCTTTGCTAACTGATCCAAAAACTGCATCAGCCGGGTCAAACAATGGCAAATGACGCTGCATTTGATCTGCAGATGGTGACTTTACCGTCGTACCAATCACTGGAGACTTTACTGGATCACCACGCGGATTCCGACATCCACGACATTTGCAGCTAGGACTGCAGCCATGGAATGCAGCATAACACGGACATCGTTGACCGCAGCATGTCAGCTTGCCTGGAGCAGGGGTAGCCAGAGCACATCTACAGCCAATCTTCACTTTCGGCACGGCAGATTTCTGTCGACGAGGAAGCGAGCCATCAATGCTGTCATCAACAACTTTAATTCCAATCGCAGTGCTAGCACCAGTGCTGTTACCAGTACCTTCAGACAGCTGGCGAATAGTTAGTGAATGCTTTCGTATCGTAGTTCCTTTATCTACTGGTGACTTTTTGCAGCTAGGCTTCTTAGTTGCTGGTGATCGTGGTAACTTTGACGGTGACCCTGCATCTAATGTCGATGCAGGAACAGTAGTAACGGTATTGAATGATGTCGTTAACTTATTATAATCATGTTCAGCCAGAACTGGGTTTTCCAGTAACGGCCACTGGGTGTCGTAGATCCCACCCACTAAAGTCTCCTCTACGTCGATGTGCTGATCAACATCTGGAAGATGAGAATGAGCAACATTGTCAGACCATGTCACAGTGTCCATCAAACTGTTGCTCAACTGCAAATCAGCCACATTTCTCTGTGCATTTGTCAACAAACACAAGCCAACAGTAGCACGAGCAGGTGACAGATACGTTTGTGTATCTGGCTTGTGATGTCTGCGGTGTCGATCAGCTGACTGATTCTTACGTTTATGTTTTCCTGAACTGTTTCGGATAACAGAATATGACTTTGACAATCGCGGTCGAGCGTCCTGTGATATGTTTGACACGTTTGAAGAAGTAACAGTAGCCAATGAGCTCACTGCATGTGACTGTTGGTCAGCTGGTGATAAGGACAAAGTTAATGGAACACCATCATTGTCCTCACATTTCTCAGCAGCCTCTTGTACAATAGCTACCACAGTTTCCATTTCATGTCCGTTTTTTGCCACTGGGCCAATAAAGCTCTTTAAATAGACGCAGAGCTGGCGAAAGCAACGTACAACAGATTCCAAGTGGCAGTCTGCGACAAAATCTGTGGTGTCCTTGCACCAACCACAACCTCCTTTCATATATCGAGTCTTGCCACCAACGCAAGTTCTACAGTAATAGTGATGACAGGTTGACTGCGCCGGACCGGTGGGTGACTTAAGCAGACGACCGCAGACGCAGCATATCATGGCATGACGCGCCGCTACGAGACTTGCCGCTAGTTCCGTCCAACTGGCGGGGTCACGTACGTCGAAACGCATAGCACTGCGACAAGCGCTGACATACAGCGACAAATATCTTGACATTTCTGATCGTTGAGTTCGTTCGTCAAACTTACATTTACTAACGTTAACAACCAATATAAATAAAAATGTTTTGTTTTTGTAATTAAACACACAACACATAAACTGATGACGTCATTCGGCAGTTCGCCACCAGTAAGTAAGTAATTGCAAGTTGCCGACTTGCCAAATGAAAGTTAGCCAATAAAGGATTATAAGATCTGAAAACATTTGATCATTAAAGACCGTCAAAACTATTAAAATAAATCGAAATAATTTATTAAGTCACAAGGCTATACCAGTGTTTTTGCTATTGGCTAAATCGTCTTGCAAAATGTCAAAAAGATGTGGTTTCTCAATATACCTCGGTATTACTGCTTGAGTTCACAAAAAAGTAGGCCTACATTAACTAGATAATTTCCAAGTTTCTACGAATACTAACTGCTGCAAAATCTGTCTAGTACTTTCTATGCATGAAGAAGCAAAAGCTTGCAATTTTGCACAATTAACCAACTTGCTTTACGTTCTTGTTACATACAGCGAACTCATTGTCAAGTATGCTATTAAACACTAGTTTACTGCTAGCAGCAGAACGAAAACCAGCCGTTGCTAAATAAAGCCAACAGTACCACCTATGTCCAAAAATAGCATGAGACTTCTGGTCATGCAAAAAAGTCATCACCCTGTGATATACAGTTCCATACACGCTACTTTGAAGATGCTATGGAATGCTACGATCAATGCTTCTATAACATCAAGCGCAGTCATCTCACCAGGCGCTAACATGTATTAATAATAAATAAATCATAGCCCGTTTGCGAGAATGAGAAGATTGCAAGAGGGTCCAACTTGGTACAACAGGGTAAAATACTTACTTGCCAAACAGTTTATTTAGCCACAATACTTGCATTACAGACAGACAACAGACTGACATAAATCTTGTGCCACAGTAAGCCAAAAGCTAGGCAACTGATGTTTTGTGAAGAAAAGCAAATATCAGGGCTATGGCTGATGCAAAGCACAGGTTACAAATGTATCAACAACTGAACAGAGACAATGTCGTATTCTGTTAATAAACAGAAGCAGTGAATTGATTCAACTTAGCCAACAGTTATTTAACTAGCAGCAAGCTGAACACAATTAGGCTTGAATATGGATGGCATATCATATCCAGCATGTTTTATTATGCAGTAACAGGCTGATTTTCACATCAATCACAAACAAGTACTAAAATGAAAATTGAAACTCCTGTGCAGCTGGTTGCAGTCTGGTGAAAAAGTAGGGATGGGGTTAAGAATATTTGTTTGTAACTTTTTCTATTTCGTGACATGTTGGCACATTCACATTGCCATGTAACGACACAAACCATACAAGAAAAGCCCTGTTAATGCAAACAGGAACGTCAACAGCTGCGGAGCATGTTTGAAACCCAGTAAAACAAAGTCGCCAGAGGGCGCCAGATAACCCGTGGCTAGTGTCTATAGTGTTTTACTCCTACTCACCAGACGGCGTGACGTGTCTCGCTCAACCAACGCCATATCGGCTGGATATCGCAAATTTTAACTACCCCCCTCTCATTTAGCATCCTCGTTCAAGGTGACCCTTTTCGAATTTATGGAAAAGCTTAACGGTTCCTGAAACTAGATTCTTACAGGCAGCCTCCAGTGAAGATTTGGTGATCCCAGCTTGCACCATTTTTGACTGATCCACCCGTGTGACAGACAGAGAGACAGACGTATGGACAGAATTGCGATGGCTAAGATGTGGTACAGCAGTAGCTAATGTTGCGCGCAAAAATGCATGAAATTACTTAACTCTGAGATTTGTGCATTATCAAAAAAAAGAAAGCAGAGACACATTGAATAGTACCCAGGGACACAAAAGTAAAAAAAATACTGCAGCATAAGACTAGATCCAAACAGTTGTTTTTCATTAAGACTCTGAAAGCAAACAAAAAACCACCAATATTTTTGAAAGACCACTAAAAGTTTTAGGAATAGAGGATTTTTAAAAAATGTACTGCAACCAAAAGTGCAGGAACAATTTTGTACACCTAATTCACAAGACAACATACATATTGAGTACATGCTACAACACAGACCTGACACAAAATGAACCACTAGAACCAGGGGTGAAAAAAACCTAGGCTGTATAAAGAAAACAAGACACAAATTTGAAAACCCAGGAAGAACAAAATATATGCCATTCTTCAGTCACACCGTTTTTGATATCAGAAAAAAATAATAACCAAAGATTGCAGAACTCGAAAAAACACGATTAAAATAAAAAATTAAACTAGTTTTGTATTATAATTTGCACAACAAATAAAACATCTACAGCAACACCAAAATTCAGACATTTAAAGTTTTTTTTAAAGAAAAACTTAGTTTTTTTTCAGATCAATTTTCCAGCCCCAACTTGCATCTTAACTAAGTTAGTTCTTACAGCACACAGTGTTGACAAGAACTCACATAGATTGAAGGTTCTACTCTTTGACAGAAGCTACATCCTGCTTCAGTACCCTTGTGTACTTGTTCTTCACCCGCACTCATAATTTGCAGGTTACCTTTATCTGAAGTGTCCTAGCAGAAATTTTTTGACACGGTGCCACCATAATCACATTGTTTCAAAACAACGATAATAATGATGAGAAAAATATGATTCATGTAATAGCTGATACTGCTCCGATCCGTATCATGCTTGGAAATTTTGTGTCTCTATGCAGCATTCTGTCTGGACACTGTTGAATTATGACACCTCGGAGTGTGAGAAAAAATATTTGAAAAGTACACGATGCGACATGCAACGAATTCACAATATTTAGTCTACTGCTCAATCCATCGTTGCTCCAGTACCAACGGTGCAATCAGCTATGCTTCACTCTCGTTGACTTCAAGCTGATCGTCCATGTTTGGAACGATGAGGTTGTCCTTTGACATCAGATTGTACTTCGTCACAAAGATGGTGAATCGTCGACACAGCGCGGTTTCATTCTGTATCATCCGCCATGACATTTAGACACGAGTCAGATATCTAACTAGTGACACTCAACATATAATTTACACTAACAGTACTGGTGATCATGATAATATACAACTATCATTGCAGCGACATCTTACTATAATGAACAGAAAGTCTGTTTGTCTGTCTGTCAGCCTCCTCTAGCACCTTCCGTGTTGCACGGTCGCGGATCCCGACCGAGCCTTTGGGTGGCCTTGGGTACGTGCCCCCCACCTTGCACCCCACCTGCCTCCATGGGAAGCTTGAGGGGCAAGGGTTGAGTTGCCAGGTCTTCTTTCCGCACTGATTCTGTCAAGTTCGTCAGTATAGTGCTCAGCTTTGTGGCGACATCTGGTGAATGACGGCCATTTAAAGGTCCCAGCCTCAGGCCTGCTAAGAATTTCTTAGTCTCTGCGACATGTGCCGGATCACGCTGGCAATTAGATCAGTGGCACCCTCTGCACGTTATTACGACTGCGTACCATGTACTGAGTACAATCCCTCCCAAACTCTTGCATGCATTCATTTCACTAGCAAAGTAACCCACCCATAGGGCGGTTATTTTGCTAGTAGAATTAACAAGAAAAGCCCAGCTAACGCAAGGGAAACGCACAACAGCAAAGCACCGTCGTACGCTAGTGATCTGTAGACTTCATCTGTAGATCTCCTCCGCAGGGCTTTTGGTCACAGTATCAAACAAAGCCCAGTAAAACAAAATCAGTCGCCAGAGGGCGCCAGACGACCGACGGCTAAATTATCTCTAGTGTCTTACTTGTACTCAGTAGAGGGTGCCACCTATCTTGCTCTGGCAATGCTGTATCAGCTGAAAATCGCAAATTTTTCCCACCTCCTCTCATTTCCCACCCTCGTTCAGGGTGACCCCCTTCAAATTTATCGAAAAACTATATGGTTCCTGAAGCTAGAGTCTTCCAGGCAGCCGAAAGTGAAAACTTGGTGATCCTAGCTTGCACTGTTTTTGACTGATCCACCCGTGTGACAGACAAACGGACGGATGGACGAACAGACAGAATTGCGATGGCTAAGATGCGCTACAGCAGTAGCTGCTGTCCCACGTAATAACTATGAGTGCAAGTTACAGTTAAAGTTGAAATTTCAGTCACAGTTACAAAATATCATACATATCGAGCAACGTGAAAATTCTGTGAAAAACACTGCTTGATTAAGTATGCTGAACCACAGATATTTCAATGTCATATCTGGCTTCAGGCAAGGCAAGCATTTGTCCAAAAAAAAACAAATTATTGTTTCTGATTACTTGTAGTCTAAGCCATATAGCAGCTTGTTCATAACAAAAGCTTCATAGTGTGCCACACAAATTTTATAGCAAGTGCACAACAGCTGAAGAACACGCCTCACAATAAAACAAAAAATTTTCAACATTGGATGACAATGTCCTGATAATCTGCATTTTTCTAGTACTGCAGTTTGCAACAACTTACCTCATATTCATCAAATATTGGACGATGATGAAAGTATGCATGTGAGAATATCCTATAGACTCGTCGACACACAGAACCGAGTTTAGCCACAGATGATTCTTTGATGCTCACTCTGCAAATAAAATCAAAACTTAAACAAAGTGAAGAAAAATGTTCCACACCAGTTGAACAAATCGTTACATTAAAAACTGCCATACAACGTCATACAGGGCAAAAAAATATGTTTACAACAAAGCTGCAAAAAATGCCAAATAATCACGCAATTAATCAGTAAAAAATTTTAATAATTGAAAAAAATTTAATAGTTAAATTCTCGATTGAATTCACATCACCAAGAAAGCATGGTAAAGTAAATACATACTATGCAGCCCATCCACATCTGTTAATCATTATTTCTTGAAAGGTCTGCTATTGAAATTGTTCAACCGTTACCAACTGTAGTTTACAATATAAACAAAAGATATAGTACCGAAATGATGGTCATATTTTTGAAATCAAAACATGTGGTCTATGGCTTAAGAGAAGTGCTTCTACTAAGATCAACAGAGATCCACTACCTGCTAGGGAAGTACTTGTTACTGTTGAGCAGACAGGCTGCACCATCCAGCGTGTGACGCGTATAGTCAATAGCTGGGCACTAACAACACGTCACACCGCTCACATGTATCATCAAAATATTACAATGTGAAATGACACACAATGTACCAGAATATTAATAATGCTACTTTTTTGTGTAACAAGCCAATTTTCACAAAATTAGTACAGACACAAAATTTTGGTAAATTTCTTTGGAATTGCTGTTGCAAAGCCGACACTTTTCCTGTCATCGAATCAACAGTGTAAAAACACTTCGAAAACTGTACAACTAAAATCCTCATGATGAAGGCTAGCAATTCACATAAACTTCTAGCACTAACATAACAAAGTTGAAAGATACATTTTCTCCAGCACAGCTAGAGTTAGTGCATTAACCTGTCTGCCAACTGACCTCCTTTGGTGTTTTATGCGCTGCACACAGAAAGATCCACTGTTCAGTTGCAGTCATTTGTGTGCATGTTTCTGGATTACACTCAGGCTACAATTCACGACAGAACTTTGCATATTACAATAGCCAGACATGCAATAAATAAACAAAGCTGTAACAATATGTAATTATGCAAAGATGCTGGTCTTATGTGCTGATATATGAAGCAAAGAACAGCAAAGTGCCTGTCATTTTAAGAACACTAAAAATAAATAAATACTGAATAGTGCATACTATTATTACTATGCTGTAAGCATGATGTAATTCTGCACTGATGTAATTGTGCATGTAATGCAACAAAATGAAAGTTATAGCTGTATCATGTCATGTCTCACATTTGCTATTAAAGGTCCATGGCCACGGTCAAACTCACTCGCGCAATTTCTGTAGATTTAAATCAGACATTTAACCTCGCATATATAATATGTCGATTTGAGCTTCATAAATATATGAAATTAATGCG
>Ga0056128_1003976_pt1 | contig 18402 bp, 13 predicted proteins | sample WorMetLIZISLAND2_FD_71113 | JGI IMG/M metagenome (GOLD analysis project Ga0056128, IMG submission 71113) | Marine gutless worms symbiont microbial communities from Max Planck institute for Marine Microbiology, Germany - Olavius geniculatus... ... | reverse complement strand
CATAGTCGTGTTGATGTCCGGAAGTATTTTCTTTGTAACCGTGTCGTGAAAATTTGGAATAGTCTACCCGCAATACTGGATGACTTTGCAAGCATACGCAGTTTTAACTCCTTAGTTAAGCGTACAGATTTGTCTCGGTTTGTGAATTTTTAAAGTTAGTACAGACTGTTTCTAAGTCATTCGTACTGTTTTATATATTTTTATGCTTTCTCCTTTGTGCTGTCATATGCCTGATTTGTACTGTGATGCCTATAAGTGCTCATGGCCTTGGCATTGTACTTGGTTTCCAAGTTTCAAATAAATAAATAAATCTTATAAGTAATTAGTGAAACCCAATTAGTGATTTAGGTATACGCCCAATCCAGGGGTTGAAGTTGGGGGCAAGGTCGAGCGCCGAAGGCGCGAGCCGAGTCGACGCGCCAAGGCGCCGAGGGAGGTGGAGTGTGGATACGGGGTGTCCCCCTCCCCACAGGGGGAGGGGCCTGAAAAGAAAACAGTGCCCCCTCCCCAGAAAATGTTTTGATATTTTAGGGTCAAAGTGGACTTTTGGCGCTAAACTTTGTTTTTTTCTATAACCAAAACAGTATAGAAATACGCCAAGAATGCATGGACTGCCATAGAGATTGACTTGCATGCGATATAAGAGCGTTATCCAGGGGCGTCTATCCTCCCTAAGTCCTGAGGGCACGTCCCCCTAATTCAAGGTGAGGCGCCGCAGGCGCCGAGAATGAGGTTTATAACGTGACAGTATAATGTGACTTGATGGTCAGACTTTGACCATCTGCGGCCCAGTGCCGATATATTATGCGGTCGACCCCTTAGAGCTAACCTTTAAACTTTTAAGCTGAAAACTGGCACACAAATTACTCCTGCCTTTGGAATTGTTCACATCAATTTTGGTTTGTCCATGTCTAGTTATGAACCCGCACGGGACAGAAAGACAGACAGGCATACAGATGAACAAGTAAGACCACCAGTAACGCGGCCTATTACGACCGTACAACAATGTATAACGATGTAGGCTAGTTTCACAATCTAACCGTGATTCTCGCAAACAACAACGTTACATTGTGCATAAAGACTACAGTGAAGTTCATATGCTCAAACCACTCAGCTTGCACTGGTGCTGTTTTCGGCTGCAGTCGCGCGTCACAAACTAAGCCTAAATGACAATGTAGTCTTTGCCGTCTGAGAGTGGTGAGTACGTTACGTTACAGCACTGTCTGGAGTGGTACTATAAGCTCGTACTGCGTACTCGCTTACCCAGTTCGGCAGTGCAATGTCTTAATAATACTGCAGTAGACAGACGATAGGCGTATACCTGTGGCCTTGGAGTCGCTAGGTTCAGAAGTGACCGGTAGCCAAGCGCGTCTGATGGCCTTTGCCATGCGCTGCGCACACTCAATCCCACAGCCGTTCTCATCGCCAGCCCCACCACTTTGTCGATCCTTCTCCGTACACCGTTCGCCGACGTAGAACAACGTTTCACCGGTGTGCATCTCAAAGACATGCCTCGCCGCTCCGTGCGTCGTGGATGATGGCGACAACTCCACTTTAACGATGTTGGTTAGTTGTATTTCCTGCACAACATAAACGCAGTTTGTTTTGCTAATACTTATAACGCACACCCAATACATATTAAAATACATCAAATTGCAACTTTTATTCACTGATTTGCTGACGTTTCGGCAACCGTTGTCGTAAACCTAATTGTCTTACTTGGAACGATTTTTGGTTGACCGTCAAAGTCGAGTCTATGGTACGATGTGTCGTCTATCGTTTGTTGTCGTCGTGTGTAATCTGTAACGCACGTATTGTGGCTAAATGATAGGTCTTACCAGTAACTTATCACACGTTAATTAGCCCGGTATAACGCTTTTTGCACGCAAAATTTTAGCGATCTAATGCAACGAAAACATGTTCAAATTTGGGGTTAAACAGAATTGGGGAGAAAAATGTGTTTTTCAACCGATAAGTTGCCGTATCTGAGAAACAGTAAAAGATAGAGCCAAGGTTGCTATTGATCGCTAGTATAGGAAGTCGCATAAGCCCTTTCAGACGACACAAAAATTACCGACATTAAATGACTTTAAAGGGTCATTATGCTTTATGCTATGCCAATCTTGCAGTACTGTGGCTAAACGGTACGTTGTAAGCCATCGGCAATGGTACCGTTGGATAAAGTAAAAACGTGTTCCTATAGACTGTAGGCTACTAGTAACCAATAAATATATCTCTATCTGCAGCGGTTTGACCGCAATTTTGAATGCAAACTTGCTGCCTGAAGTCACCACTCACGTACGTTGAATTACTGCATCGTATCCTGGCGTTGATTGTAGCGTTCGATATAGCAGCGTCATTTCTTGAGAATGAACGGCCAACACGCTCTTTCAGACCTTTATTTCAGACCTGGCCCTTTATTTTTGTTATTACTCTACACACAAATTTTGTTCAACTTACTTTGTAGTATCGCGGCGTATCTTTGGACGAGAACATGGTGACTGACTGAGAGTCGACTCTCCAGTAGTGCAGCTTTCGCTGGATCACAAAATAGACGACATCAATAATAATAATATAAAAATAAAAGAATTAACCTATACGAAGACGTAAAGTGAGAAACAACAACAACAACGGGACGACGACGATGATAATGATTATAACCTAATAATGATAATAATGATGACGATAACTGCGACACACTACTTTCAGCTTTTGTTCACGCAACTGAATTACGTATTTTTCTGGAGTTAGTTCTGGTTAGGCCGAATCAAAAAAAGCATCTCTGAATACTGCTGAATGCTGAAGCAGATTTTCTACACGTCGCCCAACCAGTACGTTTTGCAAATGTTTTATGTTATGTTTTACACTTTTAAAACACGTTAAAGTTTAAGACAAATACTTCATACGCTGCTGCATGTAAATGAAGTAAAGTGTGAAACATTTTTGTCTTGTTATGCATGTAAGCGCCACCCTGGACAATGGACACAAGGAGCTACAGGTGATTACCGTTGTGTCGCGATTCGTGAAGTGAACCATCCATCCCTCGTGCATCACGTTCTTGCCCGACTTCTTTGTGTGTTTAATCGACTGGACGACGCGCATCAACGGAATATTGCCACTGAAACACGACCAACACATCGAAGATTTTCAGCATAAAGTCTCAAAAACAGACGTCTAAGCACAACACAATCAGACGCGCAAAGCAAATAAAGCGATTGATTCTCTTTTGGACAAGCAGAACAGGGTAATACGAAATGCATAAGATCCGACGGCGCTGATACGTTTTTTGGCCTTCAGTAAGACTCCAGTTTACACTGCCAAACCACGGATATGATGCAATGCGCTTGCTTACGCCTCACATATCGTTGGCACTCACTGAGCTTACCCACGAAAGAATGGCCAGACTGAGTTGATCTGAGTGGCAAGTTGCATACCCAGACAGTTCACCCGTCAGCATTCGACAGTCACCCATCCAATATCAAGCGGGCCCGTCGTCTATTAACTTCATTAATCGTACTCAGCGCGCTAGTCGTTACATTATGCCGTCAGGCACTCAGCAGGGGCGTAGCCAAAATCTGTCACGAGAGATATACCAATTTGGGGAGGTATAAAATAAATTCAATAACCATTCTCGCGTCATTGTTAGGCTACTCCACCAAAGTTTACTTCGCCAGATTTCGGGATGTATATGCAGTTTATGCACCGATGTACCCCATTACTAAGGCCTGAAAATCTGAATAGTAAACAGCGCATAGTTTGACCTGTGTCTGGGATCATTTGCGTCGCTGTCGTCTGCCTGAGAAACCTCGGATTCCTCGGACACTTTCGATAAACTCGCGCTAACAGTCGACGGTTCGGAACTCTCGCCAGATTCCGACTCCGCACTCGTCAGCGCTACATCGCATTGACAGCAACATTATCATTCTGCTCCATTATCATCATCATCACTGTTACAGAAGGGTTGCTTACAGTCGCCCCCATGACTTTGGCGCGTGTGCGATTTCATCAGTGAACAGGGTTCTGTCGCAGAGACTGTAGTGAAAGGTTTTATCGCAGGAAGTTTTGTCACGAAGGTTTTGTCAGACAATAATTGGTGCCACGTGCTCAATCACAACACTTGGCAACAATCTGCTTAGCCTCACAAAGCCAATGCAATCTATGCCGCTTAAAACCACGATGACAGAAACTCTGGTAAAATGAAATAACTTGTAATTAAATGACATGTAATATAGTTACGCACTAGCGACCGCCTCGCCTCGGCAGTTTTTTGGCACTTGATCGGCGCATTTCTTGTGACAGCAAAACCGACAGTCTGCAACAACGACATATTCACCATCCACAAGATTCCCCGCTGTAACCAGCAGCCAAAGTATACGTTCGTTAGTTTGACTAAACAAAAGCAATATCATGCATTGTAATCCAATCCAAAATATCATCATCCGATAATGTCTCACAAACTGGCAGTACATCGTTTAGGAAGCCTTTTAGCTGTTAGCATTTTTGGCTACAAGCTCAGCCGTAATTTCTAACAGGCTGTAAAAGCTTACGGGGCTTAAATTCCAACATTTTGCCATCCAGTTATTTTATTTATCTTATTCGAGAAAACGACGTCAGACCAAAGAATTAGAACTTCAAACTTCAAGGGCTAAACATCGGTGCCAAAAGCCGAAAGAAATGGGGTTATATGGACAGCGAGTTTGCTTCCCATGCTAAAGGTTAAAGGGCTGTAATCTCGACGAGTGTGGTTAGAGGCGGAGCCCCGACTGATCGAAGAATTTCCGCTATTTTTCGAACTCATGACGGCCATATAAACTAGTTGATTTAATACGTCGCTTAACACTGACCTTTACAAAGCTTTGCGGGTCGGAAGGGCGTCATGGGCTTGCCGCAGTGTTGGCAGATGACGGCCGGGCGAGGTGCTGTGTACTTGACAAATGTGTGAGGCACTTGAGTGGCTCGAGCTGGAGCTATGGTGTTGTACTTGACTGTCGGTGTCGGCATCTGGTCGCTGGTTGCTGTGGACGGCACGGCGGTCGTGCTGACTGCACGCCGTGGTAGGTGGTTGGCGTACGTTGTCGCACGTGGTGACATCGGCGTCGCGTTCTGCATCAACGAACACCAACTCAACCTACTACGCACACGCTGACTAAAGCTTAAAAGGTTAAAGAGGTGTATAACTCTTTACGTATGGAAAACACAACGCACAGCTACGGAGCGTTACCTGCCATAGAGGAGCACACAATGTTGCCTGCCTGCCACCAGACACAGGTAAACGTGTTCCGCCTTAACCCCAGCCAGCCAGGCTGGTACTCGATTTACCTACCCTAAAGGGATGGAAGGCTGAGTTAACCTCGGTGGTTGGTTACATGCTAAAACGGTGTATCTGTTCGCAGACAGTCACCCATCCAAGTAGAAACCACCTGACAGCGACCAGGCCGGGAATAGAACTCACGTCCTCTTGCTCGTGAGTCCAGCATCTTAATTGTTACGTCACAGAATCACAGACTAATCCATTCTGCGGCAACGCGCTCGTCTCACAGCCACGACAGACGTCTGTCGTCAGCGGTCGTCGCTTAAGCTCAAACGCCAGTATTTAGATTTGTTGTGGACGACTTGTCAAACAACAGGTTGTACATCAAACTGCACCTGGACAGCGCAGCTTGCGGTTAGTGAAAAATAGGCGGGAGAGATTTTTAAGGAAGTAGATCTAAATCAGATCTACATCCTTAACAAAACTTTCCCTCTAGAAAAGGAAAGGAGCTCGAGAGCGGAGGGAAAACTTGAGCTCGATTTTGATTCCAAATTTGGGGAATAGAAGCCACTGACAAGCTGTACAGCATCTTGGCATGTTAAGAAGTTGTGGATTTGCTGTAGACCTTAGCTTTAAAGTGGACTTGTTGTACAGTTTGTTGTAGGCTTACAGCAAATTCACAACGAATCAAAAAAAGGTCGAGTTTAGACTGTGGCGTCAGCACAAGCTGCAGCAAAACTGCAATACGAAAAGTTATGTTATCTCTGGTATAATTGCAGCTGCATTGCACTCGTGTGAACCTATTAGGCCTACAATAAACAGAAAATGCTGTACATTATGTTAGCGATATTTTTATTAGGCCTATTTGCAGTTGTTCTTTCCGTACCGTACAATCATCGTTAGTAGGCCTAGTAAGCCCATGAAATTTATTCATTTTTGCTTCATTGTTTAGTTCACACAGATTTTGGACTAAAACATGCTGTTTTCCATGAGTATTAAAAACTTTCGATTTTAGATTAACAAGAGCAATTGAATTTCGTACTCGCTGTTGTTTAAATCTTAAGATTCGTTGACTGTGATCAGCAAAACTAACACAACACGGCGTCTGATATCGTGCAAAGACATCGTATTAGATGAGATATACATCTTGTTCTCGTACCCAGTAAAAATACAATTAATTAACCGTAATCACTTCGGATAGCGGATGTCGTTTACTGCTGACTTAACATAATAAAATTTCTTAGTTTCTATATTAGTTTAAGAAAAATAACTTTTTATGATAATTAGAATATGCCACTAAATCAAGAGTTTGCCTTATAATAAGTAAGTAATTTAAATTTAATTCATAAAGCGCACAATGTCAGCGAGAAACTCACTGAATTTGAGGCGCACCAGATGCCACTTTTACAACAAACAAATAAATCAATGGGCGAAGAAAAAACAAAATAAATGTGAAAAACTGTATCATAACGTTGACTAAGTCTTAATTAGTTGAATTAAGATTTAAGAACATTAGCTAAAGCCCGGTGTCCACCAAACACAACGCATGCAACACACAGACTGCTTGCTTGGCTGTTAAGTAAGTAAGTAAGTAAGTAAATATGTACATAAATAAATAAATACAATATTTACAGTAAACAATGTCAACCAGTGGCCAAATCTGTTGCGTCTCTTGCCTTTATTGCGTACTTGCCTGCGCAGTTTTCGTGCGTCGCACGTGTCACTTGCATCAAGAAAAAACGCAAGTATTTCGCGTTTCGTACGCTGCGTTAAGTGGAAACCAGACTTTGGTCGAAAATCTGTTATGCTTGGATTGCGCTGCGGCGCTGATTGTATTTGTGCGATGCTGTATAATAAATGACGCATGTGTTATGCACAGCTTGGTCGCGTGCAAACTGACGATTAGACTCAAAGCGTTATTATCAGCGACAGCAGCAGCAGCAGCAGTCAGCGACGCGCGCAACACTGCGTCACTGATAACACTTGATGTTCCATTCTTAATGCTGTAATACACTCGTTTATAGTTTATGTCACATCCTGTTAAAAATCTGAAGTGGAAAGAATAATACGCGCAAAGCTCCGTCGTCGAGAAAGCCTGCGTTATATTTTTGACTTTATCATTGTATCGTACAGTATGGAGATCGTGGACACAAGCTAACTGTCTACATCGTTATGACATAAAAATATCAAATTTTATCTATTAATACAATACTAAAAAACTTCGTCATTATTGTTGTCGTTGCACAGTGGGTGAATAATATCTTCACATAAACAGAATTAAAAAACGTAGACTTTATGGCGGCAGTATAGCATTCAGAGACAGACAGTAATAAGTATTGGCACGAAATCGTCACTCGTGATTGCAGCCAATTATCGTCACGCAATAAAGGCGAACTGGCATAAAATGTTTCAAATAAAGAACACAAAACTAAAAATTGATTAAGTTTACGCATTAAAAAAGTACGGACGAAATGCAAGCAAAATGCGTTACGTGCCAACCATATTTATCAAAAACAGCAGAAATAAGCATTGAACAGTAAAGGGTAATGTACAACGTAACGAATACGTTTACAGACGCATGTAATTCACAAGCCTATAATCACTGCTTTAAAGATCTTCAGAATACATCTCGCTGACAGAAACTACTGTATGAATGTAATCCGTATAGGTTTGTCGACCTGAGTTGTGACGTCATCAGTCAAGGACGATTTTCGTCGTTCTCTCTGGTGGGTGCAGTTGTCCTGCACGTTGTAAGCGCACCGCTTGTGAAAGTTGAGTCCGCAACCTTCACCCAAGAAACAACATGCAACAGTTCGCATTCACGCACGCACACACAGGCTCACGAACCGCTGCACGCCAATCGACTAAATTATTGTCATAGAGAAGTATTTTGGACGTGGTCACGATTTCGTCACGCAATGCCCAAATGTCTATATAGTCAGTTTGCCCATGATTCTGTTAAAATGAGACACAGTCACTGAGTCACATAGGCATACGAAAACAATAAATTATGACACATATCAAACTGACAAAATAAATAACACAAATAAAACTGCTAATATTACTGTTACTCTGAGGTACGTTTTGGGACACATTATACACTGTGTCCCAAAAAAACATCCCCGACATTTTTGACTGTAACTTGAAAACCAATTATCAGATTTTGACAATTTTTGGTACAAATATTCCTGACACAACTTGCCATCAATTGACCGTTTAGTTTTTCACCTCATCCAACATTTGTTTCTGCACTACCTGGGGAAAACACAATCAGCGAAATATCTTTTTTTATCCCATGCGATATGATTGCTTAATTAACATAACGCGTAAAAACACATTTCGTTCACATTTTTGACACTTGGGATGACACTTCATCCAGTTGTTCATTTTTCAACTGCCTGCAGCAAAATTGCTTGAAGTGTTGGCCCACTATGCGAACACAGGCAAGGAGACGCTTTCTCCATTCGTTGACAGCAGTATCGATAAAGTTTTGCTCCATACCAATGCAGGCTGTACCAGTCACTTCTTGACTTCACAAAGATTCCTAAACTTTATCTGGTAGACACACTGCTGCACGACAGTCAAACCTCGTAATAAAATGGCTGTTGGGACCCACAACTTAGGATAGATGGAACTTATTGATGTTTTTCAATTCATTTTAACACGTATTGTGCTTGGTCTGCTTTCCCTAGGTAGTGCAAAAGCAGACGTTGGGTGAGGTGAAAACTAAAACACTTATTTAATAGCCGGTTGTGTCAGAAATATTTCTGCCAAAAAGTATTAAAATCTGCTGATTTTTCTTCAAGTTACGATCGATAATGTTGGGGATGTTTTTTTCAGGTTTCCTGTTTATTTCAACACATATTTCGCTTGATCTGCTTTCCCTAGGTAGTGCAGAAGCATACACTGAGTGAGGTGGGAAACTGAACTGTCATTTGATGGCAAGTTGTGTCAAGAATATTCTTACCAAAAATTATCAAAATCCGATAATTGATTTTCAAGTTACAGTCAAAAATTTCGGGGATGTTTTTTGGGACACAGTGTAGTTTAAGTTTTCGTTTGACCCTGCGCTTTTTTCATAAATTATCCGATTTTTAAATTTGTTCGAAAAAAAGTTAATTTTGAGGACTGCCGTACAGGATTTTTACACAGTGAACAGTAAACACATTCTCTGTCGCCAAGAGAAAAGCGTCAAATTACCGTAAAAAATCAGTAACAGGAATCGAACGCTTCGTGCTAAAAGTATTTCTTCATAAACGACGTGATATGCGAAACGTGATCAAAACTAGCAAAATACATCGGTCCAGTGCTGACATATTATGCGACCGTCCGCCTAGAGCCGCGCAACCGTAACCATGACCCTAACCGTGATCTTTAAAACTGAAAATCGACACACCAGTTATTCCTGCTCTAAAATGTGCAGACAGATTTAGGATTTTCTACGCCTTATTGTTTTCGAGTTGGGGCCCATACAGAACACAACGACAGACAGACAGATGGACGAACGAACGACTAATATATGTTGTGCGGCCTACGAGGACATGCGCTAGAACGAATACAAAAATGCAATCGAGACAGGAGTAGCTGACCGTCGCACTTGACGCCTTGCCGGATGAGTCCCCACAAGAACTCTCCGCACAGATCACAGAACGTCGGCGACTTGTAGTTGTGAATGGCCAAGTTGTGAGGACGCAGACATAAGTCGTTTGTCACCAGCGCTATAGTTCAATGCAACAACAGACAACCCTCGCAGTTCACAGTCACTACGATTCACAGTAATTCGTAATGACAGTCAATGTAAACTATATAGGCGTCCAAAAGCACTGTTATGTGTTTAATAGAATAATTCGAATTAATGCATGCTTGCGTAATTGAATTACATTTTGTATTAATGCGGTAATTTAAGTATTTGCTTTTTTTATTTTTTTTATTCTTTTTTTATTACTGCGGCCAAGCTTTTGGTGATAAGCGCTGCTGTCTAGTACTGTAAAAGGTGTTAAAGAAAACTTTGTTGCAATTGTAATTCTAGTTGTCATCATCATCAGTTTATTTTGGAAACACAAAACAGGACAATGTCAGAAAATTCAGAGAAAACAGTGTGTGAACAATAATGTCGGCATACTTCAGGTAACGTCTTCAGCTATGAAGAGAAAAGAAGAACAAAAAGTAACTGGAAGTACTATGCAAAACTAGACACGGACTTCAGCCTCAACAGATTAGCGGAAGAATCGACTGCTGTTGAGATTTGCCTGAATCCAATGTAAGCAGCTTAGCTTGATGGATTGGCGGAACGCGCAACGAAGACTCTAACGTTGTTCGTTGATTTGCTGTTTGGTTCAATACCGTAAACCAAGCTGTCAGGTGTTAAGAGCACATTAAACTTTTTTATTACGTTGATTGAATTACCAGGGCAAAATAACTCTGGACAGCCTTCAAAAGTAAAGGTTTTTCTAACCCTATTTCTAATTAGTATTATTTCAACATTTTCTAGTAGCTATCAGCATATATTTCCTATAAACAAAACCGGTATCTGTTAAGTTAAATTTAAATTTTAACAAATTTTTAATTAGGTTATTCAAATTTATTTTAAAAAACAAAAACGATTTTTCTTACGCTGTATATAAAATACGTAAAGATCCCTGGTTGTGGAGTTTCTGGGCAACTGCGTAAATTCTACACTGTGTCCGGTAACAAACGGACCCCAGACATCGTGCAATAAAAATGTCAAATCTAAACGAATATGAATAATGTTTTGTACGCTTAATTCCCAATAAATTCCTAAAGTGACTGCCAAATTTCGTTGAAAAATATCATTTCTTACAACAATCATTAAATGTTGAATATCGATAACCAAATATTCGTTACCAATATGGCGTTACATACTGCAGTCGCTCAAGCGGAAGTTACGTTTGTGGACGCAATCAAAATAACATAAACAATAAAAATGGTATTTTCTGCACATGATCGTGTTTTAATTAAACTGTTAAAACAAAAGAAAAGGTATGGTGCTAAAAAGTTTGTCGCGGAATTTTTCGGCAAGCCGTGGACTCTGTCAGGATTTAACAAACGGTTGCCTAATAGTAAACACTTCACGTTTTGAGGCGACCTCACAAAAGCCGCTGTAACTATTCACCATGCCGCGTTTACGTTTATTTGTCTAGCAGCCACTGCTTCGACCATATTGTTTTACGATAAAGAAATCGCCATTTTCTGCGTCTTCGTATAATCGGTGTTGCACAAGCAACTTTGCGCCGATCGCTGCAACAGGTTGCTCGGACGATCGTCGCCGCAACCGGTCGCCGTGACAGTGCCTCGTGTATTCACTACATTCTAAGCACGAAGTTCTGCAGACTGGAAATATGCTTATAAGAAAATCAGACTTGAAAGCGTTAAACTTCGTCGCAGATGCAAATTATAAACAATCAGCGTGGTTATTCTATCAATAATACGGATGTATGGTACGTGCGTGTGGGTACGGGTGACGATGCGTATGTGTTTCGTTTTTCATTCGCGTAATTACAGCCACCAGTGTTTGATGAAAAAAACGTAGTTATATAGATCTTCACCTGTTGAACAGCTCTTTAATGCATCAAAGTAATGCACGATAATTTGCGCACACAGAAAAAGCTATGATTACCTGAAAGGACGACTTCAACGAGAACGCCATCGCAGAGCTGCTGCGAGGCAGATGTCAGCAGCTGCAGAATGTTGGGATTCGTCTGGTCGTGAACGAACAGCAGAAGATTGTCCCTCAAACCGTCGAACGAAAGCTCTGCAAACTGCGCCCAGAAACCACACGTCACATACATACGAGCTGCATTAGTTCATTTGGTATGAATAACGAACAAATAATCAACAGAGCTACACAAAATGGGCTAATTCATCTTTAAATTTACTTGCGCATCGTCGTCACAAATTGCGATGCAGTGCAGCCTTCCCAAACCGGAAAGATTCTTTCGTGTCCGAACTACCATGTTAGAACTATAGCAAAAGCAGAACAACAAGAGAATGGCAGATAGAGCGTAAACCGACACCACGACTCCCGCGTCAAAGACGCAGTCGCCAACCCCCAACTGCAAATGTAATTCCAGCTAGTCATGCTCAGCAGCACAAGTTGTCCGTATCGGTATATAGTAAATGACAAGACAAAAAAAAACTCCGCTAGCTGTCGTCATGTCACTATAATGACGACAGCTAGTATGTAAGCTACGTCGTGGAGTATTTTTGTGAACGATTGACTGGCTGATTGATTACTGGCGGGATGAACAGACGTCGGATGCCTGCCGGAGATCTTCTGCTCTGATTAATGATGCTACCGATGTGGATCAACGGCCAGATGCAGCGATCATTCTGCATTTAGCTTTACCGATATTTATTGCAGCTCTGATACGTTACGTAATATGGTATTTCACCAAGTCAAGCTGACTGGAGTGATATCGCAGGCTTCGCAGCACGAACAGCGTTGGACTTGGGTCATGTTGCCGAGAAATAGCGAACATTGTCAACTGGAATCAGTGCTTAAAATAAATTTGTATTTTCAACCGAGGCGCCGAGATCGAGACGCCGAAGTGGTCGACGGCGGAGGGTGGGAGAAACGGGAAAAGAGTATTCCCTTCCTAGTGACTGGGTGGTCTGGAGGAGCGCGTTAGCGTTATCAGATGGGTCCGGCTGAGAACAAGTACTGGTGCATGTTTAGCTTGAAAAACGCATCTGGTGCCTAGCCGTTCACAGCATCAACCACACGCCTTGGTTAGGAGCGAATCAGACGTTGTAGTCCTGAGGCATATGTTTCCCGGTACACTTCCGAACAAACTCAACCTCCCTGCCGAGGTTCTGCTATAGCTTTAGCAGTGCAGCTTAGACATGAAAAACACTACAGAAGTAATCTGGATAAACTCTCTGCTTATTAACGCCTTGACCACTAGTGTACTGGCATCACAGACGCAATCTGCAGGCGCCTGGCTTCGGCACTTGACAACTGAGTGCTGACGCTGACGAAACCCATGAAAATTTAGTAGATACATAGCACAGAGAGATGTTATCTATTTATTCTAACTTTCGTGACGAAACACGTTGTTCTGCTGCTGTTGCTGCTATAATGCTATCACGGCACGCACTCACGTTGTTTTCCACACAGTCATTCTGCTTTCTCTCCTATAGGCCTACCTTCCGCTCCACCACTTCCTTTACTGCGCTCTATGGATGACTACCACACATCTCAATGCTGCTTTGTTCGTGCCGTTAAGAAACTACTCACTCAGTCACTGTTCGTGCAATACAGAACCTACCCATCTTGTCTTCTCATAGGGCGACAAGTGCTCCCTTGCTCTCATGCCGTGCATTGTTGGTCGACCGTCGGAACAAAAACGTAAAACACATTCGCAAATAACATTAACACATTGGCAGCCGAATACAGCTGTGAAAAGTGCAAGTCAATAAAATAAAGTCAATTGAAAATATGAAAATATAGCTGTAACTGCACTGCTGTATTTCATTACACGTGTCGATTACACTGCATCGGAAATAAACTACGTAGGCCTATGTAGGAAATCGGGCAGTGTCAGAAATAACTGGAGTGTGCAACATGACCATCATTTACCGCATTAAAAATAATCGTTTTTGGAAGTAACTAACCCACTGTTTGTTGATCAACATCAATCACAATTATGTATGATCCACTTTCATGCGCCACCCACTGGCACTCAGTACACGTATAACATCCACGACGGCAAGGAAGCAGTGCTGAGATGACGAAGTCAGTCGAGAAGTCGCTGCTGGAGGGCACAGAGACAGCAGATGCAAGCGACGGAAGATAAGCGTATCAAGTTGCGCAGCGCGGCAAGCGTAAACAGCAGCTGAGTCGACATCGGTTCATGACGCTGAACGGTCGACTGGCGTGAAGACGCGATGACTGACTGACGGACTGCAGTGAGATGTCATCACGCAATGCAATCAGCGGTGTAACTTCAAATTTTGGGCCCCCTGCAAAAAAGTTACTTATGACCGCTTTCATTTTTTCCCTCTCTTTATGCTCCCTCCTCTCCAGCTTTCCCCTTCTGTCCCTTCCTTTCACTTCTGCCTTTGTCTTTTTTCTCTCCGCTCTCTTCCATTACAAGAAGGTCCCCTCAATGCAGCTGGAAGGTTTGAAGGAGCGCTCTAAGCTCCACCAGCAAGGTCTGGGGCGAAACCACGGCCAAAAACGTAGCCTATTTTAGAGCATTTTGACGGCTCGGAAACCTCATTTAGTGACATCGAATTACGTGTTTTTGCTCTCCGAAAAAAAATTAAAACACTATAATTTTTGGCCCCTAGATCCGTGCCCCCCTCGCATTGCGGAGTCTGCGGGGTCAGTAGTTACGCCACTGAATGTAATGCATACGGAATCGTCGCGCAATCACACACAGTCACACGACGCTCGCGCGACACTCTCAACACGTATAATGTAATCTCATCGACGACCTCTGTGACCACCGTAATAACATACACTGACCGCAGCCTGCGGTGTATATCAGTAACGTTATCGCCACGATCAGCTGGCCTAATATTTCATTATGCGGCCGTCCTGATATTACGGATCGTGCTCGTCCGTCCGTCCACGCCGTCCGTCTGTCTGTCTGTCTGTCACTTAAGCGCCAAACTCAGAAAAAAAGACTCCGAGAAATAAAATCGCTGTGCGCGTTCCCCATAGCAGAAATAACCAGTGCGCCAGTTTTTGGTTTAAATAGTCAAAAACCTCCAAAATTATTGACGCTCAGCCCATTTCCTATTTATAGTTTGTGTCGCGGCAATGTAAGAATGGATTATCAATACATTGTTGTTATTCGTCACGTCCATGCACAACAGGAAGGCGATCTTTACATGTAGGCCCTATAACCTGTTAAGACGGACATTTTAACTCCATCCGTACGTGTGCCTACATCTGGCCATATGTGAAGCCATATATCACGACAAGCACATGACCTGTACATGTACATATGTATGTATGTCACGAAGCCTATGACAGCTTTGACCGTGTCTCGACGAAGATAATTAGGCGGTCACTGCCAATAGTCAGGGCAACTGCCAGTTACGACGGACAACACTACAGACAGAAGCTGAAATATACAACGACAGCTCGGCTCGCATTGGCGAAGAAGAACCTCGACCGTCTAGATTCAATTAACAGAAGATTACAAGCCTTATAGATACAAACTAAATTCGCTTGCCAAGTCTTAACCCTACACTTCCGTGACTTCTTTATCCGTCTCGACATAAGCCATCCGAGTAATTCGAATCCGAGTATTCGCTGAATACATCACTTGTACGAGTACATACAGTCCATTGCTTTTTATTTTCTTGTATTGTGTCTGTACCGCGTTTAAGCGAAGCGCATAAATGACTATCACATCTGCATAGCTGACGTCAAAAAACACAAATCACCAACAACTAGTGCAGCGTATTGTATTTAAATTCAGCAGTTTGTACGTTTGGCATTTTGCTGCGTTTTACGGCAGCCATTAGTTTTTAAGATTCTCGGTGGCTCCAGGAATAAATTTCAGACACCATGCACCAGCAGCAGCAATTAGCCAATGCGACGCAGTCTGCAGTGTATCGATGAAATACAGTGCAATCGCAGGCTGTCGACATTGTTGCAATCTCGCCCGCAGCTTCCGTTGTGGCGTCACAGCGTCGCCACGCAGCAAGCGCAAAAGTCCACTGGCTGGAGGAATGTGGAGTACAATTAGTAGAATAAAGTAGATTGAATTAACGACTCGTGCACAAGCAGAGTGCAGCATTAAGTACGCGGCAACACCAATAACAAACACCACACGTCGATAATAGCACGCCTCCTGGGCAAAAAAGACAAATTACAGCAGTTATATGCTACCAGAGTTCTCGTCGTCCGTCCGTCCGTCCGTCCGTTTGTCTGTCTGGCACATTTGCGTACCATACGGAAATTGTTTCCCCCGTTTTGCGTAACATAAGAGCTTTATCAGGATGATGTACCTTCTTTCCAAAACGACATTATCGGTGACGTCATACTTGTGTCATGAATGCTCAGCGAAATGTACATTTTTGAAAAAAAACAATTATAGTGAAATGGAGTAGCAAAATAATTTGTACCAAAATTACGAAAAATTTGCATACATTTTTTGTAAAGTTGCGAAGGCTTTTTCCCGGCACAATATACAATGAAACCGAAAATCATGTAAGTACAACTTTGCTGGAAAAACGTTCTGACAAAGATTCTGAAATTACGTTCATTGAAAATGCACTCTGATCATAAAATAAAGCTATTGCCGTTCACCGGCTGCACACTATTGCTGTCTACGTGGACGGTGGTGTAGGCCTATATTATATAGACACAGCAGTCACGAAAGTCCATTTATGGTCACATCAGTTGCACGTATTGCCGAGCTGGGTGAGCTGGAACAGCGAGCGGCGTTTATATTGACCTATAAATGTGCAACTGCAGTCAGTTTGCAACGCAACGCGGAAGTGTCGTCAAATTGCCGCGCAGCATAAATGCGTCTGCTCCGGTCAGCCGACTTGCTGGAAATCCCATAGACTCAATTCATACGATTGGATTACTGAAAGACACAAATAGAAGTGCAGAAACAACCGTAAGAGCAGATAAAAGAGGTGGTAGGAAAGGGAGAATGGTTTACACTATATGCGACTGCGGGTTCTGGTGATGTGATCAAAGTACAGCTTTGTCACAGAATATGCAAGATGTGAGAATAAAACGCGGACTGCTCACAGCAAGTTACGGTAATTCCAGACATGACACATTTTCATTTTTCCTCAAACTGCAGATCCCCTAGACGGAAACCAGCTGAAGAACAATTTACTGAACTGATAGAGAAAACCGCAACTGTTAGACAAAAACACAAAACGTATGGCAGCCGATAAACCAAATCGTTGTCTACGCTATTATGGACACATTTAACAAAGTACTGATCCAAATGGTCAGCACATCAAAGAAGTCAAAGCAAAGATAGTCTACAGTGCTAAGCTAAGCCACTCCATGTAAGATCTGATACTCAAGTAATACGGAACTAAACATCGACTCTAAAGAAGCTATTAGAGCTAAAACCATGCAGCTATCTGTATTACGACAAAACGACGACTACGATGATGACGTCGCAGGACGCAATGGTTACTGAAACAGAAGCAATGCATATACAGGGTGGGCCAAAAAACGGCACAGTGTGTTTTATACGCCAATAACTTTATTAGATAACCGATTTCCCCAAATTTTTCACTGCCAGAATCAGAAAAAAATGTGTAGTAACACTATCACTAAAACTCTCACCACACCTTAACTGTGTCGCTACACTACCTAATAAAATATTAGTGTCTTAAAGCAACAATTGAAAACAAGAATATCTGTAATAACACACTGTGAGAAATTAACAACTAGAAACAACTTGTTTATTGTTTTAGTTATTGTCACATCTCGCAGCTTTTACATCAAATGTTCAATGTGTCCGCCTTGCCGCTGAACGACGCACTTAAACCGGCGACGCAGATTGTCGTGAATCGTCGACATTGATAGGCCATCTTTTGATTGCCACCCCAAACAGCATAATCGACCAAATTTAAGTCTGGGCTGTTTGGGAGCCACAGGTCAGGCTTGATCAACGTTGATCACGCAATAGGTCAGTGTCATCACTAGCTTGAGTGCGATGTCTGACATTTCACCAAGTAGTGTAGCAACACATACGAGGTGTGGTGAGATATTTAGTGACAGTGTTACTACACATTTTCTCCTGATTCCGACAGTAAAAAAATTTTAAAAATAAGCCAATATTTGATAAAGTTATTTACATATACAGGGTGGTCCAAAAAAACTGCACAAAGTTAATGACACCATAATTTTGCAACCGTACGTCATAGAGTCATGTGGTTTTCAGCAAAATGTTCCGAAAGAAATTTCCTACGTGACTAAAGTCAATATTTAAATACAGTAGTTAAATATTCTTTGTTATTGCCGCTGGAAATTGAACTGTGCAAAAAAGTATTACCCTCGACAATGCGGTCCATAAAAAATGCCAGTTTTATTTTTTGAATAGCTCCGTGAAACATTGGCCGATTTTAATAAATTTTGGCAGGCAATATTAGAAAGAAACTTGACGCACGTGTCTTTAGTTTTGGCCACCTCGCTCTAA